>Ga0209367_1001561_pt1 | contig 28487 bp, 19 predicted proteins | sample WorMetLIZISLAND2_FD_187412 | JGI IMG/M metagenome (GOLD analysis project Ga0209367, IMG submission 187412) | Marine gutless worms symbiont microbial communities from Max Planck institute for Marine Microbiology, Germany - Olavius geniculatus... ...
AAATAGGCCTGTAGCTCAGGCCTATGCCATGGATGATTGAACTATAACTGCAGATAGGTAGGCCTATATCACCTAATATTGCACACCTGCTTCATAGCTAGATCAGCCACTTCCAGATCAGCTCAGCGGATCAGCTCAGCAGATTCTCATCTGAACAGATCAGCGATTTCTGGATCAGCAGTTTACCAACAGAAATTAGATCAGCTCAGCGATCAGCTCAGCTCAGCAGATTAAACCGACCCTAAAATTATACATGACATCGCATTGGCTATCGAAAGGCATAATGCCATGTCTACTCCAATTCTTGCTGTTTCACTGTAAAAAAATCTCTCAACAAAAAAATAACAAAAAACCCAACAATTTTATTACAGATAATAACTCATAAGATGTAAATCTTTGCAAAAACGTTTTTTGAATCACTAAAATTTGAGGACAGGTTGGTAACCTTTTACCCAGTTCGTTAGTGATGATTCTTCTTCTTCTTCTTTTCCAATAATACACATATCCTCTTGTGAGTAATGTCATGCATGGTGCATTCTTATTTGCGTAAGTTTAATAAGCCAGTTTGCTTCATATCTGTGCAATTCCACTAGTTTCAAATGCAGCTGTTACACAGAACTATGCAGACTAAGCGATAATGTAACCAGAAAAGCACTCGGAGAGTGCAGACCTCCGCCAAGCATATTGATTCGACACAGTTTGTCCGACGAAAATAAACAAGCGGAAGTTTTGAGTGCATTTCAAACTATAGTTGCATTTTCTACATTGACCTAGTTCTATGTGACCCAAAAACCATGATTCAACGCCATGTTGTTCGCCAGGTGGCAGCACCATCTTCGGTTTGGCAGCGGTTTCCCTTATGCCCCATTGAAAGCAATGGTAACGAAAATTTCAAAATGATCCAGAATCCAGGATTCCTTCCGGATCACCCCCAAAATTGAATCACTGACAGTTTTTGCCCGACATTCCCAGAAAACTTCAGAAAGATCCGTCCATAACTTTTTGAGTTATCTTGCTGACACACAGACAGACAGACAGACAGACAAAGTCTGGCAAAAACATTACCTCCTTGGCAGAGGTAATTATAATCGTAATTGTTTTTGTGTGCAGTTTCAGAGTCAAAAAAGAGTGATGCTGCAGTGACAATGTACGTTCGCACTGCATGGTGATGTAACACTTTGTACTACTACAATTCTTGGTCCTGTACGTGCAGCAACATCGTTGTGTAAAGAGCACATGTCGTGGTTAAAAGCGTGCCGTGCAGCTACCAGACCATTGGTTGGAATATGTCAGCTACGCAGCACGTTCAACTACAACGTGCAACGATGGCATGCCAAATCTTCGGTCAACCACTACGACGTTCTTGGGCTGAGTCCCAATGCTACACAGTCACAGATAAAGTCTGCATATTACAGCCTTTCAAAATTGTACCATCCGGACACCACTAGAAATCTGCCCAACTCGAAGGAGATGTTTGCTAGACTGTCTGCAGCGTATGAAGTTCTTAGTAATCCACACAAGCGTGCACTGTACGATCGTGAACATCATAAGGTTGTTGGTGATGTTGACATAGAGTACCGAGATTTTCTGCGCAGAAGGGGGACATTTTCACCGAGGCGCAGCGCAACAACGACGTACGCTAGAAGTCCAGGAGCGGAATTTGACAGATTTTACCAGAAACACTATGGAGACAGTCTGAGATACAACTGGGAAGCAAGGAGAAAGATGGAAACTGAAAGAGCACCAGATTATGGATATGGTTCGATGATATCCAGTCTTGTCGTCACCTCATTCTTCCTGTTTGTTGTAATCTTCATAATACTTAATACATAATTGAAAAAGTGCTTAGTGTACCAGGTAATGAGTGTCCGCTTATTGCTGTGGTTATCCAGTAAATTCACAGTATATTTAACTTCTTATTACCGGTGCTTGTTGCTGTTGTTAAGAAATCACTGAAACACAGATGTAGGTTGAGTTGGTTACAAGTACATGGATAGTGACTGGTGTCGTGAAAATTTTATCCCTGAAGTTCGTAAAATGTTGCCTTGAGATTGAAGATGAGGGCAATATTTTAGAACTGAGGGGATAAAATTTTCAATGATGATCGATGATGCCTGTCACTGTTTTGTTATACCTCAAAACCAAAACAAAAATGCAAACAAAAATTATTATCCACTCACTTAAATGTTGTCTGCACCATAAGTAGCAGTCAACAGTGCGTCCTGTGATGTGATTTTGACCAATCGCGTGCAGGTATTTTGCACTGTGGGATAACAATAGGTGATTGGTGATGTAGTCATTGTCGACACACTCATAGGATGTGTGAAAGATATCAACATAATAATCAAGCAGTCACTGTTTATTTAACAAAAAATATATATACCAGCACCAGTACAGTATTACAGCTGGTTACGATAATCCATTTGCAACTAAACCAGTGACTAGCTGTCAAAATCAAATGATGCATACAACATAAAACTAACCATGACTGGTAATCATAGACAGTAGAACTATTGCACGACTAGGCACCCTGGCTTTCCACAGGCCGCATAATTTTTGGCACAGGTTTTCTACATTTCCATTATCTACATCCAAGTTTTGTACAAAGCTTTCTGCTAGCCTGACTGATTAACTTAATAATCAGCAGAACTCCTCAGCACTGCAATCGAGAAAAATATTTCACTGTATAGTGTATGCATAATTATTGAACATGTGACACATGTAATGAATCACAGATATTTTTATACTGTAAATAATCCAAAAGTCCACAATTTTCTTTATAAATAGGACATTGTGGTACTAGGCAAATTTGCCATGACGAACCATGGAATTTGGAGAAATTTGCCACAGAAAACTGGTGCATACAGTGCCGTACACGATTCTCCTGAATTTGGACCCAGAGGTATGCTACAGAGTGTGCCTCCCCTAAAATCTAAAATGTGCTGGCTATAGACTGTTATTTAACTATTAGCATTTTCCCAAAATTCATAAATTTAACAAATTTTATGGTCATCAGGGATGCATTCTAACAAACAAATTTATACAAATGACCAAACAAGCTGACATTTGTCTTCAATATTGCTTTAGAAAGACCTGCCTCTAAAGTAGCATGTCAGTTATAACTTGCCTTGTCATACCTACAGAAATTATTTTTTTTCAGTTCTCTGTTTCTGGAACATAGTTGGTAAACTCCCGGTGGGATATCGCGCCAATGTGGGATACACACAGATGGGCTATGGCTGCAAACGATTCTGGAAGCAGCTCAGAGATGGCGCTTCAGCACTGTCCTTGTGTAGACTGTTCCATTGTGGAATTGTTTGAGGAAAGAATAAATTCTTGTAGGCTGATGAAGATGCTGAAATGTTTTTGTAGATAGATTAATTGCTGCAAATTATGCTTAAATACTCATATCTCTCACCTTTGTCTAACAATATTTGCACGGGCAGCTGCACCGGGAATACAGCCGCATTGTGGGTTGGAAAAAGTAGGTGAAGCAGGAAGTTGCAATTTTCCGACAGGGTGCTCAAAATTTCAATCCCCCCCCCCTAAATTTCTTCAAAATGAGGATTTTGCATTTTTGGACCAAATTTTTTACAAGAAAATTTGTTGCAGTAATTATCTGACAGCCGAATAATTGGGGGGGGGGAATTGTCTCCCTGTTCCACTCCCAGCCACGATGCTCAGTGGTGTAATATAATTCCAATGAATTCCAATGCCAGTTGCTTGTTCATAGCAAGCAGATGCAGGCTTTGGTTTGTGATGCATTGAATGTCCGACATCCAAAAACAACTGTACTGCCGTGTATAGTTCACCACCTTTTTGCATGCTGTTTACACATTATGACAACATTTTCACGCTTCGTAGTAACATTTAGGCTGACACTGGAAAAAGGGAAATGTCAGTGAATTTTACAGCTGTTGGGGAAGTGTTAGGGAAAAAATCTTGTTAGGAAAAATTGACCAACAACTTTCCAAAACAATTGCATGAACAGGTTTTTTTTAAATATCACTCACTTAGTACCTACTCTGTGTCAATTATTTTTATGCTGTTTGTTGCTGAATTTTGCTTACTTTTGTTGAAGTTTCTAATATTTATAATCTAAGTTATATTTTAGATTATATATAAAAAACTTCAAACAGCAAAAATCAGAAAGTATAAGCACGAAGTAATGTATTTGCTGAGACATTTAATCCATCCTCAGTAGCCAGATAAAAATGTTCAAGTTAATGCATAATGTTCATGCTTATACTTTTTGATTTTTGCTGTTTCACATCAGCGCTTATACAACATTAAATAAATTGTTTGCAGTTTTTTTATATATATATAATATTTGCGGTTTTATTAAAATTTGGAAAGTCACTATTGTCTCTTAGTTTTTACTACAACTACCGTATAGCTGGCGTCTTGAATTTATTTTGCGCAAACACATAGATAGCAACCATGTTATGAGCAATAAATGAAATTCAAAATGGCGTCCACCACAATCTTAAACTTATTACTTTTGTCGATTATGGTCACATAACCTACATCCAGTAGTTGCCGGCTACGCTTCTGCAAAATTGCATAAGTATATCTCAAAGTCAGCAGCTAAATTATTAGGGCCTACGTTTCGTACATAAATACAAAATGGCAGTCGTCGCCATATTGGATGTTATTTTTGTTTAATATTATGGTACAGATGTATATAAGATGGTGATGCGGTCAACTTTCTTACTTAATTTCTCTTCTAATTCATCAAACCACCTAATTCTTTTTCGATCAACTAAACGTTAAGTCTTTCTGCAACACTGTTGTTTAGTCATTCATTTCGTAGGGTTCCTTATTAATTAATAATTAATCAATTAATAACACTTTCTCTGTTTAAAAATTATTCTATCGCTGCAAACATTTGCAGCGATGCTCATTAACAACACTAGTAATGAATATTTATGAGATTTGACGAATCACGCCGCATTTTCATCGTGCATGACCAATCACCGGCTGCAGGATCCAGTTATTGCTTTGTGATTTCCATTTTTTCGCATACGCTCTCTGCTTTTTACGCGCGGCAACAGATACAGCTGTAGCGCGTCTTAGCCATCGCAATTCTCTCCCTCTGTCCGTCCGTCCGTCCGTCACACGGGTGGATCAGTGAATAACGGCGCAAGCTAAGATTACCAAATCTTCACTGTCAGCTGCCTGGAAGACTCTTAGTTTCAGGATTAGTAAAGCTTTTCCATAAATTCGAAAGGCACTAAATGAAAGGGAGGTAGGAAAAACTGGCGATTTTTAGCCAATAAGTCGCTGTATCTTAGAAACGGTGCGAGATAGGACCTAGGTTGCTATTAGTCACTAATAGGAAGTCGTACATGGGCTTTCGATTGCCACCCAGAGCAATGACCTCAGATGACCTTAAACGCCGAAATATGGGTTTTTAATAGATTTTTTGGCGATTTCGGGCTGCGACACATCTCTATAGCGTTCGCAAGGTGTTGCCACGCAACTAACTAGTTATGCGATGCAGTTGGAGATTTTGGTATTTGTATATTAACTTAGCGTGAACACCCCAGTGGGCAGTGGGCCTTCATACATGCACTGCTGTCGTGCGTTCCCTTTGCGTTAGCTAGGCTTTCTTGTGGTCACACGTTGACGAAAGCATAACAGTCGACGGAGTTGTAACGACCATCTAGTCTTGTAGGCAAAATAACCTGATGCAAGTCAGCATCACGCGTTTAAAAAATGTAAACGAGGGCAGGAAGTTGCAAATTTCCAACAGAATTTCGACACACAGCTGCAAATCTCCAACAGGGTGCTCAAAATTTAATTTTGCCATAAATTTCTTAAAAATGGGGATTTTCAGCCCCAAATTTTGCATGTTTAGACAAAAATTTTGCGATAAATATTTTCTTACAAAATTTTACAACAGTTTTCTAACAACCCAATGATTACGGGGGAGGAAGTGTCCCCTGTCCTTCCCCCGAGCTAAGACGCCATTGGTGAAATATAATTCCAGAGATCAGCCTCCAGTAGCTTGTTCATGGTAAGCAGATGCAGGCATTGTTTTGTGACTTCAAGAATGCAGAACATCCAAACACAGCTGTACTGCCATAGATAACTTTCGTAACCGATTCACACGCTGTTTACACAATACGACACGACATCTTCATGCTTCAAAGAAACATTACACCAGAAAAATGTGCAATGAGGAAAAGTAAAAAAAAACTTCTCTACAGTAATGCTGTAGTACTGAGCAAAAGGCTACAAGAAAATGAGACAAAAGTAAGCAGCCCAAAAACGTTAAAACTAGAAGAACTCCGTCAGTGCTAAAACTTCTGCTGAGGAATGTTTTTTGTGGCTGTCTAATGTCTATGGGAATCAGAACAGCAAATAAAGGATCATCTAAAAACTGCCTGAACTACGTGCACGAATCATGGATCTGGATTGTAATCTAAATTGTCACCTAAACATAATTTCTTGGTGCACATATTACACCATAATTCATTGGTAATGTTCTTGTAAATTGGCAAAGAAAGCAAATAAATGGAAAGACCCAAAACATAACATCCTACTAATTGGAAATATCGGCAACTACTGATTAATAGCGAAAACTACTAGAAATGTTTAGCAACACTGAAACAGTATATATGCCATATATGCATCAAATGATACCACATCATGTTTAACCATTTTGTCATAATAAGTTACTAAAATATACAGTTGGTCATAATCAGCACTTAAACTAACAGCCGAAATCAGCATGAACAACAAACTAAGACCGACCCTGATGAAAATTTTCAGACCGGGTTGCTACATGTTGCACACTGGAAACAGAACATAGCTCCAGAATGCACTTCTTAAACTGCTGATCACACAGAATTTTGTTGGCGCCGCAAGTGTCGTAGCAGTGGTCATGTCTATTGCAACATACTGTTAACTCCGGCAACACGTCAATATGTACCTACCACCCCATATACACGTTGTACGCACTGCACAGAAATTACTGAGATATAATTTCAAATCATTACATTTCAAAATAAGTATATAAGAATACTAGAAATTTGGGGCAAAGCCCAACGTGGGTCCACTGCCTGGCGCCCTAAGTCCATTTGGGGGGAAAATTTAGGAGGGTTGGTGAAATTTTGAATGTAGCAAAGTCACGTGGCCCGCAATTAAATACATTAACATACACAAAATGCGCACTGTTGACTTAGTGTGTGTAAACATTAGCCGCATAATCTCTGGTGTTATTGGACCAAAGTTCACCAATTTTTTGTTCAATGCGGGAGAGATTGTGGTTGATAACGCCGTTTACCGTTTGTCGATATCTTTATCCACTCCATAGATATATGCAGTCAAAGTCAAAAGTTGTCCTAAAACGTACTAAATTTTGGACGTTTTTTGCCCTCAGAAATATTAAGGGGGCAATCCCCTTGTACCTGCGTTATCACCCCCATCTAGCAGCACGTCAAGTGGCAAAGTTTCATGAAGCTACTCCCTTTGGCTCCAAAGTTCTCACAGCTAATATGCTACATTTTAAGCCAATTCTGGACCGCCATTGCAAAAAAATTGCAAAGGGGACCCACGTCTCAGGTGGGGGGTGCGCTAGAAAACTTGGTCATTCTCTAGCACGGTAAAAATTTGGGGGCGATATGGTATTCCAAAAAAAGTGCTTTAGGTGGGTATGATTTCACATCAAGATCTCCAAGGTTACTGGACCAAAGTTCACCGGACTTGTTTCGCCTAACGTGGGAAAAATCACATTAAATAAAATATTTATCCGATTTTGAATATCTTCATCCCTTTCGGAGATATTCGCCGCAGAACTTCAAAGTCATCTGAAATCACGCCAAATTTTGCATGTTTTTGGTCCCTAATTTTTTTAAGGAGGGCCCCCAAAATTTTGGACTGGCATTATAAAATTCAACTTAGTAGTGATCACCGTGCAAAATTTCAGGCCGATTGGCCGACACATCTTGGAGATTTCACATTGAAATAAATAACAAATAAAAAACATCTGCAGTAAAACATAAGCCTGCTCCGAAAGCTATCGCTTCCAGGCGGACTAAAAATGCTCTAACAATGTTCCTGTTAAAGTACCAGTACAAATATGAAAATCTAGATATTTGGAACTGAGCCCAAAGTGAGTCTGCCTAAATCCGATTGGGGAAAAATTTTGGTGGTTGAAATTCCCCTCATAGCAAAAACACGTGGCCCAAGCACAAATGCATAGGTACATGCTGAACGCACATTGTTGACTTAGGGTGGGTGAACATTAGCCCAACATCCCAAACATTGTAGTAAGTTAGTAGACAGAAGTTCACCAGAATTTTTTTCTCCAAACCTTTCGGAGGAACCAATCTAGCTTTCCGATTTCGGATATCTCCATCCGTTCCAGAAATATTCGCTGTCAAATTCTGAAGTCATGTGAAATTGCACCAAATTTTGCATGTTTTGGCAAATTTTTCTTTCAGTGTGTCCCAAATTTTTTTTACCTAATTTTCAGAATTCAGCCTACTTCCAATCATGGTACAAAATTTTGCACCAATTGGTCAATGGAGATCTGAGATACTTCAGCGAAATAAATAAATAAACATCTGCAGCAAAATATTAGCCCACTGGGAACAGTTCCCAGTAGATTAATAATTTTAATTATGTGATCTTCAATGACAACGTAAGTTACAAACCTGAAAACCATATGATCCACAACCATTTGCTGTTGATCTGTGGGACCTGTTTGGACGACGATGCAAACCTACATACCAGTAATACATATAATATTTTATAACATTCTCATTCACGCAGATACGCTAACAGCCAGCAGGTAATCATACTGACAATAGCCACAGTGTCAGTACTCAGTATACGAATAAATAAAATGCAATTCTACATATCCAAATCTGCATCACCACCGAAATACTAATTCAATTGGTTCCAAACACAGATGTAAAAAACATTATGTAATGTTTTTTACAAAAGTTTTAAAAAATGTTTTTATGTCCTATTTTTAATGTTGTGTTTTTGTTCTTATTAAAACATAAACATACAAAATTACAAATATCATGCATTTATCATGGGCAAATTGCGTTTAGTCCTGTTTTCGATCTGTACCATAATCAGAATTACATAATAACATTCAGTACATTCCAGACTTTAGTCTTCACAAATGGTAGGTTTTTGTTTTTAACATGTTACTGTGCTAAATGTAGTTAATGTTTTTAGACAGGTTCTTAAAAGTGAAACAAGCATCTGTTTTAATGTTTTTTTATTTGCAAATTAATGATTTTAAAATCTATGGTATAAACTCTCCAAAAAATTTTGCCAAAATCCACTGAAACCCTACAAGATATTTTGTTCACCACAGCTGCAGATATAAAAAAACTCGAGTTGATGAAAAAAAAATTATGTCGGTGCACCAGCTACTCCATTCCCGCAGCCCTGTCTTTGCAATAGTGGTATTCTGCAATCCACTTAAGGCTACTATTAAGTATATGTTATACACTCACTCTGTCAACAGGAGGCTCGCACAGAAATACTTGCTCAATCTTTATAGCCTATAGCTTAAAGCTCAGCGCCAGTCCAAAATAGGATACCCTGATTTAAGCAATAGGACGTACCTCAGCAGACACACAGTGATGTTTCTTAGCTGTTTTTCGTGATTTTTTTGCGTAAATGTTTCGGGTTAGGATTAGGGTCAGGCTTCGGGTTAGGGATAGGGTTGAGCCTGATTTCCACCATCACGTTCCGCACCATAACACAATGTTCTGCAAGGATTTTTACACAAGCAAAGTGACAATGCATAAAAAAAGTATGTTCCATACCGTTACGTAAGCTTCGCAACAATGCCACAAAGATGTTGCGGTGCCGTTCCACAGGAGACAGAAACGGTCTATCTTTTTGCTGCAAGCACTGTTGCGGTCAACCAATCACAGCGAAGCCGTAGCTATGTAGCCTGCAACAGTAGGCCGCTACAGCACACACTGGCAATGGCGCACAAAGGTAAAATGACAAAATTTAAAATAGATGAGGTTATAGAGGGCCTACTGATACAGATTTAATTTAATAACTTGAACAAAAACAAAAAAATTTGCATTTTCTGCTGTTCTTTGCTGCGATGCCCCACCTCTGAACGAAAAGTTACCACGCCGTTGAGGCGCAAATGGAAAAAAGTATGCAGCACTAAAGTGCTTGCATATTTTTTCTGTTCGTGCTTGCGTTGCATTGTGGTATGGTAAGGTGCGGTACAGAACGGTACGTTGTGTTGAACTGCGGAATGTGCTGCTGGAAATCAGGCTTTAGTGTTGGGTGATAAGAGTTAGGGTCAGGTTTGACGTTAGGGCTAGGTCGATCGTTTATTTGCGCAACCGTTATTGAACATTTAAACAGAAAATGGCTGCCATGTTGTATATTAGCACTGTGTTGCAATTTTTAAACAAAATACTAAAGGTTTATAAAGTCGATCAATTTCAAAATAACTGCATGGTTCACCATTAAAACAACAAAATTGAATGAAAGCTCTTCATCTTGTATTCACACACGTCAAAACGAAACCCACCAGCTGGACAACTGAATTCACACTGGTACATAATACTGACGATATCCGCGGCCACGTCAGCATATTCACCAATGCTAGCTAGCACGTTTTTCGCGCTTGTGTCATGAATTATAGCTACGGCAAAACACAAGAACAAATTGAATATCATATGTCACAAAACCGTAAACAAGTCCTTTGATCAGCTGATGAAACGGTCCAACTATTGACCGCAATGTCCCCATCGCAGAGTCCACATTAGGGATGGGCCAATATATCGAAATATCGTTTCGATATCGATTATCGTTTCATCATCATCATCATCATCGCTACGAACTGATCAGCGTGGTATAAGTGCAAACTGCATTTCAAGAACACGTCCATCTGAATTTCGAAATTTACGATTTAGTTTTTGTGGCTTCTGACTGGCGTAATTTTTTGTCTTATAGTGTAATGTTCTGGCTACTTTAGCGACTACAGAGTTACGACAAAATTGCGAGAGTTACGATGTCGTAAAAATCAGGTTCAAAAATTCGGATATGACATTTTTACGACAATCTTACCACGTCGTAACTTGTTGATTTACGACAAAGTTGCAAGAATTTTATGACAATTTTACAATTGCCTTACGATGTTTTGTGAATTAGCCCCTGGGAGGCATGCTGTTCTGAATAAATTTATAAAGTGATAGAAGTTATAATTTTTTAACATTATACGCTATATAAATTTATGCTATGGTTCGTACGTAGTTCGGTACGTGGCGTAGCCATAATCTAGTTATAGTGGGGGCACTTGAGGGGCGTGGTACGGGGTGTTTCCTCCCCATGGAGAAGGGGTCTTGGACGGGGTTGTGCCCACTCATCAGAAAATTTCCGGATTTTTTGGTGTGAAAATGACACGCTTTGGTCCGGAGCATTTTTGGCACTATTTTGAGTAACTAAGTAGGCTCCTAGGGGGGCACGTGCCCCCCATGTGGCTATGCCAGTGGCATAGTTAGCTGTGGTCATTATCTCAAATCCTTACACTCGACTCCAATATAACATAAAGTCCCTGGGCTTGCTTCTGGCCTGTGTGATAAAAAATAAAAATATCAATAAAATTTGATAAAAAATATCAAATTTGCAACTAGTCAAGATAAAGAACAACCTGGCATAAATGATAACGACGACTGTTTTACAATGCATTTCTTTCAAAATGCAGTATTAAACACTACTATACAACAAGCACAATTCTCAACATTTACATCCTCGAACTAAAGAAGCAGCAACATGGTGCTACAGTTATTTCATGCAAACTCATTGCACACAAATCCATGCTCGTATGTACAAAGCACAACAGCAAGACAACGATATACATAAAACCGTCGTCACAAATCTAAATCGCTGTATGCATGGCCCAAATTTCACAAAATTACATATGTTCAACTAGATGGTCGTTACGACTCCGTCGACCATTATGCCTCCGCCAACATGTGAAAAGAAGCTAACTAGGCCCTATTGCAAAGACTGCGTAAACTAACCGTTGTTGTTAGTAAACCAAAGTTCACCAATTTTTTTTCTGTTCAATGTGGGAGGGATCATAGTTGACAACGCCATATACCGCTTGTCGATATCTCCATCCGTTCCAGAGATATTCGTGCTCAAAGTCCACGCACGCACGAACACTCCGAAAACATAATGCCTCCAGCCACTACATTGGCAGAGGCATAACAACTTAACACAAGGCTGAAGCTAGAACCTACTGAATTCAAATGAGTGAGTGAGTGAGTAGGGCTTAACATCCCGCCTGAGACAGTATAGGCCATCTCGGGGATGGCCTTTCCAGGCAGAATGCACACAAACAATGCAACAATAAGTTTAACCTTCACATTAAAGAAACAGAAAGTTTAACCTTTACAGAAACAAAAGACACAAAAAATGAGCTAAACCTAAAATTCTAAGAACTCTGTCATTCGCATGCATATGTAATTTAACAATAATGGCAGTTCTAATAATCTTCCCTCTTATGGGAGGGAGGTCAATTGAAATGACTCATTTACACAACATCATGTTGGAGACTTACAGGTCATCAGTAATCAATAAACGCTCATTCATATCTCCGATCAGTGAACACAAGAACGAGCAAAAACCAGTACATGCAAAGGACACAGCAATGCAGCGTAATACTTCAAATATGTGAGCATTTACATCATTGTCGTCACATTCTGAATATATCACCAGCAGTAACGTGCAATTTTCCAATAGACACTGTAAATTTATGACAAAAATTCCGACAGACAGCTGCAAATTTACGACACAGGAAATTGAGTGCTCAAAATTTCAATACTGTCAATAAATTTCCTCAAAATGCTGCATTTTTGGACAGAAATTTCTGGACAAGAACATTTTCCAACATTTTTCCAACAGCCCAAAATTTAGGGGTTGGCAGCTGCCTTTCAGTCCCGCCACGATGCCACTGTACAGGGTGGTCCAAAAAAAATGGACCTCCAGTTTTATTTTTGGGATAACTTCGGTAATTCAGCACCGATTTTAACCATTCTTTCACTGTTACAAGCAGAAATTAATGGCGCGTAAACGTGAAGTTCTTCGGCCCACCGCACCTTTATTGTGTGACCACGTTACCTAGCAAACCAAACACTACTGCTAATATCGGTGTTTATTCTGCCCATATCAAACGATTTATTTTAAAAATCATTACTGGTAAACAAAGTAAATAAACACAGTATGACGTAACAATGACGTCACAAGGCACTACTGCGAATAAGTAAGTAAGCTTTTTATGCTACGAAATTGATATCTTTATGTGCTGCCTGTTCTCCGAGACCACTGTAGCTTTGACAGTGTTTGTTTTGCTAGGTAATGTTGTCACACAATAAAGGTGCGGTGGGCGGAAGAACTTCAAATTTACGCGCCATAAATTTCTGCTTGTAACAGTGAAAGAATGGTTAAAATCGGTGCTGAATTACCGAAGTTATCCCAAAAATAAAACTGGGGGTCCGTTTTTTTGGACCACCCTGTATATTACAGTCATTTCACAAAAAACGGCAGTCATGCTACCAGATGCATTAGCAAATAACACATTATCACTCGTCCTCAACTTCAGCTGAATACATTATCACCAAATCATAACATCACAATTTGCACTCACACATAAGACAAGCAGTTATGTTAGAGCAGTTAATACACGTGTTTCATGAAAAGGACCCCTTTTTGTTTTTTTCATAATTCACTCAACTGGGGCTGACAGTTGCTACCCTGCTTCAATTGTGAACTTAGTCTGGTACGCTAATGAAAAATATTTATCGTGTCAGCACTGAGCAACATGGGGACATGAAATCAGGTATCTTGCGATCCAAAAATGCAACCATTTTGCAAGCTCAGTTTGCTAGTGCACTGTCTTGCTCGAACATGAGAAAGTCCAGCTATCTCCACAGACATGTAAATGCGATCGCTTTGCACGTTTTTGTGGCTGAAACTGTAAAAGTTCAAAAATTTGACATCAGCAAACCAGATTTTTCACCACTGGAGCAGGGTAGCAACTGACAGCACCAGTTGAGACTATCAAGCTTGTACCGGTGACATTATGATGTCAGCGTTATGTCACAACTAGCAAAGAATCAACTGCCAAATTTTGTTGCAATATTTTGAATTAGTATTTCTTCAGCTACAACTGGTACAAATTTTGTGTAAATTGATCATCATTTGGGTGAATTATGACAAAAACAAAAAGGGGTCCTTTTTATGAAACATCATGTATATCGTAGATTCCCAGTCAGTGTTTTTACTTCAACAAAGATGGCTGGTAGTGAATGCAGTGTACCATCATCTTAAATCCTTACACTAGACTGCAATATAACATCAACTTTATCATTCACTAGGCCATTTTGTTCTCTTTTAACATCTTTACAATAATCAGGGACATCAGACAGTAATGAGATCACTTGAGTAAAATTAGGCTTAACTCTGTTTTGCACATGATGTGTTATAATCTATTTGTAGAACTTCCACTGAAGACATAAGAACATTGCTTTTCATAAGAATCATATCATAATTCCTGAAAACAATTTCACCAGAAGTTAATCAATATCGGTGTGAGTTTTGCTTATCATATAAGAGCAAACAAACGATGATATAACTCAGTGGTTGATTGTGCTCATTATCTCAGCACTGCTATGTATTTTTAATCAAATGCAACATATTGAGTGAGTGAGTAGGGTTTAACGTCCCACCCGACAGTATAGGTCATTTCAGGAACGACCTTTTAGGCAATGTACGTACTCATAGTAATGGTACAAAAAGTTTAACATTTGTGAAACACAAAACCTAAAAATAACCTTTTCCTAAAACTGTAAGAACGGCCAATTCTAAGTGCACATATGTAACTAAAGTAATGGCAGTTCTAATAATTTTTACCTCTTATGCTCCAGTCATCAATGTCAGAATGCTGTCTTTTGGCGGACGAGGGGTGAAATATAACATAATGAGGCCTGTGTCTCAACAGAAGATATCAATTCGAAATGGTAAAATACTAAATACAACCAAACAAAGGCGGCATATTACAATGATATTAATAGTTAACTAATTCATCAGCTCTGATAATTATGTGATTAAAACCATTAATCGTGCAATTAACATAAATAAAAAACTAATTGTCAAATATCCATAGATTAATCACTCTCCAAGCACAAATAAAATAATGCTAATTAACTCATCATGTTTAATCTATGAATGCCACATCAAAAATTACTTTCATATTTTCAGACTTTTCCAACAATATCGAAAAATTTGTGCAGTACACAAACAGAACAAAATAAAAAAGCACAGTTGCATACTAACATGAAAATATCAAAATTAATGCAAAAAAAAGATGTTTTAAAGTAAACAAGATACCAAAAACACATATGTATAAAACATCCGCTAAATTATTAAGTGACTGGATAACAATTATAACATGATTCCCCAAGAAACTTTCAATTGTGGGTTTTCGTGATAACTTACAAACATTACGAAAAGCAACAAAGCATGCTTTGCACAATAAGATTGAATTCTTTGCATTCATATTCAATGCCAATGGACACTGGTTGTAAGTAACAAAATATGCAAATCATTTTATCATTTTCCACTTTGCAAGACCAAGACGTCAGAGTTTTGCTACAGCCATCGCAAGTATCTCAGCATACATTACACATGATGCAAACTTGCACACATGACCAGTGGCTTCTATCCTCAAATCTGAAACCAAAAGTAGTTCAAGTTCCCCCCATCCCTTCTATCATCCCCACCTTTCCCCCAAATCCGGGTAAAGTCCAACTGCCAAACGGTTTGTGGTGCAGTTCGAGCGAAAACAGTGTTTCTTTTGGTGATATCAATTTTGCATACACCTTTAACAAAACACCCCCCCTCCCATTTTTCACTGAGTGCAAGCTCCACCCACCACGTATAGAGATAGAAGCCGCTGCACATGGCTGTTAATTCGCTAAAATCAAGTCAAGTTCTTGAGGAAAGTATGCTACTTTACTGCACGATGCAGATTTGCATTCTGAACTGGCAACTTAGCACAACAATTTCTGCCAACATTTCTTCTAAACCACTGTAGTGCTAGACACACCAGGCGAAGAATCCAAAGAACTAAAAAAGCTACATCTGCTGCCATAATCAACCACAAAACTACATTTGACTCAGGGGTGTCATTTAGGGGGAGAGTGAAGGGGTCTACAGACACCCAAGGATTTTCCAAGGATTTATGATTTTATTTTTTCCCTGTAAATTGTACCTCTGAAACAGTGTTACTGCTGCAAAAACAATACGTTACATAGACTGAGAGCCCCCCCCAAAGATTACTGAGACTCCCCCCAATAATTTACTGCAATGACGCCTCTGATCTAACTGAATGCAGCAAACAAATGATAATTCTGTCACTTGCACAAATAGTACACGACACGTAATCCAGTTGTGGCCATGCTTACAAATATACACGATGACTATACTACACAAGTCACAAATTCAAAATAAACAGAGAATTGTAACAGCGGACACTCGTAAAATTTGCAAAATTTTCTGTCCTAACTAGTCAGTTACATCTTCATGATTCTCGCATTTGATTACAGGACTTCCTTCAGGAAACAAAAGTCTGCATTTTTCTGGGATAGTAATGGGGGTGGTAATGACCTTGATCAACAATTCCATGATAATTTGCGCAAAAAGCCACGATAACAAAAATTAAACTCAAGAATTTTTAAGGGCCTTTAAATCCACTTTCAATGATTTATCTGAAGCAAAACTATGGTCTAGCACTTGCCAGACCTGACAGAAAGAAAATGCCTTTTTCTGGGGGCATACTAGCCCAGGGACCAGGATCTAAAACTGACAAATGAATTATAATGCTGTCAGTAACATACCCAATAAATGCATTTTCCAGTACTCACACAATCTTCACTATTCAAATACACTTTTGGGAAAATCCGAAAAGAAACACAGACATGCTGTACATTGTACAAACTGCTGTACTACTACAATTCCAGCTCTCTGTATATGCTGCAGTGTACACATCAGGCATGATTCTTTTTATAGAAATTAAACATGACTTTGAAGTCTTCACTTCATTGTTTCCAGGGGGCTGGAAGTATAAAATGTGTCGGGCTGTCCATTCGACAGTGGCGGATTGTTTCCAGTAGCCAGGGATGATCCCGAGGCGCACGACTGGCCCGGCTTTGAAGCATTATCACTGGTCGAAAGTTTGGATAGCGCGGCCAGAGCATCGGGAAAGCTGGGAGGAGTCACCGGAGTGTTCGCCGGAGGCACACACGTCTACGCACCAATCATCACAGTACAGACAATTATTACACATCGCACAGAGTTAAAGGCCAAGTCGCATGAAAAAACAATATTGGCTAAATGTGTGTAAAATGTAATGCTAATTAATAATACACTGATCAGTTGAAATAAAAACATCGCATTACATAAATTTCAATAAAAATAATATTGTGCAAACGAAATGATGACGTCACCTACTACGCTTTGTTTACAGTGTGCATTGCAGCGTGCAAAAAAGTTAACACGCCATGAGCTGGCCGTAGCGTCGATGCAGCATATGTTCAGAGAGGGGAACTCGCTTGCATTCCAGGAGCGAAAGTTGGAATCTGTTGGAGATTGGTGGAATGGAAAGGGCTGCATCTCTTCTTATTCAGTGTTATTTCAGAGCACAGTAATGTCTGGGCTGCCAGAAACAGCTTTTGCAGGAGTGCAACTGAGAGGTACGTAAACAAGCCTATAGGCATTTAACTGGCTGTCGGGACACTTTCAGAATTGTTGCAAGCAATGAGGTTAAGCTGATAATGGACTAAAGTGCTCACCAAATTTTTTTGCCTAACATGGGAAGAGTCATAGGTGATAATGATGTGTTTTCCCCTTGTTGATATCAGTTAATCAGTCAGTCAACTGCATGCGGAGCACTGACCGCATGCACGCTGCAAACAAGCCACTAGCAGCAGCAGCAGTCTCTTGCTACTGTGAGTGTGACATCATCACGCCGGATGAACAAACAACCGAAAAATGACACAATTCGACCTACACAGGATTAAGGTGGCTGTATAGCTCGACAGCTGGCAACAATGCACTGCTAGTGTCTGTTGACATTTTTAGCAACACTACTGTAGAATGACTTAAATGTCAGCTTGCTTCAGTGGCTACCACGTTATACAGTAGTAAGCAACAGACTGTTGAATGCTTGAAGCCTTGAGTGAACTCACGTTGTAGTGACAACTCGAAGCATTTCCACTGCAGCAGCAACTAGGTGGCACAGCACACTCTTGAAAAAATACACTCAGCGCAGTCTGTCAACACAAGCAATACATTGCAAATGGCTAAAGTTTATCAAATTCATCAAAACAGCACCATTTTTTGTTCAAAACCAAATGCAGTTCAGACCACCAGTTTCTTCCATTCATCACGCTCTATAAAGTTGTGGTATAGCTCGTTGAACCGATGAACGTGAAATGCCAAAAGCAAAAACAAACGTGAGAGGGGGATTTCCCTTCCACTCCCAACTGTCCCCAGCCGACAATTTGGGTTATATAGTCTGTTATTAATAGAGTCTGGAGAAAAGCGACAGCCCAAGCCAGCAGCAAATTTTAGGCAATTATTCAACCTGAAATAAAATGCTATCTTTAATCTTTAGCTTGAATTCAGCACAGCATTTGCTATCAACTGCTGCCCCATCATTTTATTCAGGGCAAGAGTCACTGGCAATGCTTAACGTATGTGACATATATCCCCATATACGGATTTTAGAAATTATTTCCCATAGTCTAGAATTTAACACTGACATTTGGAACTCGGTTCACTGTGTGGCTAATGATGAACTATATTTTCACTCATATTTTCGCTGCCTATAACACAACATGCATTAATCCTCAATCACTATAAATCGATACTGATTACTAAAACGGGAATATTGGACATAAAGCAATAACCACCAAATCGCCACGCTACTTACGCAATCACGGAAAACACAAAAGACAACAAAACAACGAGGCTTAAATGGTTAAAAACACACCTCAAACTGCCATTTCGCTGCAGACAGGAGCTGCTTGGCGCGTTCAGCCTGACACCCAGCAACTAGAACAAACTGGTTGATCATCACTTGTTCTCGCAAGTTGTCCATTTCCACAATGGATTATGCGAACTACAAAAATAACGACCTCATTTGTTTACAAACAACAATTCATCGAATTCATGGTTGTGTTTTTTTTGGCTTTCCGGAAAGGTGCAGTGATTTGTTTCGGTCTTGACCTGGACCTTTCCGGTGTCATGGGCTCAGCTTACTTATTAGCGGGGCTGACTTTACCACGGGACGAATTAATGACATTATCCATGTAATTTACTGACTATGCTGACATTACCTGACTAATTGAAGCATTTTACTGGTTGCATTATTCATTATCCTTTAGTATTGTGTCACGCACTTAACTACATTATAAGTTCTATAATCTGGCGCGAAACAGACGTGTAAACAATGCGTTTGATTAGTTTATTACTTTATTTCAAATTATTCGGTTAACACTAAATACGGTGTGACGTCAATCACTTTCCCGCGCTGCACCGGCTTTACGCACTTTTGAGTTTCGACCCGGAAAGCTTTTGGATCGACACGGGTTTTTCCAGAACGATTAAAAAACGCGAAACTTGTTCCGAAAACAATAAACGACTTGGAGCAGCCCAGACCTGCCCGGACCTTGCCAGATCTTTAAAAAAACACAACCCATATCTATCTCGCACACATTTTTTCAGGAGTGTCATTGGCCAAAAATGTGTCAGCTGTCTGACTATTTTTTGTTTATGTTGCACACGGTAATTAAATAAAAATAATTTTTTTAAAAAATGACTAAGCAGTTTAACTGCATAAAATGTTAAATTTTCTGTACTAGTTTTTATAAACGACAAAGGTTGCGGGTTGTAGTGTTGGTGTGGCCAAGTTGTGGGCGTGTCGTGTACTCGTTAAAATGTAAACACTGCTTGTTTGGTTGTCGTGTAAACGCATAAATATGTCATGAAAACACATTAAGATAAGGATAAACGTAAAGAATTGAGAATGTGCTTAGAGGCTGCTACATTGTATGTTTTACAGAATGTTTAGTGTAAAATATTTACAGATACGAAGAACAGCGTTGATTCGGTAGCCTATGAACTATACACGGTCAATTGTGGCACTAAAAGTTGCTTGTTTTCGGTAGTTTTTGGTTGTTTTCGGTATTTAATGCTACCGGCTGTGGACGAGTGATGAATTATGGGAATTATGAAATATAATTGGGACATCGGTAACAACACTGCTGTCTGTTTTATAGAGCAAGGAAGATGTATTGGTACTACCTTTCGTTTCATTTGCAAGCATATATACTTTTTTAAAGACATCTTTGGAGAAGGTGCTGTCTATTTTCCATGTCTTACATTGTTCGGTATGACTAATCACCACAACGGACACAAAGGACCACGAGACCACAACGAACCACAACTGACCATGGCTTACAGCAGTGTAGGAGATGAAAATGTAAAAGACAAAAAGAAGAAACGTATTCATTTTGGAACTTTTGCACTTGCAAACTTCTACTTCGCTCATGGAATTTGTACTCCCGGGAGTGAAAGTTTATGGTAGCAAAAGTTCCAGGTAACCTAACAAAGTTTTCACAGTCTAAAATAACCTAGTAGCTGGTCAATTCTCCATCCTGACACCTTGTCACAGTGTGAATCGACTAATCAACAATCTGCCATTAGCTGGCTTGGTGACGTAATGGCTAGAGGATGATGAGAGGTTCTTGGTTCAACTCCAGGTCAGGTCGCTATGGATGGGTGACTGTCCATGGACAGAAAGACTATCTTGGATCGTGATATATAACCAACACCTAGGTCAACTCAGCCTTGCATTTCTCCGGGGTAGGTAAATCGAGTACCGATCTGTTTGGTTGGGGTTAAGGCAATTAGCACTCACCTGTGTCGGATGGCAGGTAACACTGTGTGATCCCATATGGCTGTCTGTAGTTCTGTTGTGGGTTGCCATTAAGAGCTATGCACAGTCTAACCTTTCATATGTGGAATGCTTGGTACATATGGAAATTTGCATAAGAAGACTGTGCAACTGTACTGATTCCACAAACTACCACATTGCTCAATATTAGTATATTAGTTCACATGGTGTAGAACTCAGTATAACACAACTCAACAAACATGTTATTTTTTTTCACAGAAATTTATATCACTTGGTGTGTGTTTTGCAGGTGTACCAAGAAACTGCATGAACTGTTTCTGCTTCTGCTGGTATTTTTCTTTGTAAGTTTATCTTGCTGACACTGGACTGACTTAGATCTGATCATATACAACACGTGTGTGCAAGATGGCCACTGGGCCGAGTGGTGAAAACATTGAACTGCGTCCAGTTCAGTGCGTTGTAACTGGTCCAGAGAATGAGGGTGACGATGATGTTTATTGTCTGCCATCAGAAGCTGCGCTACAGAGACAGACATCACGGTGAGACAGAATTAACTTTACTGAATACTTATGTGAATGTTTGTCGGGCGTCAGCCTGCCATTCCAAATGGCCACCATTTAGAAGGGATAGAGTTACGAATATTGTTAGTGTTAGGGTCAGTGTTAGATTTAGTTTAGCATTTATTAACTACAGTTTCGTCATGTGAAACAGGTTTTTTGGTGACCTCTCGGAATGATGAGCCAGAACATTTATTGAGGGGATACAGGTGTATTTGGAGATTCGTTGCGGTGCAGTGTTTGCAAAAAAATATCGCAGTCGATTATAAGTGGATCTTTACATGTTGAGAGTAGTTATACTAATTATGCAAAATTGCAAAGCTCTCTATGATGATAAGTGCATCTGATCAATGATGATATAGCATAATGATCGGTTTATTACAATATTGCTGCTATTAATGTGATACTCTGAAACCAATAAAGAATTACACACCAGTATTATTAAGCTAGTTCTGTGAATGTGTTTGCTCGCTGCACAAGTCATCAGTGGTGCACATAGTTGCTTGTTTGGGTTAATGATCTGATTTAGCTGCATATTCTGCAGGCACATTCTGCTCCAGTAATTAACACAGCCTGAAGTTTACAGAATGATTTTTTATTAGTGCCATTGTCATGTCTTTCATGCAGGTACAAAAAACATGGTTTACCAAGAAATACGGGACGTCACTGGACAGCAGTAAAAGCGTATGTTTATTACCATTGTCAGCATGAAGTTTGTCACTCAGTATATTTCTGCATGGAAAATCATTTTTATTGAGCTTTTAGTGTCCGGTTTTTCCAATGTGCCATATTGTCTTAGCAGAATCAACTGCACATACTAAAGCACTGTGTTCATTGCAAAGTCACGTGGGAATATGATTAAGAAATAGGAAATAGAATGGTAATGCTGTCTAAACATTAAGTTGCAGTTAAGAACATAACATTTCAAAGGAAGGCACATATTTGATGCTTTTTTTTTAATTTGATAGCTGAACAGTTTGACAGCCTGTCAGCCACGAATGTAGTCAGATGGGATCAGCACTTATCCAATGACGCTCGAGACATCTGGATGTGCGCGCTCGCTTGATTGGTCACGACGTCGGTTGATGCCGGTGATGTTGCACCATAACCCCCGCCATGCGCTGCACTCAGCTGTCATGCTGGTGGCCGCCATCAAGGGGTCACGGTAAAGGCGCCTTGGTGAATGAGGCGTCATGTCGGCAGCAACGTGATCCTTCCATTGTTTCCTTGGCACATTAGGAGGACAGCATCAACCAACCGGACGTTCTGCCCATAGAAGCTGTTTCGGCAAGCGGGAATCGTCCATTCGGCACACATGTCCAAATCATCGAAGATGATTCCACTGAATCCGCTTCCCAACGGTGGGTTGATCCATGCAACGGTGCCGTACCATGTCATTCCATAGCTGGTCGCGTCGGGTAATAGTATATTGGGTTTAATGACTTTTGAATTGTGGTGCTATTGTATTGCTTTGATGCCATAGGCTGGGCAGCAGGAAGGCCATTTGGCTTGCAAAAGCCATCTGCAAAGCATTTTATTAAGAAGATAGGCCAAACATGGATTAATTCTTGATAGAAGCTCAGAGTAGTAGTAGTTTGTGAACTTCGTTTCAGAGGTTCACAGTTTTAGTTGATATTTTGCTGCTGTATGTTTGGCAGTGGACTGAAGACGAACGTAAGTAACTTCTTTGGCGTTGGGGACGATGACACGACGGCAAAATGGCAGGATCGAGTGCAGCGCATGCATGCTACGAGTCGTCTTGTAGGTCGAGGGTACAAGCAGACAGGAGAGACCCCGGACACTGCATTTACGCCATCTTTGGTGCTTGGCACGGCACCAGTCCTTAACCAACGTCCAGCCACTGCACACATCCGTGATCCTTTACGCAAGTAACGCCAATTCTGCAGTCTTCTGTTGCATTTTGTTTATAACTAAGTGAACTGTAGTGGAATCATTTTAACATATGAATACAAGAAAGACACATGACAGCGGTGCATGTATGAAGGCCCACTGCGAGCCAAATCTAAGCTCACCCATCTTAGCAATCGACATTCGACACAACGATGATAATAAAGTCTAGTATCTTGCATCGACTGTTACTAGAGGGCGCAACTAGTTTTGCACATCAGCTGCCGTTTGAGCAGCCGAAAGTGCACTAAGTTTGCCTTAGGATTCCTTGAATGCAGAGGGCCAAAATTTAAAGTAGTAAAACCACGTTTAATGCTGAAAATTTCATATGCATGAACATTGTCTTTGTCTATTTTTAGTGATTTTGGTGTAATTACTCTTAAAATGCGTGTTGCAGGCCGAAATCACATGAAAATTCAATAAAACTTATTTTGGCGTTCACGGTCATCCAAAGTCATTGCTTTCAGTGCTGATCAAAAGCGCGTGTACGACTTCCTATTAGTAATTAATAGTTAGCTGGGCTTTATCTCGCACCATTGTTGAGATACAGTGACTATATTGGCTAAAAATGTTAAAATTTTTTTCTACCCCTTTCTCCTTTAGCACCCTCAATCAGGGTGACCCCTTGTTAATTTACGGAAAAGCTTTACAGACAGAATTGCGATGGCTAAAACGTGCTATGGCAGGTCCTGCTGTCATGTGTAAAAACTATAAGCAATCAGATATCTCAGACCTTTACCGGGTGCTGCCACCTGGCCAGTGCATCAGGTCTAATAATGGTGTGAGCCATTACTTTCTTAATTTATGACCTATTTCAAATGAAATGAAATTAAATAAACGTTTATTAGTATTGCAGTCAAAAGGCTGGATTGCGACAATAAAGACGAGTACTATCATTGCAATACGATACATGAATATAGTGTTACATATAAAATGTCAGATAAAATGCACATAAAATGTAGTTAACAATCGCAAAATAGAAATGCTAGATAAAATGTCGTTGAAACCTGGGACAAAAATAGCTAATGGGATTGGAAGCGGTTTTGTCTCAGCCAATCAGAAGCATGGAATTCATCGTCGCCTGCGCGCCAATGTCATGCGCACATCGTGGCCTTACATTTGGCCACTTCTCGGGATATGCCCTATCAACAACACTGCACGTATCCCACAAAATACCTGGATGTGGCACGCAGTTCGTGCGAGACTTTGAGACTAAAAATAGCTGCTTCTAGTCTCGTGTACGTTATGTTAGTCCCAGTTGAAACCTACTAATAATAATCAATAGAGAGCACGATAAAATATTTTCTAAGTTTTTCTGTCTGTGCAAAATAGCATTTGAAAGTTTGTGAAGAACGCAGTCGATTTTGATTGTTTTTGTGGCTTTAGCATGTATGATATCTCGCGCTGCAGCTGAGCTGTTATGATTTGATAGTTGCCGTCTGGATGTTTTTGATTTGATCTTTGACCTTCACCTGTCGGAAGTTATCGTTATCAGCATATAATCCTGCACATCTTTGTCAAACACTGTGAACAATTTGAACAGAACAGTATTTTTTCATCACAGGTTTTCATGACACTTCTAAGGTCCGTATTGCTGTGTTCAGACCAGACCTGGTCAGTCGGCAGATATCTGGAATCTCGACAACGAGCGTAAGTCGCAGGTCTGGTCGGGTTGTGCCAACTCCGCAGTCTGGTAGAGAATCGGTTCTTCAGATGGCAGTCGGCGGCTTCAAAACTCTCGTCGTACGTAACTCTACTTTCACTTGTTCTGTCTTTGGACTTTGATAATTGGAATAAATTCATGGATGTCCATACAGCTTGATGTTTAGGCCACAGTGCATATTTAGTCCACCCGGAAGTGATAGCTTGTGGAGTGGATTTAATTTTCACTACAGATGCTTTTTCTTTCAACGTGAGATCTCCGGGATGCGTCGACCGATCGGCATGAAATTTTGCACGGTGATCAGTTCTAGGCCGAATTTTATAATGTTAGTCCAGAATTTTGGGGGTGACCCTCAAAAAAATTTTAGGGGCCAAAAACATGCAAAATTTGGCCCAATTTCGGATGACTTCAAAGTTCGATGGTCAATATCTTCGGACCGGATGAAGATATTCAAAATCAGACAAGTACATTTTGTACAACAATTTTTTTCGCATTGGATGAAAGAAGTCTGGTGAACTTCGGTTCACCTATCACGGAGATTCAGTGGTGAAATCATACCAACCCAAATCAACTTTTTTGGAATACCATATTTTGTCCCCTAAAGGGCGCTGCGCCCCCAAAATTTTTACACGCACTAGAGAATGACCAAGTCTTACTAGTGCAGTATATGCACCCCCACCGAGGATGGGGGTTCCCGTTACAATTTTTTTCAAAGGAGAGGGGTAAAAATTGGTTTAAAATGTTTGTGCCTATAACTTTGGCAGTAGTTGAAGTAACACCATGATACTTTGCCACGTGAGTTGCTTCTAGGTTGGCATGTTAGCGGGTACAACTTTTGGGGGGGCATCACCCCCTTAATATTTTAGAGGGCAAAAACGTCCAAAATTTGGTGCGATATAGGAAAACATTCGACTTTGACTGTGAATATCTCTGGAACGCATAGAAATATCAACAAGCGGTAAAGGGCGTTATCAAGGGCAATTAAACAAAAAAATCTGGTGAAGTTTGGTCCACTAACAAAAAGTCATAGGCGCACATGTTGACTTACCCTAAGTCGACATTGGGCGTTCTGCATATGCTAATGCATTTGAGTTTGAGCCACGTGACTTTGCTACCAGGGGAATTTCACCTCCCTGAAATTTTCCCCCAATCAGACTTATGGTGCCAGGTGGACTCACGTTGGGCTTTGCCCCAGATTTCTAGTGGTTAATCTGTTTTGGTTGGAGTTGACTCCTATTTTATTTTATACACGTATAAACTATCTGGTTTTTTTGGTTGAAAAGGCAAACCTCTTATCATCTCTAAATATGCTGTAACAAACATATAATGTTGAGGACTGTGGGCTGCTTAGCCAATACTGAAGCCATTACTGAAGTGACACTACTGGTAATAGATAGGATTGTATTTTATAAACGTGTATATATTTTATTACTGCATTTTTTTTCAGATTTTTTAAAAATAGGTGTGCTTTATATTTTAACAATACATTTTGTCAAATGCAGATTTCATTGTATTTCACTGCACTTCACTGACATTCGTTGGCTGTTGCAGTCTACATCAGCACGAAAGGACAAGCCGATTACGCCACACAGTCGCAGCTTGGCACCTCTGCAAATTAATCGCGTGCAAGAGGTCAGCTGATATCAGTTTAACTGCTTGTTATTTGACACGACTAGATGGCAGATCATTAATCTTCACTTCAGCGATTTTCTATCACCGCTCCTTTGCATGCAGGCACAGAAATTTGTGTGCACTTTGCGGATTAATTTTTGCTCTTTATTTTGCTATTTACGTAGTTACTTGCCTGTCGGGCAGGGGTTAAGGCGGGGCGCGTTCACCTGTGTCGGGTGTCAGCTAACACTGTGTGATCCCATATGGCAGGTGACACTTTGTAGTTCTGTGGTGGTTTTCCGATAAAGAGCTATACACCACCTTTACTTTTTTCATCATTTATACCTGAGCACTTGATATTGGTCAGTTGAAGGCAACTTCATGCGTATATTGTCAGATGGAGACGCCTGCTAGTGCTGCTGCGTTTGGCATCACTCCGAGCACGGATTCCGTGTTCCAGTCAGTCGAGGATTCTCTTGACGACGTGTTTTATGACGAAGCTATGCCCACGTCGGCAGTTGTCACAGCGGTCAATGAATTGCCGGCCCTGCGACTCCGCCACAATCCCGGTTTCGCCTCGGACGCAGGCATGAGTGGATTGTATGGTGAAAGCTCCCACTCATCGCAGATTTCACATCCTCTTTCGGCTGCGTACTATGAAATGCCTTCGCTCACCAGTGACAGGTATGATGTCAGTCGATCAGTCAGTCAATCTTTTGATTTATAAAGCGTCGTTTAAATGTGGTAATGTAGGTGCTTGTTATGAGTAATATAGTTAAAAATCTGTGGCTTAAGACGTGATTTAAAACATGAGCGTAGTGTAGTGCATCACTGTATGCATTAGTGTACCATTTGTGTTTGCCTGTTTTACAAGAACACGTGTGTCAAATATGATCATACACAAGGGTCTTTGCCGCAGTATATTTTGCCACGTTCTTTGGTGCACGAGAAGTCCCCAAAATTACACGCACTGTTGTCCCCAAATATTCAGTGCTGATTAGTGACATGTGACAGTTATCAGGTAATTCGGTATCAACATTACTTTTGTCCCGATTGGGAACGGATTGGGAAAATTTTGGGTTACTAGCATACTGGTTATGTTTCAAAGTATGAGCTGTATTTTTACATGCGAGAGCTAGCTAGCTAGCTATAGCGCGTATTAGCTATGGTAATTCTGTTTGTCTGTCCATCCGTCCATCATGACCCGGTACCGTTTCAAGGCCAGTTAAGATAGAGACTTTAGTTTTCCACCATATGATAGCTTAGCATCTCTAGTATTTCAAGACAAAATTTCATGTCACTGGGTGAAAGGGGTCCCCACGAACAAGGGGGCAAAAGAGGGGCACCCACCCTAAAAAGATGTTATTTTGCCGCTATTTGCTTGTCTGTCGTGAAAATGGTTGCAAATAGGCACAGACATGCTGCTTATCGTAACAAGCACTGTCAACGAGCTTCTTAGAAATGTCAACGTCAATGACCTTGAACCCCCAAAATAGGGGGTTTTAAAGGTTAAAGGTTAAAGGTGCATATAGCTCTTAATGATCCCATCTCAGAGCTATGGAGCGTCACTTGTCATATGGGATCACACAGTGTTACCTCCCACCTGACAGAGGTGAACGCGCCCCGCCTTAACCCAAGCCAGATAGGCCGGTACTCAATTTACCTATCCCGGAGGGATGGAAGGCTGAGTTGACCTAGGCGGTTGGTTACATCCCGAGATGGTTTACCTGCCTACAGGCAGTCACCCATCGCAGTACTAACC
>Ga0209367_1001562_pt1 | contig 28474 bp, 10 predicted proteins | sample WorMetLIZISLAND2_FD_187412 | JGI IMG/M metagenome (GOLD analysis project Ga0209367, IMG submission 187412) | Marine gutless worms symbiont microbial communities from Max Planck institute for Marine Microbiology, Germany - Olavius geniculatus... ...
CCCCCCTGAAGCTGAAATACTTTTTGCTTTTGAACGTTCATTGGAAGCCACAAATTCGCCCATTTTTTTCTGAAATTTGCTGGAAAACGGCAAAAAACGCACCTTTTCATATAAAGTCGCCTGTAAAAAATTTTCATGGTCGGGCCAAAGGGGGGGCATCGCACCATGGCCCCCCTAAATACGCCACTGTTGCTGTTGGTGTGAAGATTCCCATGGGAATTCCCATGGATATGGATATGGGTATGGGGATTGAAATGGGATTGAAATTCAATCACCCTGGCAGCCCTGACTGGAAACCATTGGGACAGCAAAACGCAGGAGAGGTTTGGAGAAATATTGTTCATGTTGCCGTAAAGGCCTTCTAAGTAGGAGCTATAGTTTTATAAGTACGAATCAAACAATGCTGGATGCATAACAAATCTGTCTGTTGCATACTGTGCGTAGGTTCGGAGCAGGAGCTTCTTGATGACGGTGAAGTTGGCGATGAACAACTGTTCGGCGCAGAACCACGCGGCCGCGCTGTTGTCTCCGTGCTGCGGGGCGCGCGGCGGCAGCGCTGCTAGTTCTTACGACGACGAGAGCGAGTGTCGACACTCGGCAGAATGGCACAGTGCCGGCAACGCCGAGTGGACGTCATCCAGGCAGCAGCGTGCTGTTCCTGCTCAGAACTTCCCGTTCACTGACGGTTGCCGGTGCCAGCCCATCCACGGCTGTAGACATCGTCTTCCCGTGAACGATGCCAGCGAGCGTTTGGTACGATATCAGCAGACAGTGCACGGTCCCACTTCAGAGCTGGTGGTGGCACGACGGCCACTGCCGCGACCTGCCGAAGCCTGCACCACCAGGCAGCCGGCGGTCGTCAGTCACACTGTACACAGCCGAGAGATCGACAAACCACTGCCGCAGCTGGCCGTCGCACCGTCACCGACGTCGTCGTCCGTGCCGCGGTCAGCGCCGTTACGTCGCCGACACGTGGCGCCGGATGTACCGAGCAACAGCAGCAGCAGCAGCAAAGCGACGCAGACAGCTGCTGGTGGCGATGCGACCACCTACTGGCAGCGTCAGCCGACGTTTCACGAACTGTTAGCGTCTCGCGGCGGAATGGTCGCCGACGTCGACAACGACGACGATGACGTCACTGCCGCTGGTTTTCTACCTCGGCTCAGTCGACCGTGTTCTGCCCCTCGCATGTCCGCTGCTGTCGCTAACCGGCCCTGTAAATTATCGTCGGAGGCAGCGCTGGTCAGCGAACTGGCGCAGCGTGGACGACACGCCAGTCAGCTCGACGCGACGGATTCGGTCGACGTCTTCGAGATGCTTTCGCGCTTCCATTCGGCCACGTTCCCAGGTCTCGGCCACGTTGTTGCTGACGCCATCGACGATCGTCGTCAGACGAACCCGCTTCATGCCAGCGACGTCGCAGCGACTGCGCCTCTCCGTTTAACTAACTATCGACCGTCCTGCGACAACGACGAAGAAGAAGTATACGACGACTTACTGGCTGCAGACAGTACGACGGACTACGGAGGTGGTGGAGCGCCGAGTGACGGCATTGTGAGGTGGACAGTCGCCGAGAGCGTGCCAGATGCAATCGGTCAGAACCCGGACGATGGGGACGAGTTTCTCGAAGACGAGGACAACGGACTGTTTAGCGATGACGGTGATGATGATGATGTTGATGACGGCATATCAGTGTCGTCGATGTCGTCAGCGGTGGAGTACGCGCCGTCAGACGAGGTGCAGCCGCTCGTTGATGGCGGCAACCTGCGGCTGGCTGATACGCCAGCGGGACGTCAGCTGACGTCAACACCGATGACAAGTGACGTCATTCCAGCGTGTCTTCGCGACGAGAAAGTTTTTCCACATCAGAGCCAGACGACGCACAGACAGACGACATCTTCATCGTCGCCTTGTGACGATGACGCAGACCTCGGCGGGGATCGGGTGCGTGAATCCAGCGCGCCGGACACAGCGGCAGCAGCTGTGTCCAAGTACGATGACGCAGCTGCCGTGACTCAGAATGACGCGCCGACAGACTGTACCGCGGCACGACGTCGAGTGGTAATGTACTACCCGCCGCAGGCGTACAAGTTCTACATCGAGCAGCACATGGAGAACGTGATGAAAGCGTACGAGGAGCGGCGCCGCCATCGCGCACAGCTCGAAGCCGAGATGGATCAGCTCCGCCTGCCGGATGACGCACGGACTCAGATGCGTCGGATGCTGTTTCAGAAGGAATCCTACCACAACCGGCTGCGACGCACGCGCATGGAGCGCTCGGCGTTCAGGCCGATCTCTGTGCTCGGTCGCGGTGCGTTTGCCGACGTGCTGCTCGTACGGAAGCGAGACAGTGGCGCTCTGTATGCCATGAAGCGGTTGCGAAAGTCCGACGTGCTTCGTAACCGGCAGGCGGCTCACGTCAAGGCAGAAAGAGACATTCTTGCCGAGGCCGACAACGAGTGGATAGTCCGGCTTTTCTACTCGTTCCAGGTACGGAGTACGGACGCCACTTATTGATTCTGTGCCTCAGCTGTAAACTAGTTCAATATACGGTACAAATGTTGTGCACCTCTACTGCTATGGCTGGTACTTGTCCTTAAAAACTAGGGCCTGGATAGTTAAAGTTTAAACCCATGCAGCTGTTTTTCAAAGCCCATTGTCAATGAATTGATGAAACTACGGCGCATGCTGTACTTTTAATTCACACCACAACACTGTATTTGTACCTGGTTTTTGTGCCATGAGTACTTACATCGAGACTAATTATAGACAGAGCCTAAAGCGGAGAAGTTATATAGCTGTTTGTCCAACGCCAAAGCAAATGTGAAGCCACTGAATACTATTTCTTGTCAGAAAGCAGGCGCGCATGCCTTCGACTTTGAGCTCTTACACATAGACTGTTAAGTTGCTGTCTTTTTCTGAGTATTTGATATACTTTTTCGTTCTCTTACGCATTTACGGTATTTTACCTTCGTTGTCGTTTGTTTGTGCACTGCAGTTCTTTATTGTATTTCGCCTGGTTTCATTGTAACTGTGCTGTAGTTTTTGTCTTCAATGGTCGGTGAAACAATGCAAGCAGATGAAATGAAGTGAAATCATTCGTAGCAAGCTATAGTTTGTTCAAATCGATGTACAGGACGCCACGCATCTGTACTTCGTGATGGAGTACATAGCTGGCGGTGATCTGATGGGTCTGCTGATCCGACTGGGTGTCTTCGACGAACAGTTGTCACGTTTCTTCGTCGCCGAGCTGGTGCTGGCCATCGACAGTGTGCACCGCATGGGCTTCATACACCGTGACATCAAGCCTGACAACGTGCTGATTGACCGCCGTGGACACATTAAACTTACCGACTTCGGGCTATGCACAGGCTTCCGATGGACCCACGACTCCAGCTGCTACTATCGACCGCAAGGTATTAAGATGTTCATCTTTTCTCGAGTCGATGATACGTCAAGAATGTGTGCAAACCTATTCAGTATTGCAAACTGAAGACTGCTTTGTTTATTAATTTTTGAGTACTAATATTAATTTATAAGGTAGATTAGCGACGTGTTGTAGATATCATTGTATCTGCAGTATATGTGGAAGCTAGTAAACATTGCGAATGTACAGGCATTGAAAGATTTGAAAATCGGTAAATATTGGTATTAAAGTTATGAAATTTAGTGGTGGCACATTTAGTCCCTATCCCCGCCAAAACACTTATCGGTTTGGAAAAGAAGCTTTGTTCGATGTGTGCCAGTGCCAGGCCCGCCTAAAACTAGGCTTATAGTCGCAAACGTATTCGTATTTGCGTTTTTATGGTGGAGGTGTCATGACTCACGTGATATCGCTGGGCCATGGACTACTCCATAACAGCCAGACGTCTATGTCAGGGCTGTGGTTGAATGATTGATGTTGAATATATCTTGATGCGTGACGACAATCCACGCAAACGTGTTTTATATCTCACACACCAGACTGAAGGCATATTGCAATGATTGCATGGTTTGTGTGCAGGCAACAGCAGCAGCGCGGAGTATGTGACGTCAGTGGCGCACGGGACGACGTCACGCGACGCCGCCGACAGTCGCACGACTAACGACTTGGTCGTCGACTCGTCACACGACGGTCGTAGTAACAATAACTGGTCGCAGTGCCGACGCGTCGCGCGCTCGCTAGTCGGCACTCCGAACTACATCGCTCCTGAAGTCCTTTCCCAGTCAGGTCTGGTGGCTTCGTCGCTCATCTGTAGACATTGATACTAGGTCAACTCAGCCTTCCATCCCTCTGGGCCGTCCGGGATAGGTAAATCTGCCTATCTGGCTGGGGTTAAGGCGGGGCGCGTTCACCTGTGTCGGGTGGCAGGTGACACTGTGTGATCCCATACGGCAGGTGACATTTTAGTTCTTCGTTCTGTCAGTATAAGAAGATGCAGACGCCGACATAATGTGCGCCCGTCCGCATTATTATCAGGAATTTCGGGATTTCTCTCATAATCCAAAAACAGAACCAGTGGAAATTTACTAGCATTGGATTTCTGTAGTCTATTGCTTTAGGCCCAGTTGCTCGTTACCCTTTACCGCTCGGCCGTTGCGGATGCAGCGCACTTTACGCGAGGCATGAATCATATTCGTGAAGCTTTTGAACGGGTCTATACCAAAAAGGCCCAAAACCAAAACGGCCCAGACCAAAACGGCCCACAGTTGTTAGAACTTCTGCTACTCGCTGCCGCGTGTGCATTGTATGACGTGCATTGAGTGAATTTGTGTGTTATTTAAAACAAGAAATATTATTATATTGTAACCAATCTAATGTACTTCTCGCGCATCATTTTCTTTTGTATTCTTTTAAAAGCTTTTTCGTTCCTTTCGGCTTGTATTAGAGATCCGGCGTCTAATTGAGACCCGTTTAATATTATACTAATAGTGACTGGCGTCGAGGTCCCTATTGGAAATTGTCTCCCCGAACTTCATAAAATATTGCCCGATTTTAAGAACTGAAAAAAATTTCTAATAATGGTCGATGACGCTACAGTTGCCATGTCTTGTTATACCTAAACGCGTGTGTCTATCTGGCACCGTTACGGAGATAAATGTACAAAACATCAGTTTATACACTTGTTAACGGCGACATGCAATGAGTGACACATCTAAAACAGCAAAAATCAGAAAAACTGATATCACTCACCATCACATCGTCTAACTGTCAATGTGCTGTTGAATAATAATAATACAATAGTGACATACAATAGTATAGGCTATATACTGAAGGCGGGCTGCCAGAAAAGCAAACGCTTATCAACGCTGGCCGCTCATAGAAACTATGTCTCAATATTATTTTTCGAGTTCGAGCCGTACGGACAGACGAACAAACAAGACGCTTAATGCGGCCTCACGGAACCCCGCATAAAAAATGTCTGCAGCACGGTTGTAATAAATTACAACAGTAACAGCCAATGTCGTCTTACGCTTGCTTATGTCGCCAGTCAAAATGTCGTCAGCTAAACATTTTTATGCTTCGCTGCTCTGTCGTGGTGTTTTTGTTAGTTGGCAGGTGACAGGTGTACTGCTACAACAATGGTTTGTTACGTGACAGGTTACACTGGCTGTTGTGACTGGTGGAGTGTTGGCGTTATACTGTACGAAATGCGCATTGGTCGACCGCCGTTCTACGCCAGTACCAGGGACGAAACGCAAACCAAAGTAAGAGCAGACGCGTCGGCGAAACTCTGGCTTATTAGCTTGCTTCCAAAATGTTTTCTTTCGGGCCCAGACTGCTTCAAAATCGATAGCACAAACGTGCCATTCTAGAACGGGATCTCCTGGCAGGAGGTTCTGGTGGAACGATGACTGCCCCTCGGGCAGTCCTAAAAGTTACCCTCTTGAAAAAAGTAATAAGCCTACGCGTAGTCCTCAATGGGCGTAGACGCACCCGCCTGGCAGAATTTGCAAAGAGACGAAATGCCCGACGAAAGGGAAAAGTATTGAATTTGAAGAGAAAAGGGTACCAGTAGGCTCTTGGATTAAGCCGCTAGACACTTTTGTGTTCCTCTTAACATGGGCTACATCAGCTGTAGGCCTGTATTTTTTTTACTCTTTTCGTCTTACAGGTGAGATGTAAATGCAATCGCTGTCCATTTTCAGATAGGGAGCATGCATATGCCCTGCTTAAGTTAAGAACGGCCTGTAAGGAACTACTAATCGCTGTGCAGCATGCATGCAGTTCGCATTCTCAAGTTCTCTATATAATATTTCGGCATGCACTGCGATCAGTTAGGCTACGAGTCTGTTCTGTTACTGCAGGTGCTTCATTGGGCGTCGACGCTGCACATTCCGAACGTGAACAACCTGCGCCCGACCACCCGCGACCTCATCACACGACTGCTGTGCGACCAGCGACAGCGACTGGGCCGGCGCGGCGCCGACGAACTCAAACGGCACGCCTACTTCAACGGCGTGGCGTTCGACGACATTCGACGCCGTCCGGCGCCCTACATACCGGCCGTGGCGCACGCCGCCGACACGTCCAACTTCGACGTCGCCGAACCGATCCAGTCTACCTCACCCACGGTGACGCAGCGCAGTCCTTCGTCACGCACGGACACCAGTGCCGACGACAGCGCCGACCGCGGGCACCACGCCTTCCTAGAGTTCACGTTTCGCCGGTTCTTCAACGACGACCACGAAGGTCGACTGTTTCCGCCATCGCATAGCTTCGGCGACGACGATCTCGCCAACGACGCGCTCTACGTCTAGTTTTCTTAACTCTAGTCCGCACTGAAGCCATCGACGGTCGACCAGACAGCCTGGCCTGGCGCGGAGGCGGCGGATCTAGTGGTTTCTATCCCTTTAGGCCTACATGGTGGGTGGAGCTTGCGCCCGGTAAAAAATAGGGAGTTTTAAGGTTGTAGATCAAAATTTCACCCCCTATTTTTCACTACACTCTTAACAAAACTTCCCACTAGAGGAGGAAGAAGCCCGAAATCGAGGGGGAAACAGTCAGAAATCGGGATGGGGGAAACCTGAGCCCAAAACTGGGGGGATTGCGCCCGATTTCGATTTGAGATTCGGGGGATAGAAGCCACTGGCAGATCAGTGACAACAACAGTCCAAAGAACCGACTTCGTATTGCCTTAATCTACGTCAGCTTCGTTATTTATTGTCGTCGGCGTTTTGTAAATAAAAAAGTTATTCTTAAATTATCGCAGTACTGTAGATGTAATGTCACAACAACGATTTTTTTCATCTGAAATTAAGCTACAGTGAATTCATGGCGTAACGCAGTTCAAGCTTGCGTCGAGTGAGTTGGCGCAAATGATGGATCCAAACTCCAGAGGAAATTACAAGGTGACAAGGGCAGATGCCTCCCCAAACATCGCTCGGCTAAAAATGCAACCAAAAATTATATGACGATCTTACGGTTAATGTAATATTCAGGCAAAAAATCCCGTGCTTCCAGTTGCTGTCCGTCCCTAACAATTTTTTTTGGACCTTGAAAAATATTGGTGGCATTTTGCTTGCTTCCAAAGCGTTACTGAAAACTGTTAGCATCTAGTCTGCTATGCTGTAGTATTTTTGCTTTGGATACTATTCAGCGTGTCACTTGGTTTTTATCAGCTGTTGTGTAATATTACGATAATATTACATGGAATGTCATGAAATTAAAATTAATATTCGCTCATCAGGCCTACGGCAACTGGAAGCACAAACATTTTTAGGACTTACTAATGTGCCCAACAGTATATGACTGAATTTCGATCAAGCGCCCAGTCCTAAATCCTCAAAGGCTCAAACTTAACCTTGCAAGTCAACTGATCTTGAAACTATGCAAGATGTTGCACAAAATCACATAAAATCTGCTGAAAAACTCAAACACTTCCCAAAGACCAAAGAACTAGTTGGTTTTGGAGAACAGGAGGTAAACCACCTTCCTAAGTCTATCCTACTTGACGCCTTCATGGTTTCGCTATCAAAGGCAACCTACATGCAACACGCTGCACTGAACGCCTTCTCGACCAGAGTTCAAAATTTGCCTCTGGCTGGCTTATAATTACGTTGCCTAAATTATTACAGCTGCAAACAAGGAAAGGTCAAGTCAAGCCAAGGGATGCAAGAAAATTGTGTGGGTCTAACAAGGTTGCTAAACAAGACACTGTAAGAGAAGTTATGCCTAAGTTAGGATGTCGACTTTATAACTCTACTTTACCAATTCCACACACATAATGTTTAATGAGAAAGTAAATCCGCAACAAAACTGACAAATCATAGTCATCTTTGCTACAACCGTAAAACATACGCAACACAAACGATATCTCTATACCAGGCTCCATAGGCTCTATACCAGCAGATAGTGAAACAGCTTGCACATAAACGCCAAAATAACAGAAATGCAAACGTACAGCGATCTTTGGGTTTAAAAAGTGTTGATACCGACAAAGCGCTAACTTTAAAGCAGAACTGTAGAAATTAGCCATTAATAAGTAACTAATTATAATTGACTAATTGTTAGAAACATTGTTAGATTAATTTTCTTGACAGATTAAAATTCGAATAAAATTTGGCATAGAACATGTTGTCAAGATTTATACTTGTTCCCAGTGTTAGTTTTGCAGGTTGCACTTAGTAAATGTAAGCCCTCGCGACCAAACAACTACAAAATCAACTACATACATGTATCTGTACAGTTAGTTTTCGTATATCAACTGCCAGTAGTTGTATTCTGCAGTCTTTGTTCTCTTTCCGACTGACCACGAAATTGCACAAAATTAATCAATTAGTCAAAGTTAATTCTTATGGATTAATTCATAAACATTTTTAATCAGTATCAGTTGATGGCTATATATTGTAAAAATTCTGCCTATGACAAGCTCCTAAAACACACTTTTGCATTTACTCAACTAACATCAAGTCAAATAACTATGCAACACAAATTTCTGTATAGTAAATAAACTCGTGACGCCACCTAATAATTCATACAACGACTGTTCCACAGTGCCAACACAACAGAGATTTTAACCTAACAGAACCTAAGAAACGCAACAAAAACGACAACCAAGACATGAACAACTTCTCTATAGCACAATGGTCGCATTCAGTAGCACAACACACGTTGAGAGACATGTGGGCCAAGTTGAAAGCATCACATAAGCATGATGATACTACATGACACGGTAGTACAACACCAAGATGCAGGCTTTAAACCTAACCGTGGACTACCACTGCAACCACATGGTCATTAGAGTAAAAACACTAAAGCAATCCAATTGTTTGATGCAATATATGGCGAGTATACTTTTACGAGACATGAGGAGGACGAAAGCCAAGCATGAGAACTCTGAATATGCTGTGAATGAAAATGCTGTGAATGATTTATTTAAGATTTTATATAACTACCGAAGAGTGGTGGTTAAGAGAAATATCACTACATGCAAGCATACAATCAGCCGTGTATAAGGATACGAAGACGAAAAACTAAGTAAGAACGTGGTGACTATATATTTACTGGCCGGATAGATGGCCTCTGGGCTATTTATCCGGTCCTGTATCTATGAGCACCCTTGGGTGATCGTATGTACTGGATAAGGCCGTCGAAGAAGAGGGCCGGATAAATAGCCGATCCAGGTAGGATTTATCTGACCACCATATGAATAGGCTCTAGGCTATTGATACGACAGCCAGATAAATATCTTGTGCCAAGTAAGAAATATGACCAGTAAAATTATCCATAAACAGTTGCAAACAACACTGTATTGCATGCAACAAATAAAACTTTCACTGTATTCACACTGCTATCTAAGTGTAAAAAACAGCATTATATACGTAAAAGTGCAATATTACATTCATTAGTATCATCATCACAAAGTCATTTATTTTCTAGAAGACAATCATTTATTTATTCATTATATGGTTCACACGTATCCTAAGTCATTCACTGTAACAGCGAAGAATGAATGAGTGAGTGAGTAGAATTTAACGTCCCACCTGACACATTATAGGTCATTTCGGGGATGGCCTTTGCAGGCAAAATTGCACATACACATAATAACAAAACAAGAAGTTTAACTTTTACAGAAAGTTTAATCTTAATGAAACGCAAAATACAAAAAAATGACCTAAACCGAAAATTGTAAGAACTGTCAATTATAATTGTGCATATGTAGCGATAATAGTAGTTCTAATAATCTTCCCTGTTAGCTGCCAGACAGTCATAAATCTCATAATGCTGTCTATTGGAGGACAGGGGAAGAGTCACAAGTGTGGGGAAGTCGTGTGTCACTGCAGGAAAGTACGACCGTACAGATCAGATTTGAGACTATTTTTAAACGTACCAGTGGTTATAGTTAGGTCAGAAATGTTACAACGTAAAACAATGCATGAAATACTAAACAAAGTGTCCGAAAAACAGAAAGGCCAACAATGTGCTTAAGGACGGACCTAACATGCAATGAGAGAAACTGCACTTACAATGCTTACATTGGGCCCCGATCAATTTATAGTCAACCAAAATCACAGAAAATCGTTGAATAGTGGTAATGTAACGATGCAACGTCCACAGTGACGATGAAGTACTGCATCAGAGTTCCTTCCACACACTTAATGACTGCAAGTTTGTTCACAACCAACAGGAATGAAGATGAACACAAGTGACGCACAGCAAGCAGCACATGCAGTGATATGATACTAGCTCATGCAAAAAGAACCGGTGCGATGAAACACTGCACTGCAAGATTAGGGTTCGGGTTAACCACATCGGACCGCACCAGACTGACCACATCAGTCCAGTGTAGTGCTTCATCGGACCTGAATGAATAACTTGTACACGCAGTACCGATGGTACGGTGTCGGCTAACTAAACACGTCGCATGCAAATCTGACTGTCTTAGCTGGGTGAAAGTCAAATCAGACTGAAAACAACATGGGATAAGTTCCTTCGTAAGGACTTTTCTCATTAGCACTTAGACCTTCCCATCTGTCACCTGGTCACTTTCCAGCAGATTTCTCCAAAGGTGTTGACTTGAGAGTGGCTACAGCTAAAGAACTTCATACTCTGAAGAATCTGTGACTCCGCTCGGCGATGACTTATTAGAGTAAATATTAATACAGCAATAATACACGTGTAATGGACTCATATGTACACCGTGGCCATAGGAAATGTGCCACTTTACTTTGGTCCATATCTTTGCCAATTATTGACCAATTTTTAAAATTCCTTCACTGGCACACTCCGCAAACAATTTGCAATAACGTGATTATTACATATCCCACCACAATGTAAAAGCGTCTCTACACTACCTTGTGAAATATCAATGAAGTATGGATATAACGATAATAACAAACAAACATTTGAGTAAAACTGAATAAAAACAGTTCAGACTAACATTACAGTGAATGGTCTGTATGACACTGGACTGTGTTGGTATAACATAGTCCAGTGTCATACGAATCACTCATCACTCATCACAATGTTGGTCTGAAATGTTTTTTCATTTACCTAAATTTTTGCTATTATCATTAGTTTTTGCTTATATTTATATTTCACAAGGTAGTGTAGAGACACATTTACTGTGTGGTGGGATATATAATAATCACATTATTGCAAATTGTCTGCAGAGCATGCCAGTGACAGAATTTTGAAAATCGGCCAATAATTGGTGAAGGTATGGACAAAAGTAAAGTGCCACGTTTTTTGTGGCCCATGGTGTACATCCATATCTACACATTTGCTTCAAAGCGTCAATTATAGGACAACTCATACAAAACGCCACAGCAAGTTTTACAGCAAGTTAGTTATACTGTACAATGGCAAAGATGTGCCTCAAACTGAATTCATAATCACTGTACAAATGTCGGCACATCACAATCGGCCCAAGCAGCTCATTGACGTCAGCGTGTTGTCGCAGTGATTCCTCCCAGTTCACCAATCGTCAATAGGTGCGACTACTGTGCATGCTTCATCAATGCTTGGTGATTCAGTATCCTTGTCGTCATCACTGTCGGATGATTTATTATCAGACGTCTCCGGCACATTGTTTGACTCCGAGTCAGTGTCATCGACTGTGTATTTCATAAATTTTGTATTAGGAGGCTCATAAGAAGACTCTGGCAGAACAACGTCGTCATCACTGAAATGGTGAAACCGGCGCCGTCGGCTCATGTCAGCATGTTGTCGCAGCGATTCTCTCAGTTGACCAACTGTCATTATCTCACCGCTGCCACTCCTATCTTTCCACCGCCTCGAGCTCATTTCTAACACATTGTCATCCAGCAGAGATGGCACATGTGGGCGCTCTGGTGGTGCAAAGTGCTGGAAAGAAGTACTCGTTGACGTGGCAGCAAACTCTGACAAATGGCCTGAAGGCCCAATTCTATCTACAGATGTGCTAACAGGGTGGTCTAATGATGAACCACTTTCAAGTTCATCAGCAAAGTCATGATGCCGGAACCTAGGCTGAAACCTGCCGCCAGGAAACTGCGATGATGATGCCATTACAACTGCTGGGGCAGGCAACCTTGAACTAAAAGTACAGCTGGAAAACAATGGACCACGCTGTTCCAGATATTCACAATCATCATGCTCCACCACAGGCTGACTGATATCTGGAACTCGGCCCAATTCCTCTGATCTTATGTCTGATACTTGCAACGGCTTCATACCAGCCAGCAAAGCTTCCTTAGATGGCTCTCCCAGTAACTGACGTGACTGTGGGACTGGAGGACCTTGACGTTCTTCAAGCACTTGACCGGGTGCCACGAGGGGTCTGGATGACACGCCAAACTGCTGCCTGTCAGACTGCTGCTGTGTTTCAGTGCCCTGGTCTGGCAGCATGCGAGATCCGAGATATTCGGAGGAGTGCAAATCAGAAGAAAGTTGGTCCGATGGTTGGGCTGTCAAACCCACATTACTTTGAGGCTCAAGAATTGGCTGAACTTCTTGGAAATCGGAAGCAACTTGTGGTGCTGGCAGCTGCTGCCCAATAGGATGGCGGTCGGAGTCTACTAGCGACTGTGGCATCAGTGGTAACCTGATCTGCCCCGGTGCAGCGTCCGGAACTGCATGCTGTGAACCAAGCACTTGTCCGGGTGCCATAAGGGGCCTGGATGATATGCCAACTTGCTGCCTGTCCGATGGCTGCCATGTCTCAGCGCCCCGGTCTGGCAGCATGCGAGATCCAGGAAATTCCAAAAACCCTGCAGAAAGTTGGTCCGATGGCTGGTCTGTCAAATTCACATTATTCCGAGGCTGAAGAATTGGCTGAACTTCTGGGAACTCTGGAGCAAGTTGTGGTGCTGGCAGCTGCTGCCCAACAACAGAATGGTGGTCGGAGTCTACTAACGACTGTGGCATCAGAGGTAACCTGATCGGCCCAGGTGGAGCATCTCGGACTGCATGTTGTGGACCCAGCCGAATTTCTCCTGCTTGGACTGGAGTCGGCATATGAACCATTGACGGTAGCCTATTAGGTGCTTGTTGTAGAAGTAACTGCGGAGCTAATGGCCTCTGATAAGAAGGCAAAGGCCTCTGAAGTGGTGGATCAGGTAGAAATGATGGGATCACCTCGACCACCGGGGATGACTGTACTGCTGACTGTTCAGTCGCAAGGCCCGCATGTGGCACTTGGTGCATGGGCACAGGCATATGAGCTGGCTCCATCATAAACTGGGTCGGCACCGGTGCCAATTCAGGCCAAGGTTGAAGTTGTTCCATGGCTGGTGATTCTTGCACCAAATTCAGCGGGGCTCTGACGGCAACTGGCAGACTGGATGGCTGGCCAGAAGCCAAACCTATAGGCGGCCGCGGAGGGTGTGGAAGAAATAATCTCACGGGCTGCTGGTCCAAGTATAACCTGGACGATCCAAGCGGAGCTGGATCACCATGCAGCACTGGCTGGGGCTGGGCACCTGGAAACACATTCACTAGTGGTGCAGGTGGTCTGGGTAATCCTTGTTGTGTGTAGACTGAGTCTGAAATCAATGCTACTGATGAATAAGCCTGCAGCTCACAGAGTTCCTTCTGCTGTTCGGTCAGCTGAGACTGTGGAAAATGCATCGGCCTCGACATTGTTGGTAGCATCTCGTGGCTAGGTGCTAGTCCAACAAATGCTGAATGCACACTGCGTGCTGCCATTGGTCCACCAAAACTGGTGCCACAATGTCCTGGTAAACCGGGCTGCAATGAAACACTCGGCAACGGTCCGTGAAATGTACTTTGCGGCACGACATACGGCGAGTCAGAAAAAATCCTCCGTTCTGTTGACGGTTTGCTCGCACCAGCCTTGTAGGTGACTTCCGGTCCAACTTCAATATCACCATGTTGAGATAACATGCTAGCATGCTGAGGTTGGGAAAATGTCGGCACAACTGAGACCTGATCAGCACTCAATAACTGACTATCTCTCGCAATATGGTGCATGTCATAACTGAAGGCTGACGCAGCACTCCGATTACTGACAGTTAACGGCATGCTCTGCATTACACTGGAAGACTGCAGTGAGATACTACCGAGACTATCTCTGTCTGTGCGTGATAATCCTCTGTCAACCAATGTGAAAAACAGATGGCTGGAATCACTGACGGTACTTGACAGACACGTTGCTGTGACGGCATCAGACAGCAAGTCCGCAGGACTGATGTCAGAAAACCTGCTCTGACGCTGCTGCTTCATCTTGGCCGACAAGCTCTTAAACATGCTGCTCAGATCATTCTTCACTTCCGGCTTCGGCTTCACACCGGCAGTGGATGCAAAGACCGGCTCCGCTGGTTTCACTTCACCAGTTGACTCAGTTACGCTCTTCTCTTCACCCAGCGACTGCGCCAAAGTGTCAGCAGTAGACGTAGCAACGGCGACATCAGGTACCGACACAGCCACATGCTCATCTATTGTTACTTCATCCGCAGTCGATGCACTTCTCGGTGGAGCAATATTCGGCTCAGCAACAGCAGAACTCGGCACATCGTGAACTGGTGTATGACTAGTTTCAGTGGTAATGGGTTCCTGACAAAACCAAAAACCACACAGCGTTAAACAATACGTAAACATCACAAGTGCAACAAGACACTCCTTAGTATAAAAATCAAAAAAAAAAACTCTCAATTGCAACTGCACTCTAAAAAAATTTCACAATACAAACAGTACATGGCATTCAAGTGACAAGTGTCACGATACTAGAAATTGGTTCATTACATTCTCGTGCAGAGTCCCAATTTTAATGTCCAGATTTCTTTAGGAAGTCTAAAGAAATGAAGACCTAAAAATGGCTTCAGCACTGAGCATAAACTTACCAAAACGATAATGTAAAGCACACCTACAAATTTAAAGTCTACTTCTACCTTTAAAACACATTGCATTCTTACTGCAATGATTCGCAGTGGCAGTTCCAGCCTGGAGCTGGCGTGCTAAAACTCAGCACCCCCAGTTTACTGTATGAAACATATTGGCTAATAGAAAGTTTTAGCGGCAATACTGGTATAAGTAAAGAGCATCCTGTCTCGTGGGTTCATGGTGCAGACAGCAGCCCCAGATTCTTTGGGCTGCCACTGATGATTTGAAAATATAGTGTGACACGATAGGTCAAGAACGATTTGAATTTAAAACATAAGCTTATTATTAACAGCAAAAAGCAATAATTTTACGTCTTCTTGTAGGTATATTAATGAAATTCTTCGTATAAAATTTCAGAGTTGTAGCTATTATACAGCACTATTTACATAACACAAACATTAAAATTGCCTAACAATAGACAAATAAACGTTAACGTCAAGCGAGGTCGCTGTTCATGTTCACTGCACCACTGTTAGTATGGAATAGTGTCTTCTTTGTTTTTAATGACTGCCATCAGTTTGCTAAGCATCGAACCCATAAAATTTTGATGTGTTGAAAGAAAAATTGATTTCCATGCTTTTCAAAGACGGTGCCTCAATGCTTGCAATGACTGAGACTCAGGGTCAGCATAAACAGCTGTCACCATAACGCTCCAAACGTTCTCAACTGGAGATAAATCCGATGAATAAAGTGGCTAGTCATCCAGTGGAATAATATACTGTTTAACATTTGCATAGAGCCAGGTGATTGTAACCTTTGATGTATGCGCACAAGTGCCATCCCGCTAAAACATACCTTCATGAGTTAAGTCAATGCTTGTCTGCGTGATGTTACTGCTTTTTGGGTGATGTCATTATGTTGGCTCATTTTGATTGAGCAAACAACGAACGGTTGTAATATTTTGCACACAATACTGTATTACATTTCCCTAAGCAATAATTGCAGTCTAATAATTATTTGATACTTTTAACATAGTTAATTTGCCATTTGAAATTTTTCACGACCTATCGTGTCACCCTATATATAACAGACTGGTGACCAACAAAAGAAGATAAATTACACACGGAAACCACAACTGGAATGCTAGCAAAAAAGCAAGTTAGTTTTCCACAGCATCTGACCTGGTGAATAGCAGTTGGAGGCGGAAGCAATGGTTGTTCAGGTGGCAAAGGTACATCAGAGATATCGAGAAACTGGCACGGAGGTTGACTCGGTAAAGGAATGTCATGCAGCACCACCAAACCCACTAACGTATCTAAAACAACAACAGCAGTAGCAACCATAATGACGGCATGGACAATATAAAGGCTAAAAAGATTAAAAATGGTGTTATAGCTCTTAACAGAAGCCCATTTCAGTGCCATGACCGACGATTATTACGATCGTCCGCTTGATATCGCAATTAGACTAACTACATCACGGAGAAAAATCAAACTAAACTGCCTAAAACTGCATCCCTACTAATAATTCCAACTGTAACACGGCACAATTGTAAATAAACACAATGTGACTAATTGACAAATTGCATCTTTAAAAAGAAAAAAAATTGATAATTTTTTTGTATGTTGCTGGCATAACTGAGCATCATGCCAGCCTCCAAAAAGTGAATGTTTTTTAAGAGAAGAGACAACAACTGAGCATTATGCAACAATTTGGAGCATCTGTGTTTTACACAATAGTGGGGTGACATAAATTATGTGAGGTGGATAATGAGTGTATTTTACATAATTCTATCATTTTGGCTATCTGTGTGACATAAATTATCAAATTTGGTGGAGGTTTAACGAAGTTTTGACAAAAACAAGTTGGGACATTTTTTTGCACCACTCTGTATAATGACAGTTCTAATAACCTTCTCTCTTATCCTCCAGTAGCTATGCAGAGAATAATAAGCAGAAATGACCTTTAGTCGAAGCAGGCGGCGGCAGTGAGTCCTCATCAACTAATCCACCTTCAGCCACAGCCTCCAAGCTGCTCGGCAGTTTAGCCCACGGTATGTACGTAACACCCTTTTCTTCATTGAACAGCTTCTTGAAAGCTGACTTCTTTATCCCGATACCAGGCGCCCAGGAAACCTGTTCATATAATTCCACACGCATTACAGTGGCAAGTTGTTACCATTTCATCAATCAGTAATGTGCAGACTAGCTGAACGACACAGAAAACGTTTTCGTTATCAAAATTATTTGCAGTCTGTCAAAAAATGAGAAACTATGAACAAATATCAGTCTTTAAAAGTGGAAATGTTTAAGGTTGGTAAAGCACTGAGTGCACGGGGCAGAAAGTTCCATGCTGACGATCCGAAGTGCGAAAAAGCTCATTTGTGAGTAATTGCGGTAAGATATAGTTTTGGTGCTGACAAAATGGACACTGTCTCCCAAAATTAGCAACACCCTACAGGTAAGTGACTGTAAGATCGCTAATACCCAACAGATTTGTACAAAATTTGAAACTTTCGTGAAAACAATCATTCTCAACTATTCTGTAAAGTTTAAAGTTTGTGCTCAAAATTGACAACTGTGGCCCCAATGCAAGCTCTTATTCTAAGGCGGGTACGCTGCTGCTTGATCCTTTTGACAATAACAATGCACTGAATGTATCTTCATGTAAACAAACTGTGACGTCATAATGACATTGCCCTTAGCAGACACACTAAGGTGTGGACGTCATAATAGCTGTGACGTCAAGTAATGTTATGATAATGCACTATTATGATATTTTGTTGAAATCCACGAACCACAAACTAAATTAGGTGTGTTTGAACTATGGGGTGTCACTAATTTTGGGACACGGTGTAGAACAAAAGATATGTCACACCAAAGCAATCTCTGGTGCATGACAGACAACAAACCTTTAGCATATTGGTCATGAGTCGGACATACTTCAAACTATCCTTAGCTTTTGCAGCTGCTTTGCGAGTGCTGAAGCAGACGTATGCACATCCTCGAGGCGGAATCACCTGTCATTAAACACAACAAGAAAAGCCCTGCTAATGCAAAGGAGCATGTTTGAACTTTGGAAGCCCAGTAAAACAAAATCAGTCACCAGAGGGCACCATACCACCGGCAGGAAATTATCTATGGTGTTTTACTTGTACTCACCAGAGGGCGACACCTGTCTCGCTCAGCCAACGCTGCATCGGCTGAAAATCGCAAATTTTTTCCACGCCCTCTGATATCGCACCCTCATTCGGGGTGAACCCTTCGAATTTATGGAAAATTTTTACTGATCCTGAAACTAGTCTTCCAGGCAGCCGACGGTGAAGATTTGGTGATCCGAGCTTGCACCGTTTTGGACTGATCCACCCGTGTGATGAACGGACGGACAGATGGACGGACAGAATTGCAATGGCTAAGACGCGCTACAGCAGTAGCTGCTGTTGCGCGTAAAAACCAACATAAAGTATGCATTGTAAATTGTTTGCCACAAAAAATTACCAATAAATAACATCTGTAAAAACAGAATGATGCACTGTAAGCATATAATTCTATGCACTAACTAAGTTACTGTGTGCTCAACACTGTGAACAAATTACAATCTCCACACAATTTTTAACTGCCACCATGCTAACACATTCTACAAAGACCATAGCAGTGACTGGTGGCTATTCAGTGACCACCAAAGTCTCAGATTCATATGAAATGAACTATTCTCGTACCGTAACTATTTTTGTTACATCATCTCTCTATATGAGACCTTAAAGAGCACTGCTCCTACAATTTCTAAAAGCTTTGCCTGCAAGAATCCCGCTTAACTGTGAGTACATCTGGAATAACTAGCTAATAAAACAAAAATTCAAAGTGGACTACTGGTGGTGTACGATTTACAGCTGTCACTTAAGTGAGGGTTACTATCACACCAGATCATCTGCAGCTAATGGATTACAACAGTAACAAAAAGCCCAGCTGTTGCTAGGGGTAGTAGACTGCACTTGCCTGCACCGGGAGCACCCAAAGGCCTACAAATGTAAACATAATTGCTTACCTGCTTACATAACTTGCAAACACAAACTTCCAGTCATGCCCTCAAAAAATTACTAGCAAGCAATTCACAATTAAGTACTTGAGTGCAGCAAGTACTTCATTTGCAGAATAAAGGCTTGGAAGGGGGATCAGACTTATTACCACAGGGTAGCCTACAGGCAACCCTATTTACTCATTCAGACATTTTCCTGGTACGATGTACCATTGAGCCACAATACATACGCCACAGACCACAGACGGACAGAACTGTATACCAACGGCTTGACTTTAACGGTCAGCCAAAAACCAATGCACAAACCTGAAGTGTAGCTTCGCCATACTTGTTCAGCTCCTGTTGCAACTCTTCTTCTGTTGTCTGTTTACTGATATGTCCAATCCACAGCGTACGGCTGCATACTGAAAATACACATAGTCCGCGAATTGTATGCGAGTATTTGCTAGATTTTCAGCTAACCTGGTGGCGTGGCGTAGTTGGTAACGCGTTTCGGCTGAAACAAAGTTACTCTACGCCGGGCCCAATTAGTACTGCGATGGGTGACTGCCTGCGGGCAGGTAAACCATCTCGGTGCGAAGCCTGCCAGCTAGGTCGACTCAGCCTTCTACCCTACTCTACTCAGTGGGATGGTAAAATGAGTAGTAACTCATTTACATGGGTTATGGAAGGTGGGGACCTTGGTACAGCTGACTGGAGTTGCCTAGCCAGCCGCTGCGCCAGCCTGTGTCTGCAGGCTGCACACAGTGGTCGTGCAGCAGGCGGCTCTGGTTAGTGACGAAAGCGCATTAGAAGCGTGCGCATGCTCGCGACGATGCGCTATACAAACTGACAACCTTTACCTTTACCTTTAACGGATGACAGAACAGGTGCACAGCAATCAATGTAATCTCAGCTGCAAGAAATGAACATTGCACAATTAATAATGGTTAGAAAGTTGGACTTACTATCAATAATTCATGGGTTCGACCACCGGTTGGGCCGCTGCATCAAAGATGACAATGACAAATGACAACAATGTCGAGGATGATGATAATGATTATAAGTAATAAAATAGAAATAAAATAGTAATATAATAACAATTCCTAAAATACATAAAATGTCACAGCATCTTAAGATGCCAAGATGTTGAAGTCTGCACTTCTGACTGCTAACACACGTTCTAAAGAAATGAGATATGAAGTACGCTACCTTTAGGGTCTGTCTGAACACTTCAGATCCTAACCTTAACCCTAATTCTGTGATGCCATATATCAATCTGAAGTTTAAAAAACTAAAACAATGTCCACCATCTCAGCTGATCTGTGGTCATCTGTGGATTGATCTGGTGTTTAAGCAGACTGTTACCTTTACAATGCATACATAAACTAATTGCAAAACATTAATCGTAACTAAGAAAGCATACAACAACTATCTAGACTAAATAAGATAGCAAACTTTATGGTGACAACAAGAAGAAAACAGTGAACAAAGCCTGAGTACTGTAGCAGATATAAATGTGGCCGATGTTACTGGCCCAGCTAGAAAGACGTACAGAACGGTGAACGCAAGCACACTGCTTACCACTGACGTGTTGAGACTTCACAGGCGGCATGTCCGACTGTTTGCGTTTTGCTGCATGAGATCTGTAACAATGCCAGCAACCAACGACATGTAGCTAGCATGTTAAACGTGAAATCAATCACAATAACTAGATGGGCAAGCTGTGCTCAAGGCTAAGTACTGTCTATAGGGCATGTCTGTGCAACATTTTTTTTCTTGGGAAAGGGGACAATCGTGTCCCGAAAAAGATCTTATCGATTTAACACCTATCCAGAGAACTGTGTTGGGGGATTTCATTCAGGAAAATTATATCTTCTCTGAACATTTCAGGCAAATCCATCTGTAACTGTTTGTCAAATCCTGCTAACAGACTTTCTTGCCCTATCTTGTAAAAAATCTGAAAATCAGATACTGTGACCTTGACCTATGGGATTGAAATTCAACAGATTCCAGATGATGTCAAGGTTTATGCAAAATTCCATCAAGCTAAGTGCAGAAGTACATGAGTTATCACAGAAACAGAGAAACAACACGACGACGCTGAAAACAACACTGTTGTCAGTTATCACTACAGCAGACTGAAGGACAAAACCTCTGTACTGCAGATTGGTGGCATGGCGTTTCATCTGATCAATGAAGTTACTCTACACCGAGCCCAGTTAGTACTTGGATGGGTGACTGCCCGTGGGCAGATAAACCATCTCAATTCTCGATATGTAACCAGCCACCTAGGTCAACTCAGCCTTCCATCCCTTCGAGGTGGGTAAATCGATTACCAGCCTATCTGGCTGGGGTTAAGGCAGGGCACATTCACCTGTGTCAGGTAACACTGTGATCCCATACGGAAGGTGACGCTCCATAGCTCTGAGATGGGCTTCCCATAAAGAGCTATATCACCACCTTGAACCTTTTAATGAATCACCAGCAAAACAGCATGAAAGTCACCACAATGAAGAACAGATAAAATTTTATCACAGTCAAAAAACTGGCCACAAACCGCTTTCGTTTCTCTGTTGTAATGTATGAAGTGGGAATGACGTCATCATCTTCCGACGTACTTGATACTGAAAGTAACCTGATGCAACAAAAACACTACAAGGTATGCAGCAAGTTCACAGTCCTAATCTCACATGAAACTACCAGTTTACTTGACAAAAAAGTAAAACCCTCACTCAATGCTAAGTACCATCCACGGGTATCATGAAGACAAAATACACACACATAACCTCAAACCTCAAATTTAATCGGCTGGTAGACTTGTTCAAGCTACATGTTCATGCAAAATTTAATCAAGTTCACCAAAGTCTATGAGTTATGGTAATAAGACAGCATCAACACTAACAAGAAATCCAGCTGTTGCTAGGATAGCCAACCATACTGGTTGTCATTGACCTTCAAAGTCATCCAAGGCCGACGATTTTCATTTTATCTGCCAGGGCAAATGCCACTTCCTATTAGTGATTAATAGTAACCTTCGCCCTATCTCTCACCGTTTGCAAGATATGACCAGTTTTCTGTTGAAAACACACATTCTTCCTACCCCTTCCATTCAACCCCCAATTTGAAAATGTTCCCCTTGCACTAGATAGTTGAAATTTTGCATGCCCAAGTTTAACACACATGGCTGATTAGTCATGTAAAAAGTTTTCACAACAACCATGCCAATAGCTCGACGGTTACTTAAGTACAGTCGGCTGAAAACGTTACTGTGGTCACTTCCATGAGCAGTAAAACTCAGATACAGAAATACAATGCATGCAATGTAGATATGCTGGACATTCATTTACATTCTGGTATGTTAACTTAGTGTCCAGCCACTTCCAGCAAATACGACCAAATCTAGCTCCAGTGAATTTTTGCCCTAGTCTCAGCCCAGCTTCACTGCACATCAACTTAAGCAGATGTCATACAATCAATTTTACCGGCCAACCTTTGCGAGTATGGTTGGATTGCAAAAAAACTAGCCAACAAAATTGTTGAACCATGAAAAAGAGCCGATTTTATCGTCTGCTACTTCATACAATATCAGCTAGCTTCACAAATACACCACAGCAAAATGCAAATCGAAAAAAATAATGCTTACATTATTTTTCCTGCATTTAAGTAGACATCCCCTTTGCACCAAAGGGTAGTATAACTGATCAAGGCTTGTCGTTTATTATAGCCCAAATTCTATTATGCCGACTTACACCAAAACTTCCCTGCGGGGAAATTCGCGAACACAAAATGGTGACAAATCATAAAATCAAGAAATTTTGGTGAAAATCGTGAACATAAATCATGTTGACATGTCGAGATGTTTGCAACAAAATCCATGACAAGTCCGCGACCAATCCGTTTGTGTCGCTCTAATGGAATTGACTCCGTTACAATGCACGTGGAAAGTCGGCGACAAAGTCCGGACTGTCACAAACACAAATCAAGAAAGTCCGCGACACAAATCATGAAAGTTGGCGACATGATTTGTGTTGCAGACTTTCATGATTTGTGTCCGCGTCACAAAGTCAGTGTAATGGAATTTGAGCTTATCGCAGCAATCTGACGCGCTGTCAATGGCAGTAGGATGAGTAATCGGGAGCAAAATGTGAAGCTGCAATGAGAAGACACACAGCATGCATTAGCCTACCTAGACTGTGGAGGCGAACTGTCTGACAGACTGTAATGTGAAGACGGCCGTCCATTCTCATCTGAACTGTCTCCAACGACGATAACATCTGCATCTCTGGGCGGAGGGGCTCTCCTCTGCATAAACAGTCACAAGCCAACAGTTAATTATGAAACTCTTGTCATATCAAACTTGACAACTGTCATGCTGCTGAATGGGCACCGGAAAAGAAAATCCATCTGCACTGATCTCCATCAAGGATTTAGCAACAAACCCAGAGAGTGGCAAAAATGTAAGTACTACAGTATGATCTAGACCCATTAACAAACACATGCTATACTAAACTGGTAATATAGCACAACTTATGGAATATAAAGTATAGATCTAAACATCAAATGGAAAAATACAAACCTCCTAGTACTAATTGAAAAAAAAGAATGGAATAAAAATATCACACATACATAATTATGCACTGAAATTGCTCCATTAGTATGTTCGTAATATACTTTAACGGGGTTTTCAATTTTTTAATGACACAAAAATCCAGGATTTTTCCAGGTCTTTCCAGGACCTTTTTGTAGCCCACGAATGTTTATATATGACAACAAAACCACCGTTTCATTCATTCAAAATCATCAACACTATTTAAGTAAGCAATAGTCAACACAAACTGAGTGATATATTACTGCTGCTTGTTTTCCATTTGAGCCTATGAACAATGCATGATTTTGAAGAGTATTTTCTTAAACTTTCCAAGACCAAAGTGATTTTCAAATCCTGAAAATTTCAAGAAAAACATCCAGGTCTTTCCAGGAGGCATAAAAACCCTGCTTCAATTAAACAAAAAACAACCGATAATATGAATTAGTTTATCTTGTTTACGCTAAAACAGATTATCACAAACATAAATGTTAAAGATAAAAATAAACGACAAAGCTTCTATATCATTTTAAAAACAAGAACTTGAAAGAGCTTAACCTGTTCTCACTACTTCAAGCAGTAACACACCAGGAAAAATGCACTGACTTAATTTACCCACCAACCCATAAGCAGGTAAAAACATAAAATCAACAAAGAAGACAAACAACTGTCAAAAACACAACCTGATTTACGGTAGTATAAACACATCTAGCAAAAGCGAATCACAGTTATCAACATCTCACAATGGATGTAATGGACGTACCATACACAGAACAATAGGCTAGACCAAGAAAATTCCACTGAACACTTACACATCATGCAAATAACTTTAGAAACTCACCGACTTCTGTTCACGTTTCTTACGATTGGCATTTACCCTGTCAAAAGTCCGCTCACGAATGCCATCTTCATGACGGTACTGTCGAACGAGCTTCTTAGCAGCACTGTTGCTTGTTTCCAGCCTAATTCGATCTTCCAGCGACATGAATGCTGAAGTCTCGTACGATTTTGTCCGCCTGTCACTCGCTCGCTCTGAAGTCTCAATTCTCTCAAAAGCTTCTGTCCTCTCTGAACTTTCCATTCTCCCTGAATTTTCTGCTCTCTCTGTATTTTCCTTGTCATCCGTGACATCTCTGCGCTTAGCACCACGGGCACTTTTCCTATCCTTAGTCTCATAATCTGAAAGCGACCTGTCATCTGCACTGTTCTTGCCATGAGAACTTTTCTTACGCTTAGTTTCGTAATTTGAAACTGACATGTCATCTGCAAAGTTCCTGCTACGGGAACTTCTTTTATGCTTAGTTTCATAATCCGAAAGCGACTTGTCATCTGCACTGTTCTTGTTACGCGAACTTTTCTTATGCTGAGTTTCATAATCTGAAACAATGTCGTCTGCAGCGTTCTTGCTATGGGAAATTTCCTTACGCTTAGTTTCGTAATCTGAAACTGACACGTCATCTGCACTGTTCTTGCTACGAGCACTTTTCCTATGCTTAGTTTCATAATCCGAAATGGACATGTCATTCGCACTGTTCTTGTCACTCACTTCTGACCCAATGTTTTCTGTCTTGCATGTTTCCTCTTTTCCTTTTACATCTTTGTTCGTCTCCTTGTGTTTATGCTTGCTGCATTTATGCCTGCTCTGTTCTTTCACTGGCGTCTGCCCGACATCTAAGGAACCATCGTTATTGGCCATACTCTCTTTGTGCCTTTTCTTTTTCTTTTTCTTTTTCCCAGTGTCAGAAGAACGAGCCGACTCGCTAACAGTGTGAGTACTATCGTGCGGGCTACGAGACGATTCAACTGCAGGCATAGTTCTGTCGTCACTAGTGACATTGAACTGGTCTGCAGCTGCAGGCTGAGATTGAATGTCCAGGTCTTTGGTATGGAGGTCCACTTGGTCCACTGTATGAAGGTCGGCATCTGTCGTGCAGTGTTCAACTGCAGCGTTGCTGTCCTGTACATTGTCGTCGGCTGCTGGGCTCGTCCTGCGAGGCTCGGTATCTGTTCCAGCATCAACAGAAGCATCATTATCTGTTGTCGTATTCTCTTTCTGCCTTTTCTTTGTCTTTTTCCTTCTCCCAGCGTCTGAAGAATGGGTTGACTCGCTAACGACGTGCGTACTATCATGTCGCTCTGGGGCTGGAGTCTGGCATCTCTCTGGTACACTGTCCACTGTCACGCTGTCAGGCTCCTCCTCTACAGCTGGTCTCCTGCAACATGCAGTCCATTGTATCTTACATTAGAATTAACAACCTCACATAATGCCGTACCAGCCACACTCAGCAGTCGTTACAGCATTATACAGTCTGCCAAGGCCAATGTCACATCAACAACACTTCTGTACATACCAAAAACACTGATCCATGACAAAAAAGCTGAACTTAAAAACAAATAAGTAAAACTGCAAAAATTAATGACTACTCGTGCAGCTAACTATTTTAGAAACATTACTGATTAAAAATGTTATCCTTAACTACCAGCACTTAATTAAAGTAACATTACATGACAGTACTGCAGTGTAAAGACCATTAGGTTATTTATGTTTACAATCACTAAAAATGTCCAGAGAATGTAAACATTCTACTCCACTGACTGGACCAGATTATTTAATTGTCAATTTCGAAGGAGTTAACTAATAAAATTTTACTAATCGCTACAGGTACCAGCTCTGCAAATAAGTACACCGTGAACAATAAACAATGTGGCACTTTACTTTTGTCAATATCTTCACCAATTATTGACCAATTTTCAAATTTTTTTCTTCACTGGCACACTCTGTAAACAATTTGCAATAATGTGATTATTATATATCCCACCACACCATAAATGTGTTTCTACACTACGTTGTGAAATATAAATGTAAGCAAAAACTAACGATAATAACAAAAATTAGGTAAATGAAAAAAACACTTCAGACCAACATTGCGATGAATGATCCGTATGACACTAGACTGTGTTAGACCCACAGTGTTTAGTGTCATACAGACCATTTTTTCAATTTCACCAAAATGTTTGTTTGTCATTATCATTATGTATGCATATTTCATTGATATTTCACAAAGTAGTGTAGAGACGCATTTACAGTGTGGTGGGATATGTAATAATCACGTTATTGCAAATTTTCTGCAGAGTGTGCCAGGGAAAGAATTTTGATAATTGATCAATAACTGGTGAAGATATGGACAAAAGGAAAGTGCCATGTTTTTTGGCCCACCCTGCACAACAGACAGTCAACTACAACAGACAGAAAAACTATTTTACTATTTTTTAAACAGAACTGTACGGTGAGAATCCCCTCTAAAAGTGACCTGAACAGAATGAAACCACTTGTCCACACATCATTACATGGTCACAGAAATGATCATAAGCAAAAGCTCATCAGATATCTGGAAAGTGAAAATGCAACAAACCCAGAAATGCTGCTGCTTGTCATTTCATGATGCTGAACATCAGTGTCATCATTAGCCATCTGAACCTGAACCTGAACAAGGCAACTATCAGTATAAAGAAACAGTGGAAGATACACAGTCTCGGCTTAACGCAGACAGACAATCCCCGACAGACTATTTTATACACATGTATGTAAACAAAAGTTCAAAAAGTCCCAACTTAGCTAGCAAAATGTGTTGCTAAAAATATTCTGGCTGAGCGAGGAATGAGACATGGAAAATTGGAACTGTAACAAGAGAAAGACGGCTTAACTATACTGTGTCCCAAATAAGTCACATTTTGTTATTTCGACACTGTGTTTGGAAAAAAAACACCCACTCATGTTTACTTGTATGTCTCCATGAAAAATGTTCAGATTCTCACAAAATTTTCAGGGAATGTTTAGGAGAAAACAAGTACTCAGTTGGTTGAAAATAATAATAATAATAATAATAATCTGACTTGTAAAGCGCCAGTATGTGCTAAAAAAAACTTCAGTGGCGCTGAAAAGTTAGATAGTATCTGCTACTGGTGACGTCATGCTGATGTCATATTTCTGCGTTTGTAAATTATGCGTTTTACCTCTGAAGAGACAGTTGACAAAATGTACGTGAGTCAGCAAGGGTTATGGAGATGCAAGTTTGTGGAAGATGTTTCTGGACAATGGATAGACAATTGAATATTGATGGAATGATATTTGTAAATTAAAAAAATTGACATGACTGGCAGTATTACTTGAGCAGTTTGACTGTCATCCACGCAGTGACGCAGTGCATGAAAGGATGCCAACATCAAGAAAGTTGAGGATCTCGCACTCAGCCAACAGGGTGGCCACAGTTTGGGAAGAAAAAAATTCAAGGACTTTTCAAGGACCTTAAACTCACTTTTCCAGACCTATTCCGTCGATGTTTCTGCCAAGTTAAGAGGTTTTTAGTTCTGACAATTTTAGAGAGTATGCAATGTTTTGGCATCAAAAGAAAACCATTAGGCAGCACAAAAAAATAAAATTTCTAACCTTACACAGCAGGTGATGCTTGCTAATCCAATTTGATTACTGTACTTAGATTCAAGGACTTTCAAGGACCTTTTACATCAAATTCCAAAACTTTCAAGGACCTATTCCATTTTCAAGGACTTTCCAGGCCCTGGAAAAATGAGCATTTTTTCAAGGACTTTCAAGGCCCTGTGGCCACCCT
>Ga0209367_1001563_pt1 | contig 28473 bp, 23 predicted proteins | sample WorMetLIZISLAND2_FD_187412 | JGI IMG/M metagenome (GOLD analysis project Ga0209367, IMG submission 187412) | Marine gutless worms symbiont microbial communities from Max Planck institute for Marine Microbiology, Germany - Olavius geniculatus... ...
ACAAGATACTAGTTACAATTAAGTACTTGTGGGAATCTGTGAGACTTTTTAATAAATCTCACTATATCCCCAACTGTTGCATTATCAATATCTTCAGGGTGTAAACATGGTTTACCCTATATCAAATTCCTCATAGAGAAAAACTTATTACAGTAGCAAAGGAAGTGTGAAGCACTTTCAATTGCCTCACTGCAATATTCACAGAATGGGTCTTTAGACAACCCATGCAGTAATGTCAGTCAGCAGAACTGTACAAAGTAGAGACAGCATGCAGAGATCAGGCAGATGGCATGCTGCAGACATTGTGCACACACTGGATGGATAAGACTATTAAAAATATCAACTACAAAACAAATCACGTCAGGAAAACACACCAACTGACCGACTAACCAAACTCCAAATTTTTGAAGCTACAAAAGCCACTTTATAATTCTGCGAACACTGACATCATGAAAATCATCAGGCTCAGACCAAAACAAGCCGGTACAGGCCCCGCCTTAACATTGAAGAGGCTGTGCTGGCTTGAGCAAAAATCAAAATTTTCAAATTATCAGTTCGACTAAACAATGTGTTCTCAAAAAATGGCAATTTATCATTTCTAACTGCGATTATTTTGTCCCATTAGCTAACTGTCAGCTGCAGAATTCTTGATTTTAAAGAATGGAAATTTAACTGGTGCAATGTCGCTGAAAAAAGGCAGATAAAGCCAAAAAATTGACCAAACTGGCCAAGACGCAAAACACTTCAAACAAAATGCGATGGATAAGAAATCAAAAAGCCTAATTCCAGTGTGTGCACACATCCAGCAAGCAGCAGACACAAAACAGTAAAAGATGAGCATAACTCATTCATCCACATCTGTAAGTCCCTCATTCATTCAACGGTTATCCTGCTACCTTGAACAACGCTGATCGTCTTCGCAAGACACAAAGGTCTTCGTATATATCATCACAATGTCGATCTTCGCGATGACTACTGCTGGCTGCCGGCATCACCCTGCTTCCACTGTCCACCAGCCATGCTTATGTATACCGTGTGTACAGTACTACAGCAACATGAATTACTACCACGCGAAAGCTCGGTTGTGTTACGACTAGGATGCTGGACTTGAAAAAGTAAAGATAAAGGTCCGGTTCGGTGTACTGGCTACAGCGCTTCTTACATGAGTCACATCTACAAGCACTTTAAAATCTTGAAAGTAGCAGCTTATTGGCATGAGCTAATGACACCGCAGCACACTATGCAGCCATACACTGTCCAGTCCATGTAAGCAAATGAGTGACGACTGTACCAGCAGTTTGCAGACATATCAGACATATCAATGCATCTAGCTAGAATCAAGGCACAAGGGGATTGCACGCCATTTACCTATGTTGGGTGGCAGGTAACACTGTGTAATCACACGTGGCAGGCAACACACCATAGCTCTGAGATGGGTTACCATTAGGAATAATAGACAACCTTTAACCTATTTTCAACAAATGACAATTTTAATGGGCCATTTTTTTCCAGTAAACCAGGCGAACTATTTGTCCCTTATGATCATCCATTACACGAGCATTCTTACACTTCGAGCCATAACTTCTCCCATTATACTTTGGTAACAATATACTGCCTGTGTTCCTTGAGATTACCAATTCCATCATACTAAAAAAAATGCCAGTTTTCGTCAGCCACCAATGGCAATAAAATGAATATCACAAAATACGCCAAAAAATAGCAGATTACAGTATGAATGCCGGTTTACACAGCAACAAATGGATTTTAATTCAGTTGTATAGGACATTCCAAACTGTAAATGTCATGCTCTCGATGTACGTTTAGCTTGCACATTTATCGCCAGACAATTCATACACAGTCACGCATATTTATGTACAAAAGGAGACAGACAATAACGTACTAAACTGACTTACATTGCAAGTGCTGGCAACATGTTGTAATATGGCGACTGGTGCTTAGCACTTGCAGAAAACGACCTAAAAAATCAACATTTAAACATTAATTATCTTACAAGCAATGCATTCTATGTTATTTTACATCACTGTTCTATACTATTGCTTGTTTTCTGTGCAATTTATATAAGTAATAAAATATGGGTACCCAACTTTCAGCCAGATCAACAAATTAAGAGAATCAGACCTTACACATTCTGTTTTGTGTTTAGCTGGCTTGTCTGTCCAAGAAGCAAACTTTCCGAAACTGAGACATGCATTTGTAAAACTGTGCAGACTTTTATAGACCACAGGTGAAGTTAAGAGAAATGCAGCCCATCATTTGAGGTCTATAAAGCAAGTAATGCAAAAAGCAACTGACCATGGAAAAAAAGAACCAGCAGCATCGAAGTTAACTGCATAGAGAACTAAACAAAGACCAAAAAAAACAAAAAAAAAACAAAAAAAACAGAACCACTCATTTCCACTTGCCAGGTAGCACAGAACCAGCAATTGGATGATTTGATTTCCCTTCATAGAAGGCCACCCTATGTAACACAATGTGTCATTGGAGCCTATAAGACTGCATACCTGCCAAATGACATCTACATGTAAATCCGGGTGCATAAATGTGACAGACAATGGACAGACGAACCACGCTAGAGAGAAATCATGTGTAGGCATATGCTAAATAGCATGTGCTAGAGCAATATCATCCAAAAATACTAAGGCAAAATGTGAGTGAGTCAATTTGCCACTGAATAAAATCTCCTACTCAAAAAAATAAATATGGACTGATGCCACTGCATAAGAATACATCACGGCAATGTGAAAAAACATGTTCCGCATCAGACTAGAAAGTTTGGCTAAACAAATGTGCTAACAAACTACTCACGGAATATTGCACTGAACAGCTGCTTCGCAATGTGAAAGACATGACAAAGTTGTAATAACCTGCCGGCACATTGCAACACACAGTAGCAGTGGTACACACACAACCTATCTGAGCCATGGACCACAAATGTGGTCTTGTAGTTATCACAAGCCAGACCTGCGCAAAATGTTATCATTAATAAAAAAAAGAAGATAATGTTCATACGAACACAGAGTCTGTTCAATGCATTTCAATAGTATACAGTATATGTCCGTATAAATATAATCAGTGAGCTGTTTAGACCGGTAAAAAATTAAACAGTTTAATTTCAAATTGTACAGCAGCAAAGATCCTTTCATCCTTCCATATTATTTTAACTAAACAACAGACACTGTCAGTCACGAGACCATTCGATTCGTCACTAGCGCTTTACTATAAAACCCAAAAAATCCAAAATTACGCGTAAATCCAACGACTTAAACATCAATCCAATGCCAATGCCACATTTGCAACATTTCAGGCAGATACGACGTCATCGCATATACATCAGGTGTTGGACTGTCACGAGTTTATGGAAAGATATTAGTGAATACCATTATCTATCGAAAAAGCAGCAGCTTCCCGAAACTTACTTATTCTTGTTGATGGTAAAGTCGGACCTCTTTTATGTCACAAATGTTCCCAGAGATACTGCTAATGGGGGAAAGGGAAAGGGAAGGTGGAAGAAAGATAGCTTAAGAAATGTAGGATGCACAGATGCACGCATGCACAGACACTCGGGTGATTTTATCCGTCCAATGCTATGCATAGCATTGGACAGACAAAAACAGCAGGAATAGTATTGCATTATATACTTTGCTGATCTCAGCGGAGTGTTCTTGCCTGAACTCAAGAGGAACGAACCCACTGCACCATTCGTTTGAAGTCTAACAAGAAATGCGAAAAGCAATATACGAATAATTTGCAAAGCACATAATTAAACATCATATTTTTGGTATTTTGAGCCAAGACCACAGGTAGTGGAGTGTGCACAAGTGCTTTATAGCACAAGTTAAAACACAGCATGTCAATATGATTTACAGTAACTAAATGTTCTTGCTTACTAAATTTTGACCCTGAACAACCTTGAGCAGCCACTATACAACGCATTAGGACAGGTTACACTGTCCTCGTCCACTTTCGTATTAAATTCTAACTTCTAAAGTGCCTAGTATGCCTGGCCCGTAGACATTTGTTAGCATGCTTGCTACTCACTATTTTTCCACGTTACTTTGTTTCTTATGAATATTAGTGAATATTTAAACAATCAAAAAAATAGCAACAGAAGTGAACCAAAAAGCTGAGAAAACAATGTACCAGTATTCACACATTTCTGCATATACAAATTTCTCAGTCTGTTGGTTAACTTTTATTATATGTGTAAATTTTTTATCTGACATACCTTTCCGAAGTCTTTAACATCAAACAAGTCGCACTCATCAAACAGTTCAGTATCTTTTAGTCCGAACGCATCCTTGCATGAATGTAAAAATGCTCGTATATTTCGTAAACAAAAAAGCTGCAACAGCACAGATAGCCTAAACATGTTTATTTTCCTGCACACTTTACTACAACGCACTCCCAATAACTCCACTCACAAACTTGAGAACTCAAATAGGTTCCAGTTAAATGAGCCAATTCAATCATACAACAAATCTTGACCACTCCAATAATCATCCAAACGAGACTTAAATATCATGTTAGCTGTTTACACCTATAACACAGACAGGTGAGCTGTATGTAACTGTCACACTGTTGGTCCCACAAACTGCACTCATTGACGAAAACGGTTAAAATGGGTAAAACGTGATGTCCGCATCTGCGGATGTCACAAATGGTAACACTGTAATTTATTAGTTTGACAACTCCTAACCCTATTCCTAAAGCGAATGGTCACAAATCTAGAAAGGCACTAGTCCAAATCTGGTCAGATTCCAGTCAGCCATAACCAAAAGCCGCCATAGCCAAAGACGCAATTTATTCCTATTCCTAACCCCATCACTAAGCCTTACCCTAATCACGGGTCTGTTCAGACTAGTGCCCCTTTGGACTAGTGAACTGTCCCCATCCACAACCCTAGCCCTGACCCTGACGCAACATCCGCACATCCGCTTTTTACCGGAGCCCGAAAGTTGCCGAAACTGCACTGAAGTCTTGGTGAAAACACACCTGGGACATCTGCGGACGCAAGGTAAATTCCTTGGGGTCAACAGCACCGGGGTGCAGATGATTGGCAAGGTGACACAGTATGACGCCGTCTCGTAGCAGTTGTGCAAACTCAAACACCTCCGCCTGATCGCCGGCAACAACATGTTCCGCTGGCAGAATCTGACATCTGATCAGCCAGTCCACGCATAACTTCCAATCTTCCTTCGCCGCCATCTTTGTTGTATTTTTGTTTACATTTTCCGTGGCCAGCTGTACGGTGAATCAACACGCTAATTGAGATTCGCAACCACGGCGCTGACCGGTATGAGCTAATGCTCACGAAACGCGCGAAAGCCTATAGAAGTTACGGTTCAGTAATTTAGCTCAAAATTAGAGTGTTCACGCAAAGTTAATATACAACTATCAAATTCTCTATCTGGATCGCATAACGATAGTAACGTGGTGCCACCTTTGTGAATGATATAGACTTAATTGTGTCGAAGCCCGAAATCGCCAAAAAATACATAAAACCCCCTATTTTGGCGTTCAAGGTCATCCAAAGTCATTAAATTTAGTGGCAATCAAGAGCCAGTGTACGACTTCCTATTAGTGATTAATAGTAACCTAGGCCCTATCTCGCACCGTTACTGAGACAGGTCTACAACGACTTAATTGGCCAAAAATCGCAAATTTTGCCTACCCCCTCTCATTTAGCGCTCTTGTTCGGGGCGACCCCTTCGAATTTATGGAAAAGCTTTACGGTTCCTGAAACTAGAGTCTTCCACGCAGCCGACGGTGAAGATATATGGTGATCCATAGCTTGCACCGTTTTTGACTGATCCACCCGTGTGACAGACGGACGGACGGACAGAATTGCGTTGGCTAAGACGCGCTGAAAGCAGTAGGCCTAGCTGCTTTCGCGCGTAAAAAGGCTCAACCTCGCAGCAACCTCAGCGCCTGACCATGTGGCAGATGCTCCCGTGTCTACAGCTCCGGAACTGATTTCACGCCCATCAACAAACACGTACGTCGATGACAAGCGATCCGTCTTTCTTCGACGTCGCAGTCCATACAATGTGTCATTACCTCTCTGGCCCCTGACCGCGGCGTTTGAGTTCTTGGGCCTTAGGTACGTGCACCTCACATATTGCCCTTATCTCCCCTTCCGGGCAGACTGAGAGCGAAGGGCTGAGTACAAAAAAAGTTGCCGAGTAACGCAGTAGACCCGCCCATAAGTAACGAAGTGGAACCGCTCGTAGGGCGGGAACGTTGCTAGTCTTAATTAAGTTGCGAATTTTCTGTCTTTGTTCGCACACACTTTAAAACTTCGTAGTCCCATATGTACAAGGTGGTCAAAAAATCGGCACAAAGTTTTCGGCATCATAATTTTGCAATCTTGCGTCACAGTTAGAGTCATGCGGTTTTCATCAAAATGTTCAGAAAAATATGCTTACATAACAAAGGCCAGTGTTTAAATACATTAATTAAACATTCTTTGTATTGCAGCTGGCGAGTGAATTAAGTTTTTTTTATTCAAAAAACAATATTAACTCTGCATTTTTATTCTTTATTGCAAGTTTGTAATAGAAATGCTAAACTTAGCACCAAATCAAATAAAAACAGTGGGCTCAGTGTGTTAACCACAAGAACGAACAGTCGATCATAGTCGTTTGGGCCACCGTTTAATAGCATTAGGGAATTCTTGACTGCTCATGTCCCAGCAATTATTTAAAACTTGCTTCACATGATCAACATCGTCAATGCCTTTGTTATGTAAGCAATTTCTTTTTGAACATCTGCTGAAAACCGCACGATTCTGTGACGAAGTATTGCAAAATTATGGTGCCGTAAACTTTGTGCCATTTTTTTCCGGACCACCATGTGGAATAGAAAAGACTAGTACGTTTGCCGTTACTGTCCCTCTTTTTTTGCCACGACGCCACTACTAGGCAGAACAAGCAGACACCTAAGTGTTGTGCTACGACCTCGAGAGCAACGACCAAGCCGCGACAAACCGATGTATCATAGCCTATACTTGTCCGATGAGAGTTTAGTCATTGAATTAATCGGTTGCGCGTAGCCTACACCGTGACATTCACGCATTCATTCACACGATGGCAATTAATGAATGTTGAGTGGCGAAGAAACAGGATGGGGTCGGCACAAACGTGAAACTAAGGAATGGGGACAGTTCAGTGAGAAAACTCTAGCTGCGTCACTGTTGTCTGATCGTTGGCCTTGGGTATATGTCGCCTGTTTGTCGTTTGTTTGTAACGCATGTATTGTGGCTAAACCTTACGTCGTAAGGTGTCGGCGATGATACCGTTGGATAGGTTGATGACGTGTTCTATAGGCTGTCAATAGTAACCATGCAGCCCCCTCCCCTAACAGTAGCCAAGCTTATTGGTGTCATACGGAAAACTAGACTGACAGCGTAGTGTCACCAGGAAAATGGAATTTAAGGCTGCAGTGTTTGTTGTATGCTACCTCGTTTTCGTTCAGTTACTTCCGTTGCATTTCTTGCGTTCATTGCGTTGCGTACGTTGCGTATGTTGCGTGCGTTGCGTTAAACGAAAACAAACACTTTTTAAGTGACCGAAAAGCACTGCTAGTCACGACATGCCGAAGAAACATGCGTTAGTCTATATAAAGTACAGTGTATTTTTAAAATCTATCCTTTAGTAATAATATCGTAAACATAATCAATTCCTACGCATAATCTGACTGAACTTTTGCTTTCGTTTTTCACAATGTGCGTCCCACCCTTGACCGTCGACAGCTGCTGGTAAGTAGCCTACCTGACAGCGCAGTTTTTTTTGACGTCGTTCTAGTAGGCTGCTGAACTTTTTTATGCGGTGTTACGTCAGTGCTTAGCGTTCTGCGTGACTGCTCACCAAGCTATTAACGGCAGCTCGTAAAGCGCTTCGTCACAGTGACAACGCGGCGCCAGCGAGAAGCAGGCGACAAACACACTTCTGTGATTATACACAGCAAACATTCGTTTCTTCTTTTAGGCCTATATTTTATTGTGAGAAAAAATAGCCATGTTAGTAGTGTTGACGTTACTGAGCGTGTTGGTGTCGATCGGTAGCTCGGTGGACCTGACGCTGGTTGAGCAGGCGACTGGCCGGGCGGTGGTCGACGCAGTCGTTGACATCATCAGTCAGTCGTGTGTCTTTGATAATGATCGACTTATGCTCAGACGTATTGCGTACGCCGAGACCAGAGACGGCGCAGCCAGCTACACGTTCAAGCACGGCGGCGGCATCTGGCAGGTCGGTCACACTGGAAAAAATGGAAATGTCGGAAAATTTGTTCTACACTGCGTCCGGAAAAAGTAACCCCTTAGTCATTGTGCAATAAAAATGTCAAATCTAAACGAATTTGAATAAAATTTTGTAAACTACATCCACAATAAATTTCTGAAATGAATGCCAAATATTATCAAAAATATTATTTTTAGTGAAGTTATTCAATATCGATAACAAAATATCGCCGTTACTAATATGGCGTTACGTAAGTAAACCTCTCTGTTAGTGCACACTTGCGTAACTCCCAACAGATAACATTCCTTTCGGGCAAAATTCTACGTCAACAATGAGTCAACAACTGGCAATCAAAATGCTAAATTTCACTTGAATCTGCGAAACCAAACAATAGTTACAGCAGATTTTGTGAGGTCATCCCAGAACATTTCAGTTTCTCGTCTGTGCCTGGCGTCTTTCACAAAGACCTAAAATTTGAGTTAATGCTCACGGGACGCGCGAAAGCCTATAGCAGTTCCTGCCCGCCGGCAGTCACCCATCGCAGTACTAACCGGGCCCGGCGTAGAGTAACTTCGTTTCAGCCGAAACGCGTTACTAACTACGCCACGCCAGTACCGTGGCGCCACCTTGTGAATGATTTTGTGTCGCAGCCCGAAATCGCCCAAAAAATCCATTTAAAAATCCCTATTTTGGCGTTCAAGGTCATCCAAGGTCATTAAATTCGATGTTAATCGAAAGCCAGTATACGATTTCCTATTAGTGATTAATAGTAATCTAGGCCTTATCTCGCACCGTTACTGAGATACAGCAAGTTATTGACGGAAAATCACAAATTTTGACCACCCCCTCTCATTTAGGGCCCTCGTTCGGGGTGACCCCTTCGAATTTATGGAAAAGCTTTACGGTTCCTAACACTAGAGTCTTCCAGGCAGCCAAGGGTGAAGATTTGGTGATCCTAGCTTGTATCGTTTTTGCCTGATCCACTCGTGTGTCGGACAGACGGACAGACAGACAGACAGACGGACGGACAGAATTGCGATGGCTAAGACGCGCTGAAAGCATAGCTGCTTTCGCGCGTAAAAACTGAAGTGTTATGGGTTGACCTCACAAAAGCTGATGTAACTATTGTTTGCTTTGGCAGATTTAACTAACACCTGGCACTTTGATTGCCAACAGATGATGCACTGTTGATGTAGAATATTGCTAGAATCAAACTTTTGTTGGAGTTACGAAAATGTGCCATAACATAGGGGTTTACTTATGTAACGCCATACTGGTAAAGAAGATATTTTGTTATCGATATTCAACAAGTAATGACTTTGCTAAGAAATAATTTATTTTAACGAAATTTTATCATTTTTTTCAGCAATTTATCGAAACTAAGTGTACACAGTTTTTTTCTAGATTCGTTCACATTTGACATTTCTATTGTACGATGTCTAAGGGGTTACTTTTGTCGTGACACAGTGTATATGACAAAACTGCGGTCTGCGGAGATAAGTTTCCGGTAGTCTAAACGACTTCATGTTTTAAAGTAATTTATTTTTTTCTGTTCAAGCAAAAAAAATCTCTTTAGTAGCAGGGGCTTATGAGGCATAGGCTATGCATCACTTCCCGAGATTGAAGGACAAAAATAAGGAGAAAAAAATAGAATAAAGTAAACAAAAGTAATTAATTTTATTTTGGAGTTGGACAAACAAAAGTAACTTTTTACATGTGTGATCAACATTATTTCATCAGAAAGTTTGACTTGACAGCAGTCTATCTGATACTGATACTAATATATTTACTGTCATTCTAGGCCTTAACAAATTAAGCTTACACAGGCTTAGCCTATAGTGCGTCGACGTCCGACGCTATAGGTAAAACTATTTGAAACGAAAGTTCTTTGCGTTCTTTCACCTCTAAACGAACGTATCGCACACGCCTACAATAGGCTCTATTAATATATTGACTGCAGGTGGACGAAACCAGTTTCACGACCACGAAAACGGATCTGTCTGGTGAATTGGAAGAAAGTATAAACGACAAATTCGGCATCGACTGGAAACGGACTCAATACCGTGACCTCCGGAAACCGCTGTACTCGGGCATTGCAGCGAGGCTTAAGATCGCGGCGCACTATAGATACCGGTACGCAAGCATTCCTCAGAGTGTAGCGGAGCAAAGCCGCTACTGGGCGAACTTTTATACCAGTAAGTCTACAGCAACTGCCGTCGACGACTACACGAAGGCCAGCGACGCTGTTGCCAACGGTAAGATTTTCTGATTGTATCTTTGTTCAGCATCCACCTTACGTTATCTCCTTCCGGTCGTTTCTTTTCTGCTGACTTTTAGTTGTGGCTTGTTACGCCCAGTCTTTTGAGCGTACACTTACCCGGTATTAGGCCTATTGCTTCTCTACAGAGTATATTTTGTGAATTTTAGTATTTAAATCCGACGCTATATTTCACAAAACCAATGGGAAAAGACCCGGCAACTCAACCCCCGCCCCTCAGGCTCCCCGTGGGGGCAGGTGGGGGGGCAAGGTGGGGACACGTACTCAAGGCCCAAGGACTTAAACGCTGCGGTCGGGGTCCACGACCGAGCAACAGGGAAAGCGCTAGAGGGGGCTGACAGACAGACAGACTTTCCGCCCATTATAGTAAGATATGCTAGCATATACAGTAGTCTGCATTGTCAAGAAGTGTTAGGCTAAGGCGCGTACAGAGCGACGTAACTGCAGAAATGAACTGAACTGAACTGAACTGACATGGTGTAGTTTTTGACGAACTGACCAATGGACGCCCAGGGCCAGCCGATTGGTCAGTTCGTCAAAAAACGAAATCAACGGATTTAGTTCCGTTGTTGGAACATCAACTATTAGCTCGTCAGTTCAGTTCAGTTTAGTTCAGTTACGTCACTCTGTACGTTCCTATAGTGTTTTTGGTTGCATTTGTATTTTGTAATTCCCCATAAACAACTTTCCAGCCTTATAGCCATGCCGTAGAATCTGAACAGTAGCCTACTTGATGATAAAACAACTATTACATTTTGAATAATTAGCTTAGGCTAACTTGGCCTTTCAGTTAGTATACAATTCACTTCATGATTTTCCACAAACTGTTCAGCTTGCCGTTCACCGAAGGCAGACGTCGTCTTCGTCCTGGACAGCTCTGGGAGTATCACGAGCGGCAACTTCGTCAAAGTGAAGTCGTTCGTACAGAGCGTCGTGGAAGCTTTTGACATCAGCAACGAAACGGTCCGCGTCGGACTTGTCCAGTTTTCAACGAACGCTGAAGTTGAGTTTGATCTACGGCGCTTCAGCAACAAAGACGCTGTCAGGAGAGCCGTGGGAAGAATTCCGTACCTTAGCCAAGGTAAACGAATCAACATCTTCGCAATATGCAATACGACGGTGACGAGACTTATGATGACTACGAAAGATTAAACTAGTGTACATTCGCTTCTTCGCCAATCGCACTTGGCAGTGCATGGCATAACCACACATGATAGGGCCGGGGACGCTGAAATCGCGAGACCTGACAACGCGGCACCAGATCGCAGGGGTAGACATCGCGAGACCTGACATCGCGAGACCATGTAGTTTAAGCACTAGATCAAACAGCGGTTGAACATAGGGACTGGATAGTCCTTGATGGATTATTACTAAGTAGAAATCAGAAAACTGTCCGTTGACAACTGAAATGATCGGCTGAGTAGGAATGCGAAAATGTTGGCTGTTGCGGCTAAAGTTGACTAAAAACCGTCGCCTCCAGTTTCTGCATGCGGTTAGTCATTTAGCCCTAAGCAAATCTTCATTTCGGGTAAGGCCAGACTATGTGCTCTCGTCATTATTCTGTCTCACCGTAATTCTACGATGCTGCCAATGTTTTCATCACCGAATGCCATTTATAGGAACGGAAAACGCAGTGCTTCTACACTCAGAAAGAATAAAATGCCAACGTTTTCTGGTACTTTGATCTATAAAATTTGTTTAAGTCTCTGGCTGGTAATGCACGTGTAAATGATATGTCATCAGTTGTTCATTACAGGCACGAACTCAGCAGCAGGACTCAGCCTAACGACCCGGATGATTCAGCGACAAGGTCGTCATGGCAACGGCGTTCCTGTCGTCGTTATTTTTCTCACTGACGGCAGATCCAACAACGCGTTTGAGACTGAACTGGAAGCCAACAACTTGCACACGACGCTGCCAGAGGTCAGTAGGTCGCTGTAGGCCTACAAAAAAACGAATAACAGAAAAAAAAGAATCAATTCAGCGAATTCGCATTAGGTTATTATCTACTGAAAAAAGTAATCCCCACTTCAGGCGTATTGATCTATTGGCCAATTTGTTTAATTCTTTTACTGGCGGAGTCGAAAACAAAATAGCAATGAAGAAGTTATAAAATCTCAGGTCACACCTCAAAAGTGTCCGGAAGTTGACGATAGCAGTTCATTAAGATTTGAGATAGCTTAACGACTCGCTTTAAGCTTTGATCTAGGCCTACGGCATTTTACTTATTTTATTCTTAACTTTGTCGGCAACAGCGCTTCACTTATAGAGAATCGTAGCAGGAACCGGGTAGCCGAACCTACACTGTAGTTCGAAATTCGAGTAGTATTTCAGCTGTAGGCTAGTTGATACTTGTTTTAGCGGTATACACATCATAAGCACATCATGGACGTTTTATAACATGAGAAACTTAGCTTTGTGCGAAAAATAACTATTCTTTTGGGGGTGTGCATGTGTCACTGAAGTGTCGTTTTTTCTTACCAATTTCAAAGCTAAAACCGAGTCCGGCTATCTGGGTAATCGCAACCGTGTTTCTAAAATGGGTACAGCTGCAAATCACTATTCACTTGATGGAGACTAACTAATCGTTGCCTTTCGCCGCAAACTAACGAAAAATGAGCAGTGTTCATCCGCGTAAATCTAGCGGTGATGCCGGTTGTGTAGGTGACCGTGTTTTCAGTCGGTGTTGGAAGTAACATCAATGTAGACGAACTGAGAACGATCGCCTCAGAGCCAAAGTGCAGCCACGTTTACTTCTTGGCAGACTTCGATGACATCACCGCTTTCAACAACCAGATCATGAACGGCGCATGCAAAGGTCAAACAGGAATCATCGACTGATAGTTAACTAAAAGTGTGTAACGTTTTATATGGGCCTACAGGGTGCGGCAGAAAAAAATGGACCCCTAAAGTTTTTTGCTGCTTTCTCAGCAACCGTTTGGAATTTTAATTTAAAATTTTACAGGTTTATTTACTAAAATCTTCTACATCTAACTGCCAAGTAAAATTTGATTCTGTTGAAAAACGACGAAATTACAGATTTTTTAACATGACCGCCTACCGATTTTTCAGCATTCAAAAATGTTCCGGCTACAACACCAATTTGATAACGTCGTTGAACAACACAGTTAAATAATGATCAAATGCCAGAATTCCATTGTTACTGCAAATGTTCGAAGTGTTCACCGCCAGCTTTAAGTAACAACATCAGCCTCCAGTCGCCTTATTTGAGAAATCTTTTACAGCCTTGTCAATCAGTTCCTGTGGCAGGTTGTCCCAAACCAAATAACCTAAAACGCTTCCTTGAGTTCGGCGCTTGTTTTCGGCTTTCTTTTAAGCTTGCGGTAAGCCTCCAACATTGCACCCCATACGTGATAGTCCATTGGGTTTATATTCGGCGAATTTAGAGGCCATTGGCCTTTTGTGATGATATCTGGACAGCTGGCCCGCAGCCAGTTCTGTGCGCTGTGCGGCGTTGCGCGCTGTGTGTGGCGCGCCGTCCTGCTGGAAGATGAATCGGGTGGGCAGCCGGCGATTGCTTTAAAGGAACGATAATTTAGTAATAATATATAAACGATATAAATGACTGTTTATCAAAACGTCACTGCGACGTCATCGGCAGTAACGTGTAACCAGTTTTTGAAAATTAAAAAGCATTTCTATCTTGAACATTTTTAATGCTGAAAAATCGGTAGGCGGTCATGTTAAAAAGTCTCTAACTTTGTCGCTTTTTAGCGAAATCACATTTTACGCGACAGTTAGATGTAGAAGGTTTCACTAAATAAAGCCGTAAAATTTCATATTTAAATCCCAAATGGTTGCTGAGAAAACGGCGAAAAACTTTAGGGGTCCATTTTTTTGCCGCATCCTGTACATCCACCGTCCACGCACAGTTCTTATGCTCAGTTGACGTTTTGGCCTGAGAGTGGGAGAAGGCACAACATTGAATCGTAACAATTCAACTAACTATACTAGTCTTGAAGCTCCAATTACGCAAATTTCGTGAAAAAACATTGACGAAGTTATTGCATTATATGCCTAAGCGACTTGATCAACCGAGGAAGAAGCAAAAAGCGTTGTGGTTCTAATCATTTATGGTAGCCTATTCTTGTCGTCTTCGGTACGTTGTCTTTGATGCATCTGCATATCCTTAGAATTTTACTGCAGATTTTGCACAGGTCTTGATCGAGTTTTAAAGTTGTTGCACTAGGCCTACGTCGGCTTCACGGTTCTTTTGCATTTATATTTTAAACATCTCATTTTCCGATACCGTAGATTTTTTTCGGAGTTCAGGTCTGGATCGTAAGTGGAAAAGTTTTATGTTGTATCCTCTAAACAACTTAGCCGAAGTTGCAAATTTAAAATAAGCTGATGAACTAAACTTTTCCAGTCAGAATCTTGTACATACATGCGTATTTGATTTGAATGTTGCAGCTCAGGCTGCGATGACGAGAATCATGAAATTAACGGAATACTCGACAAAGATCAGCTATACTACTTCAAAATCATGGCGAAGAAGGACAAGGGCGGCGTACTAGTACAGGTGAAACTATGGCTTTCACCAGTCACGAAGTCAATTTTTGACGGTCAATGCACTGTGATATAGTGATGCATTTTTCATGGCAGTAGTAAATTAAAGTGGACATGAGAAAATTTATGTCACATCTTTATAAAAAGCATTTATAAACTCTAAAACGGTTAAATAGCAAACCGAATCTGAATCAATTTAAAAAGAACTTTCACAGTAATCGATCAAGTCTAACACATTGTGGGATAACGACAAAAAACCTTAAACGAATTATTCGTATTAGTTTTTTGATCAGTCGTTTTAATGGGAAAAGTACAGTAGATTTAAGCCTCCCGCAGCTTTTGACTACTTATACACAGGCCCGTCGACAGGGTGGGGTAAGGGAGGTTAGCTACCCCGGGCCCCGCGACGTTTGGGGGCCCCACCGTCGGCCAGAATTATAAAGTACGCCAATGTACCATTTTGACGCCATAATGTACCATTTTGATGCCAAAATGTACCACTTTGAAAAGAAAAATTCAGAAATTTTCTCCCCAGAGGGCCCCGTGAAAATGTTTGGGGGGCCCCGCGAGAATGTTTCCCCGGACCCCGCTGTGGCTCTCGACGGGCTTGCTTATACATCACACTTGGCAACATTTAGGGAAAAGGACCACGCAGTTCCTAACGCCTGTGACGATCTTTCAGAGTTATATAGCGTGGGGTGCACGATGAATGTTGTAGGTGGAGGCCAAGTCCGGAGCGGTAAAATCGTACTACTCGTGGCAGGTGCAGAATCCGAGCGAAGTGTTCTATGACGAGATGATGGAAGTGGACTCGGGCGGCGGGCACGGCTCGACTGAGCTGTACATCGACTGGAGCGACGAGGCACAAAGACACGCTCGCAACATCACCGTCGCAAACAGCAACAGCACCATCATCGCATCACCGCTCTACGGATCGCTGGTAGGAGTCAGAGACGGACTCAACGAGTTCACGCTGTCTTACAAGGACTCCGCCGACCGCATGCGCACTGCCGAACACCTTCTGTCAGTGCTCGCTGCTGCTGCTGCTGCTGCGCAGCGGCTTCTGACTACACGCTACACGCTGTGCCAGTTCTAGGGCTACCGCATGCAAAGCGTCGACAACTACTATATTGCTTTTCTTAGGCATAAAGCTGTGTTCAAACCGACAGAGCTGAAACGAACTAAAATGAGATGAAATGAACTGCACTGAATGAAATGAAGAGCAGCAGTCATGCTGCTTTTCTGTCCTGCCCACCTGCCAAGTTTGTCACAATCCACTGCATTATCGTATACTACAGCTGGGTTAAATAATGATTTATTGATTGATGGAATTAAAATAAAACAAGATAATGTTCTTACGAACACGGAGTCTGTCCAATGCATTTCGGTAGTTTACAGTATATGTCTGTATAAATATTATCAGTGAGCTGTTTAGACTGGCAGAAAAAAAATCAAACAGTGTAATTCTAAATTGTACAGCAGCAATGATCCTTTCATTCTTTTCTATTATTTTAACTAAACAATAAATATTGTCAGTCACGAGACCATTCGATTCGTCACCAGCGACTTGTGGGCGACTTTCTATGGGTGGTCCATTGTGACCATGCGTTCATCTGACACCGTTACGGAGATATGGCACCTCAAAGATAATGGGGTCACGACCTTAACCTTTTGGGGTCACGTGACGTCATCGGTCACGTGATCATTCGACTCCTGGGGGTCGACTTCCCATGGGTGGTGCAATGTAACCATGCGTCTATCTGGCACGGTTACGGAGATATGACGCTTCAAATATTGGATGCACGAACGTGGACACGGAAAGAAAGATGGAAGAAGGGAAAGAGAAAGAGGAAGAGGGAGGAAAAAGAAAGGGAAAGGGAAAGTGAAAGGAGAAAAAGAGGGGAAAGGGGAAGGAAAAAAGAAACAAAAAGTAAAGGGAAGGGGAAGAGAAATGGAAAGAAGGGGAAGGAAAAAAGAGGAAGGGGAAGGGTTAAGGAACAGAGAAAAGGAAAGGGAAGGAGAAAGAAAAGGGGAAGCGAAGAGGAAAGAAAAAATAAAGGGAAGGGGAAGCAAAAGGTAAAGGGGAACCGAAAGGAAAAGAGGGAAGAGGAAAGGGCAAGGAAAAGAGGGAAGAGGAAAGGGCAAGGGAAATGGGAAGGGGAAGGAAAAGGGGATGGAGAAGTTGAATGGAAAGAGGAAGGAAAATGGAGAAGGGGAAAAGGGAAGGGGAAGGGAAAGGAAAAGGGCAAAAGGAAGAAAAAAGGGAAGGAGAAGGGGAAGTGAAAGGGGAAGGGAAAGAGAAGTTGGAAGGAAGATAGCTTAAGAAAAGTTGGACGCACGGACGAACACACGCACCCACGGACGCACGGACACTCAGGTGATTTTATAGTCTGTCGATTGCTATGGAAAGAAAGATGGAAGAAGGGAAAGCGAAAGAGGTATAGCATTGAGATATAGCATTGGACAGACAATAAACTGTAATAAAAGCCGCAGCGCAGTTCATTTTGTTTTAGATTAGTTTATTTCATTCCTATTGCTTTGAACAGGCCTTGCCTGAACGTTTACAGTCGTAGTTTTCGACACCCATGGCTTATTGTAGTTAAGTAGCATTAATTTCGCACACTAATTTAATTTGCGTAATCAGATACTATTCCGTGATGTGTGATTGGCTTTTGGCTCGTGGCGTCTTGAAGACAACGATCGGTGACTTTCGTCTTGACCTGAATCTCAAGTCTTTGGTTTTGGTTTTAGCCTTAAGACTAAGTCATTGCCCAGAATGAAAAAAAACTAAGTTTGGGACACAAAACTGAAAATGTTGTGCGTCTCAGCCACTTCAGCTGCGGATCTGCGGTTGAGAGAATGTTTAGTTGCAGTGACCTGCTTATATTCAGACCCGGTTTTGTACTTTGGCTAACCCGATATTCTTGACTGAATGCAGCATGTTAGTTATCCTACCATTAACGTTGTTATGGCATAAACACGCAGTCTCTTGTGTGTTCATCTGATTGCCATCAACAAACTATCTACTGACTTTTTGTACGCACGTTTAATCAGAACTCGTGGAGTCGTGGATATTCTTCTCGTAGCGTATGCATGATTTCGCAACGTTGGCTTAAAATTTTCATTTCGTTCACAATTTCGGACTGCTATTGGTAAAGCTTTACCACCAAACGCATTTTCGTTTTTTTAGATACAAAACAGTTTACAGTATAAGCCTAAAACAATTATGCAAACCTTTATTTACTGAAAACCACGGTAACTCGAAAAGAAACATAAACACAGTGGGTCATACATCGTGGGTCATAAAAACGTGCCACTTTTATTTTGCAAATAGCTCCGTGAAACATTGGCCGATTTTAATAGTTGGCATGCAACATCAGTTGGTGGCGTGGCGCAATTGGTAACGCGTCTCGGATGAGACGAAGTTACTCTACGCCGGGCCCGGTTAGTACTTAGATGAGTGACTGTCTACAGTACGGAGCCAGCCAACTAGGTCGACTCAGCCTTCTACCCTCCGTAGAATGGTAAAATGAGTACCGGCGGTGGTCAAGGCCATCGCTAGGGAAGAAACGGCGAGTTCTGCGCAACAGTAGGCCCTGTGGCCAGGACTGCAAGTATACCGATCCAGTCGGTTAACCCGGCCTACTTGGGCTGTATGCTAGGCTTCGCCCTCGCCGGCTCAAAGTGCCGTCAAGGGGATGAGCTCCCTCGCAATGGACCTAGCTGTCTATGCGGAATCTTCTTCTTCTTCTTCTTCACGCAACTTCGCGAAAAAAAACTTGACACAAATGACTGTAGTATACGAAGGCAGGAGCTGGAATGTTTTGTGATAACGCGGCTGAACTCTTGCAGACCGGGAATGACACCATTCTTTACTAAATACCGCACTGCTTGAGTGGGTAAACGAGTATGCAGTCCGAGCTTATACCACTCCAGACAGTGCGGTATCGTAGTTAAACCACACTTAGCATGCCTAGACTACACCGTCGTTTGCTTCATGACGCACAACTGCGGCTATACAAGAAATTTGAGCTAATGCTCACGAGGCGCGCGAAAGCCCGTAACAGTTCCTGTTCGCAAACAGTCAGTCTATCTCCAGCCATTTCGTCGCAATTCATTCTTGAACTGTGCGCTGCAGCCGTAAATCGCAAAAAAATCAATCAAACCCTTTTTTGAAGTTCAGGGTCTTTCATGGTCATCGATGTTGATACGACTAAAAAGCTCGTCATTAGTGCTAGTCAATAGTCACTTGTGATAAGCAGCATGCCAATGCAACCATTTTCACGAAAGACTGGCCAATAACGGTAAAATAACGACTTTTACGGGGGTACCGCTATTTGATGCCCTCGTGCGCAGGTTTTCTTGAACCCAGAAAATCAAGACTTGGACCGTCGAAATCTACGCTCAATGCTGTAAGTTTCATATGCAGCTTGTTTTGGTCTATCTCAATTGATTTCGGCGCAATTCGCTTTTGAAATGTGTCTTGCCACCCGAAATCGACCAAAAATGGATTAAAAAACCTGTATTATGGCGTTCAAGGTTATTTAAAGTTATTAATTTCCATGCCAATCGAGAACCAATGTACGACTTTCTATTAACGATTAATAATTACCTAGGCCTTGTCTCGCACCGTTTCTGATATGGCGACTTACTGACTGGAAATCGCAAATTTTCCCTACCCCCTTTCAGTTAGGGCCCGGGGACTCTTTTCGAATTTATGGAGAAGCTTTACGGATCCTGAAACTAGAGTCTTCCAGGCAGCCACCCGTGTGACAGACAGACAGACAGACAGACGAACGAACAGACAGAATTGCGATAGCTAATATCCCGTTTACACAATCAAGCAATCATCAAGCAAACATCGAACAATTAGAGCGCACGTAGTGCACGTGTATTTTGAATGCATTTGCTGGATGTTTGCTCGATGATTGCTCGATGTTTGCTTGATCGTGTAAACGGGGTATAAAACGCGCTAAAGCAGTAGCTGGACTCGCGCGTAAAACTGTGAAAACGGTAGCAGTGCAGCTAATACGCTCCCCTTTACACGATGAAGCAAACATGAAAAAACATGAAAAACATGAAAAACTTAAAGCACACGTCATGCACGTGTATATTGAACACGTTTGCTTCATGTTTGCTTCATCGCGTAAACAGGGTATAAGTGTGGTTTAACTAACGTTGGGTCTCGAGCTATTTATAACGGGTCGACTCGATGACTGTACGGATGTAGTCAAATAGCCTATGACTAAACAAAGAATATCGGTTGTGTTTATACACATGCTACATAGCCAAATTTGAAATGAAAATAAATAGATAAGTGAGTAACCTAGTACATCTTAAAAGTTTAAAAGTGCAATAAAACAGGGAAAATATGAAAAAGTATCGGCCGTTCATATAGCAGATAACCTTCAATATTAGCGAAGCGAAGAACGAGTTTCTATTGACTGTTATATTGAATGCTTATAGGCCTGTAAACTCATGGTGTCAAGACTGATAATGCCTAAGTGAGACAATGACGTACATGAGTAACAGAATAACAACTTCATAATCATAAATTACGTAAATGCCTAAATGGCAAATTGTGTCGGGCTTTGATAGCGTACAGTCCGTTGAAAATAGGCCTATTGTGGCATCACGCGGTGTGCTTGCGACAGCACTACTTTATTGTTATGCCGCCACAACATAGCGAGATCTAAAAAGAACTTAAATGTGAAGCCAGGAGAACCTGCTCGTGTCTTTTCTCAATTTGAGTCGTCCAAAGTAAGAAAAACACAAAGTAAGAAAAAAGCTAAAGAAACCACCATGACCAACTGCACATGTCTTTCTTCTTCAACGTGCCATAAAAACGTCAAGCTCCGCTCGACGTGCTGATGTTGTCTTATATCAGTAGCCTACCCTACATTGAAAGCAGTTTCGTAGCATTGAACAGCCGGATTACAGTATCACGGTATATAAATAACGCAGAATAAAAATCACACGTCAAATTGCAGCTGCGGCAGTCACAGTAGTCGTCAAAAGCTGCTGCGAACAAGAACAGCAGAGACAGCAGCAGCGAGTACTGACGGAAGATGTCCTGAAGTAATTAGTAAACGGTCAGCTGAGTCCTTGTACGACAGCGCGAACTCGTTGCGTCCTGCTCCAACTCCGACTACCGAGCCGTACAGCGTCGCTTCCAGACCGCCGGCGAAATGACGTATGGTCACAATAGACCACCTACAAGAAACCCCCAACGGTCACGTGACCGATCACGTCACGTGATCCCAAGACCCGTAGAGCGTGGCTTCCAGGCCGCCGGCAGTGTCTGTCTGCTTGCTGCGGTCGTCCGTGATTGTGACGCTCCTGGCGTTCCTCTCGGCGTCCTCACTCCAGTCGACGTGCACGGACCTCGAGCCTTTCCCGGCCTCTACCGCAACCATGTCATCGTGGAGCGCCTCGCTTGGATTCTGAACGCGCCACGAGTAGTAAGCTTTCACCGCACCGGCTTCGACACTCACCTGCACAATCAGCCGAAACAGCTTTTCATAAAGGTTGAGAGTTAAAACGTGCGTAGACCTAGTGGTTTTTGGGAAACTCATCTCAGAGCTACGGAGCATCAGCTGATTATGGCATCTGACCGTATTAAGACTACGTACCTGCTACTCGATACAGGCGGACGCGCCTCTTCCCCATGCACCCATCCAAACATGCCGGTCGTCCGGTACTCCATTTACCAACCCTGGATCGATAAAAAAAAATTTTCACACCGTAGCTCGATCGTATTACGCTGTTACTTATTTCTAAGTTCGCTAAGGATATGAGTTAAGTTGAGTACACACAATAGGATAGCAACCTGCACAAGATTGCTTGCGTTAGGCTACGTCAACGTCTCGAGAGAAATTCAGATAGCAACCAGGAATTCACGAGTCTGATACTCCTACATCCAGTAGGCTTATTCTGCCAAAAAACAAATAAATTCTATGACGAAAAAACCTGAAAGTTAGCCAATTTAGGGTAACAGACATTGTGGTTCTTAATTATCAATTTTAGGTTTTGTCCGGTATAATATTTTTGATTGCAATAGCTGTTATTGGCTGGTGTATCCAGCCAATAAAAACATTATTGTATCGAATTAGAATGCCGGTCCAGGTGACTGATTACAAAAAAAGATAAAAATATCACCTGTACTCGTACGCCGTTTCTGCTTTTCTTCGCTTTAATCTTGAAGTAGTAGTGTTGATCTTTGTTAAGCGTTCCTTTAATTTTACGGCTTTCTCCGAGCTCCGCTTGAGCTGCAGCATCCGCAACAAAACATTCAGTAACGACCAATTCTTGTAATGCGTTTTAATACCTGACTATATATGTACTGCAGGTAAATAATCAGAGCTGCAGCCTACCGGTATTTAAAAGTATTTCAACAACTTAAACACCAAAAGTACGGTCGTATTTAAATGCAAATTACAGCCAAACCGCCAGTCATATGCTGCCATCTAACGTATACAAACGATAAATTAATAATTCCGCTTTAAATTACTTAGGTCTTCGTGCAAATACTTATCAAAGTACCTACAAAGCAGAAAGAAAATTCAAATTAAACTATACGGAGCAATGCTGCATTTTTTTCGGCTCACTACAGCAGCCGCTGTAATAAATAAGACTAAATCTTTCGAAGAAATACTTGTCCGACCTTTGCAGGCGCCGTTCATGATCTGGTTGGTGAAAGCGGTGATGTCATTGAAGGCAGCCAGGAAGTAAACGTGACTGCATTTTGGTTCAGAGGCGATCGTTCTCAGTTCCTCTTCGTAAATATTTCCACCGACGGCCACAGCAAACACCGTCACCTGTAGTACAAAGTAAACCAATAAAATCCAAGCCACTGCATATTTTTCGTAACTGTTAATTATTAGTTCAACTATTTGAATCAGTTTTTATCCGCAAGATGAAAAGGCATCCATATCGTCGCTACTTGCTATCACGAGTGACACAACCTATAGTCCTAGAGATCTCGAGGCGCCTCGATAAGAAATAAAGTTTTTATGTTAGTTTCGAAAGAAAAGTTTTAATGTTCGTTTCGGACATCAGAGTTGTGTCTTAATCTTTCTTGGTTTGGAGATGGAAGTATTGTTTGGGCCCATAGCTGATGCTGCTTGTGCGTCAAAAATGGTACGGTTTCTACAAACGGCGACATTTTTTCAACCTCTGGCAGCGTCGTGTGCAAGTTGTTGGCTTCCAGTTTAGTCTCTGGCGGCTCGTTGGATTTGCCGTCAGTGAGAAAGATAACGACGACAGGAACGCCGTTGCCATGGCGACCTTGTCGCTGAATCATCCGGGTCGTTGCGTTCAGTCCTGCTGCTGAGTTCGTACCTGCATGTGATAAACAACGGTTGGTAAAATATTTACTCGTCTCGTCGATGATCCGCACCGAACATAGCTCAAAGTCGACGAAATGCTAAATCGTACATGGTGCAAAAAATAATGTCATAAGAAATTAGGCAGTGGGCACCATCGCGCATGTTGCGTGTCGGTTTGGCCGCAACACTTGCAATACATATTTTGCCGAGGCTTCCCGATATCCGATACACCAAATCTTTCCGTCCTGTATGGGACGGTGCCCGTAGTCCCGTATGTAACACGGCGGAGCTGCATGATTGTCCCTGCTAAATGACAGTTCATTCGTCCAACGTCTTTAATTCGGTACACGGTTGTGGTAGACAACAGTACTGTAGGTAGAAAGGGATAGAATATGTGCTACGGGAACACCTGCTGCAACAGTCTGCAGCACTATGCTTTCAGCGATGCCACTTCACGGCAGAATGAAAACGCGCTCAACAAATAACGTTGACTTACGTCCGGCGAAGTACGGTAATGCCGCGATGGCGCTCTTGACGTCTCTTTCACTGGCGTACTGCTGCAGATCAAATTGCACCGAGGCGTCATCTCCGTACTCAATAAGCGCGACGCGCGTCGTTGCGCTGCTGATTTGAAACGTTCCTACAACGAGCTGCGCAAACGACTTTACTTTCTCGAAGTTCGAGTTTCCGATACTTCCCGAGCCATCCAGAACGAAGACTATGTCTGCTTTCGGCGAACTGCAAGCTGAACAATTCATGACATTGTGCAGTGGCTTCTATCGCTATAGGCCTACATGGTAGGCGTAGCTTGCGCCCAGTGAAAAATAGGGGGGAAGTTTTGTTAAGGGTGTAGATAAAACCTCCCCCCTATTTTTTACTGGACAAACAACACCCTTAACAAAACTTTTCTCTCTAAAGAGGAAAGTGAGCCCAAAAGGGAGGAAGGGGTACTTGCGTCCAAAAGTGGGGGAAACTTAAGCCCGAAGGAGGGGGAAGTTGCGCCTGAGGCCCGATTTTGATTCCAGATCATGGGGGAAATAGAAGCCACTGACATTGTGAAGCATTAGATCGTGCAGTGCCAACAAATAATGCTGCGATCTTTCCGTGCATAGGATTTCTGCTTAATACAATGGGTGAGGTCAAGTTTTGCTAAGACTTTAGTCTAAGACTAAAGTCTGGACTTGACTTTGGTCTAAGTCCAAAGTCAAAACCAAAGTCAAGACCAAAATAAAAATTAAATCAGCTGGCAGTCTTTAATGTCAAAACAATACAATTAGGGCTTAGCTCGACCAAACGGACGTCCCAGTTCGTTATTTAAGCGAAATGTTTACTTTTTGACCAGTAAAATAACGTGCGACGTCTCGTAACTAATAGGCATTTTGTTACTTACTACCGGCGTTAACTACGCAAACGACACTAGCATAAGTAATGACGTCATCACTGGCACAAATATTGCACAAAATTCCTTATATATACATAAAATGGCCATATAGGCAAACAAGCTAATATTGCACACATCACCCGATTAATATATGTCTGGAAAACACTCCTATAATGTTGATTTAACTAATCGTATTATTGCAGTAATTCGACGGTGCGTAAAAAGATGGACGACCATAGAGGAAAGTTAAGTCTAAAGTCAAGTCTAAAGTCAAGAACAAAGTCAAGACTTTGGTCTAAGACTTTAGTCTTAGCAAAACTTGACCTCACCCAATGTTACTGGGAGTGGACAACACGAGTATTTGTCAAGTGCCGTCGTAACTGCGCAATTTGTGCTCCGGCGTTCGCCATGCATCCACAGTGCCAAACCGTTAAAACCGATGCAACTTGTCAAGCTGTTAGTGTTCTATTGTGCCGCAGATTTCACAGCTAAAATTAACAACAAAGTAGACTGAAAGCGAAAGACAACAAACGTGAGAAATTCGTGAAACAACACGAAGACTCTTAGTGCCGTGCTCACTGGTGTCAACGGCTGCATTGGCGTCGTTGTAGAGACCAGGAGTGGCGTGACTGTTGGTCGAGTACAGAGTTGACCAGTAATCCGCTTGCTCGGTCGGACTCTGTGGGATGTTGTTGTCTCGGTAGTAAGCCAGGATCTTCAGCATGGCAGCTATGCCGGAGTACAACGGTTTCTGCAGTTCGTGGTATTGAGTCTGTTTCCAGTCGATGCTAAACGATGTCATTATGCCGTTCTCGAGCTCACGCGACAAACCTGCTCGTGTCTCCGTGAACGTTGTCTCGTCCACCTGAATGCATACAGAAAATGGAGCTATAGGAGAAAAAAAAACCGAAAATCGACCGCTAAAGCCGATAGCGAAAATACGGTTTTTGGAAAGGAGCAGCGAGTCTACAGACACGTTTTTTTGGCATGAAAATGTTTCGAAAATATATGCATCATGTATAAAATTCGTTAGTTTCACTGCACAATTTTACAATCACGACTGAAGTTCGGGAAAATGAAAAAGCGATCACCCTCTCCATATGCAGCCGTTTTACGGCCAGCGACCAGTTATTGTATAAGATTTTTATGTATATTCTACTTTTAAAAGCTGACTTTAAAAAGTTAGAAAAACAAACGTTATATTGTCAGTAGTCAATCATTGTTGCTGTCAAGGTTACTAAACGTCGCAGCCGTGCCTTAACAAACAATGAGCTTTCGACTGCCTAAAGAATTAAAAGGTACAAAGCAACAGATCTGAACTAAACTAAAATGAAACGGAACGAAACGAAGTAAAATCAACTGAAATGAAAGCCGTGTTTCATTTTGGTTCAGTTCTGTCGCTTTGTGCGCCCCTTGAGACTTTTGTGGTCAACAATCAATGAATGTTTAAAGCGCACCTGCCAGATGCCGCCGCCGTGTGTGAACGTGTAGCTGGCTGCGCCGTCTCTGGTCTCGGCGTACGCAATACGTCTGAGCATAAGTCGATCATTGTCAAAGACACACGACTGACTGATGATGTCAACGACTGCGTCGACCACCGTCCGGCCAGTCGCCCGCTCAACCAACGTCAAGTCCACCGAGCTACCGATCGACACCAACACGCTCAGTAACGTCAACACTACCACGAACACGACCATCGTCTTCAGACAGAAACTCGCAATGCAAATTTACTTGAGTTCTGATCACTCCAATCTATCTTTATCATCTCATTACAGCGATTCTGACCGAGCTGTATAAAGCTGTAACTTGGGCCTATATGTTAGCACAGTTCGACAACAGGACACGCAAAACGGCAAAACTTGCATAACACAAATCTGTCTGTCGGTCAGCCAGATTACCCTCTCGGTCCCGCTGAGCGACTACACATCAACACGTCAACTCAGATCGTCAGAACACATGAAACTGAAGGGTTGTTCGCTGCGTCGATCAGAGGAACATAATGTCTGGCGTCTGTATCGGGTTGAAGCGGCTGGCGTCAGCGTAGTCCAGGTAACGACGAACAGTTTGTGCTCACTGCTCAGCAATCGATATGAAGTTGGTCAATAAAAATCTGCATATGAATGAATGTAAAGCCGTGGCACCGAGCACCGTACGTGTTAACTGTTACTGTGTTACAGCTACAGGTACTACACTTGTGAGCCATAAAAAACACCAATTTTTTTATCATAATTTGAAGAAAAGTTATCCAATTTTAATAAGTTTTGGTATGAATATTCCTGATACAACTGGCCATCAAATAACTGTTTAGTTTCCTACCTCACCCAATGTCTGTTTCTGCCTACCTGGGAAAGAAAACGAACAAAATATTGCATTTTTAGCCACTCTGACATTATTGCTTAATCAAAACAACACAAAAACACATTTTGTCCATATTTTCATCGTTCTAGCTGATAGTTTATATAATTGTCCATTTTTAACTGCCCACAAAAATGTTTTAAATGTTGGCCCACGAACATGGGCTCGGCTCAGAGACACTTTCTCCATTCGTTGATAGCAGCATCGATAACGTTCTGCTCCAGACCAATCCAGACTTTACCAGTCGCTTCTTGAGTTCATCAATATTCCTGAATGTTAGGCCTATTTAATAGACATGCTGTTGCACAACAGTCAAACCTTGTAATTGATTGGCTGTTAGTGGCCACAGATCCAGAAAGACGTAATTTTATAAAGTGTTTACTTGATTATAATGCTTATTTTGTTTGTTCTGTTTTTCCCATGTAGTGCATAAGCAGACGTTGGGTGAGGTGGGAAACTGAATGGCCATTTGATGGCCAGCTGTGTCAGCAATATGTGTACCAAAATATTAAAGTTGGATAACCATTCTTCAAGTTATAATTTAAAAAATATTTGGTTTGTTTTTATGCCTCACAGTGTAGGCCTATGTTCTGTCTGGTGCGTACTGCATCAGTAACAAGAAATTTGAGCTAATGCTCACGAGAGGCGCGAAAGCCTATAGCAGTTCGGGTTCAATAGTTTAGCTAAAAATTTGGGTGTTCACGCTAAGTTAACATACAAATACCAAATTGTCTATCTGGATTGCATAACGATAGTTCTGTGGCGCCATTTTGTGAATGATATAGACCTGTGTCGCAGCCCGAAATCGCCAAAAAATCCATAAAACCTATTTTGGCGTTCAAGGTCATTCAAGGTCATTGAATTCGGCGCCAATCGAGAGCCAGTGTACGACTTCCTATTAGTGATTAATAGTAACCCAGGGCTATCTCGCCCCATTACTGAGATACAGCGACTTATTGGCCAAAAATCGCAAATTTTGCCCACCCCCTCTCATTTAGCGCCCTCGTTCGAGGTAACCCTCTTTGAATTTATAGAAAAGCTTTACAGTTTCTGAAACTAGAATCTTCGACGCAGCCGATGGTGAAGATTTGGTAATCCTATCTTGCACCGTTTTTGACTGATCCACCCGTGTGACGGACAGACGGACAGACATACGAGGGCCATCCCAAAAGTTTCCGGCCTCGACATATTAGACAACAATATTTTCCACAATCTACACATCAGTGAAACATACATCCTTTACGAACTCTAATGAGTCGGTTGCGGATATGACGTCATTGTAATTTATGACGTCACAGAGCATTAAATAGAACTGATTTCCAGCGTCAAACGAAAGAGGCTTGA
>Ga0209367_1001564_pt1 | contig 28469 bp, 17 predicted proteins | sample WorMetLIZISLAND2_FD_187412 | JGI IMG/M metagenome (GOLD analysis project Ga0209367, IMG submission 187412) | Marine gutless worms symbiont microbial communities from Max Planck institute for Marine Microbiology, Germany - Olavius geniculatus... ...
TTGTGTTTATTTACTTTGTTTACCAGTAATAATTTTTAGAATAAATCGTTTGATATGGGCAGAATAACAAAGGATGATCGCTGTTTGATCATGGGCTAACGAACTGAGAACTGTTTTGCTAGGTAATTTGGTTACACAATAAAGGTGCGGTAGGTGGAAGAACTTCACGTTTACGCGCCATAAATTTCTGCTTGTAACAGTGAAAGAATGCTTAAAATCGGTGCTGAATTACCGAAGTTATCCCAAAATAAAACTAGGTATCCGTTTTTTGGACCACCCTGTATTTACAGTAATTTTCGGTCCTTGATTAATTTTGATAAAATTCTATGTTGTTTACGACCAATGTCAACAAAAATAAAAATTGTTCAGGTGCAATATATTCCATTGTTTTCTCTTTTATTTGGTGATCGGACTGAATTTGTGACGCAGTACAGTTTACGGCAGTTCTGTGCCCATGATGAAGAAATCGGAGGCAAAGATGAGCATTTTTGGCCGCGGTTTTGCTCCGAGGCAACCGAGTGCGTCTCCTCAGTCATCGAACGGAATAATCGTCTACATGTACGGCTGTTCAAACACCGAGCAGACGCTGGTTGTTCAGGAATTTGGAAAAACATTTGATGCCGAACAACTGTGTTACATGGCAGTTGAGAAATTAGAGATGACCCCATTGGTTGCTACTCTGTTTGCTTTGGCTTACCCGTCCTTGGAGTTTTGGTGCCCACCCAATGAGAAGATACTGTGCTCCGAAGATTGCACTCGCGAGTTTGCTTTGCGTGTCCGATTTATTCCTCCAGACAGCGTGATTGCTAAACTGCCACACATTGATGGCAAAATGTTCAACTATTTGTTCCAGCAGATACGCAACGATTTCATCAACGATCGCATTGTTTACCGCGACGATTCAGTTAAACAGGAGCACCTGCTTGGGCTCGGAGTGATTGACATGGTCCGCTACGGCAAACAACAAAATGTGAATTTGACTGGACTGCGGAACCTTGATCCCCATAATTTCATTCCTTCCAGTGCCAAGAAGAACTTCAAATTGCTCTGGGACAAGAAAAGGCTGCAACTGAATTTCAAACCACACTTGGACCGCCAGTATAAGCAGTATGAAAATGATACTATTACAAACATACAGCTGACGTACATTAAAAGTGTTGCTGAGTATGCAGAGCATTATGGAATGGAGACATTCAGGATAACGACTAATGTTGGCAGTGGCAGTAATCCAACAGTTGCACAAGTCAAACCATATGATAAAACCTTTCCTGGACTAAATATTTATGAGGGGAAGGTAATGTAAGCCATTTTGTATTATTGACTTTCATATTGTATTTGTGCTGTAATGGATGTGGTTGTAGATTGATAAAGTTGATGTTTTTACAGTTTTTAAAATGTCGCATGGTGCACTTTATAGTGCTTGTTTTGTGTATTATATTACTAATACTGTTAGGCTGTTTCATTATTGTACTGTTCGCATACTTAATATGGTTAACCGTAACCATGATGTCACATAGATGCTGTGAAGTCAGGGATATTTCAGAGAGTCTTATATGACTGCTGGAAACAGTGATAAGGATGCAGTTTTCTGTTCATCAGACAGATACCCAGAAGGCTAGTTTCAACATGACTTTGCATTTTGAAGCTTATTGATCTGCCAGAATTATACCAAATTCCATTTTGCATGTAACAGAACATTGTCAAATGAATTTCGATGCTTGATGGTGTTAGTGATTGTCACTGGGTACTTCACATGACCTGTTTTCTTAGTAGCTTTTAAGCACCAGCTGTTATTATTTTATCATAGCAGTGTATGATTTTTTGATGTGAAGGATCATTTTCATTCTACAATTCCTGACTTGATGAGCATCAGCATTTCTAAGGGATCACCTTGCCAAGTTCATATTGACCGACAAACAGGACGGCCGAAGGTTTGACACTGAAACTTTATCAATACTCTTTTTGATTTGAAAGTAATTTTAGTACTTTCGTACTTTTTTATATGAAAAATTATGTTTTGTGTTTATTTTCAATTTCTTTAACTTAAATTTTGCTGTTCGGTATTATTTCATCAGGCTGTTACCAATAGGTTGTATGTTAGGTCTTCATCTCTTTTGAGTTTTGAGTTTTGATTCTGTTTGTTGGGTGTTAAGAACGTAGTGCTGCAATTCACACAGGTTCTTTGTTGAGGATCTGAGCTAACTTCACTTGATTGGTTAAACAACAAGAAAGTTCAGCTGTCGCTAGGGAAAATGAGCTACAGCTTATACAGTTCCTGTTGCGAGGTTATCCAAGGTTGATGATTTTCATCTCATGTGGAAGGCCGTATGCAATTTCCCATTAGTGATCAATAGCAATCTTGGTCTTATCTCTTACTATTTTGCCACAATACATCCATGACAGACAGATAACAATCTTGCCATAATGCGTACAGCATAGCTGTAGCGTGTCAAAAACCAAATGTGTCAGAATAATTTGCTTAAATTACCTGTCAGCTGAAAGTAGTGAGTGATAATATAGTTGTTGTGGTGCTAAGGTGATTACATTTGAAGATCGTCAGATGGCACTGTCATTCGTCTCGCTGCTTGATGGTTATTATCGTCTACAGGAAAACTTTCATCATCATTTGTGTAAAGATGTACAGTCACCGATGGTCAGTCATCTTCGGCTGCTGCGCTGTCACGGACCTGTCAGGTAATTTGTTTGTTGATTTGTTCACTTGTTTGTTTCGTTCATTCATCTATTCATCCATTCTCTCACTTATTCGTTTGCTTTGTCACCTCTGTGTAACATGGCTGACAAATAGTGTAAAGTTTGACATCACTATCTGTCATCCCGTCATCTTTATCTTGACATATACATGCAGTAGCAGATTGTGTTAGGTCAATTGTATTTGCCAGATGAGCAGCACTAGTTATGGTTTAAGTTTATGATCTTTTACTTTTTCTGGGATTTTTCTAAAAGTTGTTTCAGTGATGTAGCAAGGAGTGGGCGGTGACCAGACTGCGGGAGACCGCCAGCCGCAATGCTCATTGTAACTTCCTTCTTCGACAGAGTGAGAAAGAGTTTCACTGCTACACGCTGGTCTACATGAAACCACCCAGCAGGGAGGTGGTATGTCTGCAGATCAGACGGCTTCCAGACACCGGCCAATACCAGCTGGTAGTCACCGAGGAAAATCCACCAGCACTGAGTTCAGTTAAAGAGCTTATTGCCCATTATCAGCATAATAGCCCAACCGATGCAATCTCACTGCAGAGCTGTGCTGCACCTGCTAATCCAAGTATGTCCACTTAGATTTCATCATTAGCATTGTCGTTATCACTATCATATATATATATTAGCCAGATATTGATGTGGCTTGGTGGTGGGGTGTTTCTGGCATTGAGCTCACAATTGAGAGGTCACAGCTTCAATTCTTGGCTAGTTCAATGCCAGATAAGAACTTTTGAAAACTTGTTCAACCATGCACCTTATCTCATCATGCAGCAGTGATTTTCAATCTGGGTTCTGCTGAACCCAAGGGTTCCACTGAACCCAAGGGTTCCACGAGCATCTGCTAAGGGTTCCGTGGCTGGTCAGCAAAAAAATAACCTAGCGTGCAAAATTACATCAGACCAAGCCATAGAAGTACTACGTAGTATGTACTGAATGCTTAGTTCCAAATTAGCGCTTCTAGCTTTTGCGATTATTGTTGTTAACATTGTTAGAATATTTACATTGATCAATAAACACTAACGTATTAGTGCTAGTGTTAATAAATCATGTATCCATTTATCGAGATACTTTTATTGCTTGAAAAATTCTGCTTGAAAAATATTAAGAGCTTTGCCCGTCAGCGCAACTGACTGGGGGTCCAGACTCCCTGAACTGTCTGTGGACGTAAAAACGTTAAAAAATCCAATGACAATTTGTGCGCCATTGGTGATCGCCTTGTAAGGTGTTCTGGTTACGGGTGAAATGAAATTGCTAAATAATATTACACTAATACGGTGATATTAAACAAGTCTTTTGCTTGCTGCTTTATCGTCAGCATTTGGGGGTTTTGCCTTAGGCTCCCACAGGTTTCCTGCCTCTTGACTCCACTAGGGACATCGGTTTTTAGACATCCTGAAAATTCAACCTCGCCTACGTCGCTGGACTTACGGATCATTGCATGGGGTTCCGTGAGTGATCGTCACACTTACGTATGGTTCCGCTGCAGCAAAAAGGTTGAAAAACACTGCCATGCAGTTACCCCACATGGTGTCTTTCAATAGTATATAGTGAGTAATTGAGTAAAACCCAAATTCCATCACGCCGACTTCAAGACTTTCACCGAAATTTCCCTGCAGGGAAAGTCGCAGACACAAATCATGAAAGTTTGTGACACAAATTGTTACCGACTTTCGTGATTTATGTCCGCCTCACTTTGTCGCTGACTTTCCCTGTGCATTGTAACGGACTAAAATCCATTAAAACAACACAAACGGGTTTGTCGCAGACTTGTCACAGACTTTGATGCAAACATCTCAACATGTCGAGATGGTTTGTGTTTGCGACTTTCATATGTGTCCACGACTTTCCCCACGGGGAAGTTTCGCTGAAAGTTAGCGTAATGGAGTATGGGCTTTTAAGTAACTTGGTTAATAAGTAGGTAAGGATTGGCAGTTGGTCATCTGCATGGGGCAGTGATGTAAGCCTGGAAGTGAAGTGAAGTGCACACTGTTCTATGACAGCATTTGTTGAACCGCGACTAGATGTCATTAAACTCTGTGCACTGATGCTAAGCCCTGTCCTCCAACAATCTAGCAGCTAACAGGATAACAGGGAAGATTATTAGAGCTGCCATTATCGTTTCATATGCACAATTATAATCAGCAGTTTTTACAATTTTAGGTTTAGGTCATTTTTTGTGTTTTGTGTTTCATAAAGGTTAAACTTTCTGTAAACGTTAAAAAGGCCATCCCCGAAATGACCTATACTGTGTCAGGCTGGACGTTAAACTCTACTCACTCACTCACTCATTAAACTCTGTGCCACTGATGCTAAGTCGTATCTATGGTGTGCTTTGTCAGTTGATCCTAAGTTATATCTATGTTGGAGTGAGAGTAAACTGATGGGAGATGGAGTGATGGCCAGCACACAGCAGAAGGCTCCGGAAGTTTGCCTCGTTTCTTCTGTGCATCGTGGAGAACCACTCGGTTTGTGCTGTTTTATTATAATAACTAGAAATGACTAGAAATGATTAGAGCTCTTAAACCTCTACAGAGAATGATGCTGCCACCTAGCGAATGCAACTGAGTTTCTGTTTATGCTTTATCACCTACTGTTAAATAATTCTGGGTGACCAGAATCTACAACAGGAATTTTTTTTTCACCAAAATCAGTTTTGAAATGTTCGCTAAGGACTCTGTCTTCTGCAGGTGATATAAGGAAGCGTCGAACAACAGTGGGTGGTCGAAAAAGGTAATTTTAAATGCACATGATTTTATGATCTCAAGTAGCTATTGGCATTTCCAAAACTGTCTTGACTGCTCCATTTATGCAAAGCATTGTTGTTGAGATTTGTTGCAGTTGGTTTATTTTGGTTTTTAGCTAGCAAAAGAACAATATTATCGATTTAATTTTATTTCAGTTAATGAAAATATCACTGACTGTGACTGAGGTTAGGATACAAAAGGAAGAGGTTTAATGGAAAGCAGATGAAGATAGCACGAAGTGAGAGTTGGAGAGAGGTTTTTGTTGATTTTTGTGCATTTATTTTTTTCAGGCTTTTGTGGACAGTATAACAGTTTGTATCACTGGTGTACATGTTGTTTTGCAATGTGATAGTCGTGCGATATGTGTAGTGGTACAAGGCTCATTCACGAGTGTTTTCATCAGTGCCTGGCAAAGAGATTCAGCCATGGTTGATGCTGTAGTCAAATGCTTGAATAGAAACTTTGACATTCCACAGCAGGTTTGTTCCGTCTGACTGCATTTTTGTATGGGCGTAAATTATTCATTATAAGGAAATGTTTGTCCAATTCGCTTCTTTGCCATTTTTTGTCATGCTTGGGGTAATATCTAGTTGCTTCTTGGGTTAGTTGTAGAACAGCAGTCAGTGTTATATTTGCTGATTAAACTATAGCAGTGTTGACAGTAATCATAGCTGTAGTTGTACTTTTATGCTTCAGGGGCCGTACGCATAACAATGTCTTAGTTTACGCCGAGACTAGCTGCTACGTTGGGACTAACATGTCCGAGACTAATTTACGAATTCAGTCTGTATGCAAAAAGAGGGCATGGCGGTCAGACTAGCAAGTCCTGGCGTAGTTGATGTCGGGTAATTTTATTTAGGAATTACCTAGCATAAAGTTGCCCATTCTTGCGTTGACGCATGTGTGGCAGGCGTGCATCTGCAAAATTATCGTTTGCTCGCTCTGCTTTAGCCATGGGCCGTACATTAATATTCATAACGTCTGTGGCCTAATCTAATTACAGCTACACGTGCAGAAGAAATGTGCGACACAAAAATGTGCGAACAAACATGCAATAAATGTTAGATTTGTTAAATTTCAATACTAAAATTGTGTTAATAATATATACTGGCTAGCCGTAAGTGTTGAATGATGCAAGATGTATTAGCAAGTGCCATAATTTTGTCGTTAACGAATTTATTTACGTTGCACTAAACCAGTCACGTCTGGTCGTGAGGAAGACTAACTTTAGTTCCTTGTTTACGCCCAAACTAGCCATAAGTTGCCGTTGCGCACACCAACTTAACAGTTAGTCCGACATAACTCGGATTTAGTCTGAGATTAAAATTAAGATGTTATGCATACAGCCCCTGGACTGATGGAAAACTACAAACATGCATGGATGGTTGTATAGATCACAGAAGAACAAACTGTTACAAAAAGTGATCAGTGGTTTATAAGCTTATAGGTAAAGTGTAACTGCTGTTACAAACAATAATTACATTAAGCAGAATTTTGTATTAATAAAAGGTAACCAAAAATAGTTTAAGAACGTTTGCTGGAATAGCAGTGGTTTGAGGCTTTCTGAAGGACACAGCTTTGGACAATTGTGATGGTGGCAGACTGTTCCACGCAGCTGGTGCAGCGTGTAAAAATCCTTGTTGGCCAGATTACAATCGAATGTGTGGTTTTTCAAGTTCTAACCATTTAGTTGGTAGTTGTGGCTGTATCTAAAAGGTTAAAAAGGTTAAACCCATCTCAGAGCTACGGAGCATCACTTGCCGTATGAGATCATAGTATTACTTTCCACCCGACATGGGAGGAATACACCGCACCTCAACCCCAGCGAAGCCGGCTGGTAATGTCAATGGTTGTGGTTGTTGTTAGTATTTCACGGATGGCGTGCATCAGCTGGCGTTCTGGCACCACCCTCTCATTGTGAAAATGTTCGGAGTCTGTCTGTCGTCTCCACTCTCGGTCATCATGGAGCAGGCGCCACTCGGATGTCTATCCGGCTATCTGCAGCATCAGGCGGGTCCGCCTGTCAAACCCTCTCAACTAATCTGCGCTGCTGAATATCTGGCGGATGCACTCCATTATCTGGTGTGCAGTTTTTAGGTTGACTCTGACTGAGCTGACACTGTGAAGTCTGTTTGCCATCCATACATATGCTTTAGAGGCTTGCATGGGAAATTTTCTATACCTATGTCTATTGTTCTAGGGAACAATATATCCAAATTCATATGGGCTGGGTTTTTTTGTTATTTGGCCTAGATTTGTGTCTTGTGACTTTGATCTGCATTGGAGTGCACTGCTGTGAAACCGGTAGGGGAAATAAGTCAACCACATTGTTGCATATGGGGCTAATTCATTCAATAAGCTCATAGGTTGAGACAGTAACCAATAAGCATTGAGCAGTGTACATAAATGTTGTAAGTTTAATAAATTTATATTGTTTATCTGTTTTGCAGTTGTTACTAGTGCTTTGATACTGTTATTTGGTTGGATGCCTGGCCGTGGGAAACATGGCCTCATCAGTCTAATATTTTTTCTTCTCAAAGAACTTAGAAAGTGACTGATGAGATTGTATTTTTACCACAGTTTTTACTGACGTAATTTGGGCAATTCTACACATGTCTCCTATTTGTTTGAATTTTTGACCGTAGTGTTGTCGCTGTTCACATACGCAAGCTTGGACATGCGACTCTATGTGCAGAAATTATGCAGTGTGCAGATATTTTGCATAATGTGTAATATATTCTGTCTCCACATGTTTGCAATAACCAGTGTCTGTGGTTATGTCAGCACATGCGTGAAGAGGTACATGGCAACATTCGGTGTCGTAACGTCCTTGTGTTTCATCATGACAGACATTCATTCCTTGTAAAGCTGGCTGACGTTGGTCTTGTACATTACTACAACAGCCGGCCACTGGAGAGTCATGTCAATATCGAACGGTAACATCATTGCCTTAATTCGCAGAATTGATGTTATTGATTGCAATTCCAGGATCAATTTCGATTAAAGTTTGTAAGATCCTGGGATCCCAGGATTTTGGATCACGGTATTGCAATCACTAGAGACCTTTTTGAGAATGTCGACTCTCAAAAGATTGTTACCTTTTCCAACTCGGCATTTATATATTAAATATGTTTATTTATTTGGTTAGTCAGCAGGATCACACAAAATGTTAGTGGCAGATGTGGCTGCAATTTTTAGGAAGGTTAGACTTTGTCCAATTTAGAAGGTGCAAGAATTTTGCCAGTTGGCTGTCATTTTTGTGTTGCTGAAATTTAGCATTCGTGTAAATTCCAGGTTGTTTTATTTTTTACTGATACGGTCTCTGGAGTAGGGAAATTGAATACTAGCTCACCCGACTGGGGATGAGGTGGGTGGGACATGTGTCGGATGGCAGTTAGCACTGGATGATCTGGGTCAATACGGCACGTGATGCTTCGTAGCTGTGAGAATCTTTTATTGTCATTAATCTGGTTCAGTGTGCCAATTTGAGGAAACTTTGATGAATGATTTGAATCTGTCAGGTTGCCGTGGATTGCCCCGGAGTGCTACGGAAAACTCTCTTCTATGACGCGGGAATCAGATATCTATGCTTTTGGCATAACTCTCTGGGAGATGTATTCAACTGGAAAACGTCCATATGAAGGATTTGATAGAAGAGAGGTAATATTTATAGTTATATGTTGTGTAATGTTAGAGCGTCATAACATGATCATAATTTTTATCTTTTGGTCATGATGTCAGTATGGTTGTTTTCTTCATTTTTGTCATTTATTTCTGTGAACTTACTATTTAACTGACTTCTGATGCTGTGTAAAATGCATATTATTTAATACAAATTTTTATCGTTGATGACATCATTTCATCATTATGCCCATCATTACTTTTTATTTAGGACTAATTATTTCATTGTATTTTTATCCTATTTTGTTTCGTTTTATTGTTGACTGGTCAGCTCCACCGTATAGTCATGTCTGTGCAATGCTGTGATTATTATTATCATTATCAAATCATAATTCATTGTCATCCTTGTAATGTTTTAATTATTATCATTATGTCATAGCCATCGATCTACTGGTCAACATGACATCTACCAAGTTGTCACTCACATTTTGTCAGTGCCTCAAAAACCCTTTTTCATGAAATCCTTTGCCCAACTATTTACTGGACTGGACTCCTGTTTTTTTGTAGACCCAGGAGTAGGTTATATTGCTTATGCCACATTGCATATTCCTGATTGACTGATTGACTCATGTCCTCTCCTGTTCTCCAATAGACAGCATTTTGAGATTAATGACTGTTTGGAGGATTAGAGGGAAGGTTATTAGAACTGCCATTACTGTTACATATGCACAGTCATGATGGACAGTTCTAACATTTTTATTTTTAAGATTGATGTTTTATGTCTTATGTATACGGTTTTTCTGTAAAGATTAAATTTTGTGTTTCATGATCACTGGTAGGTGTTTATGTCTGCATTGCCTGGAAAGGCCATTCGTGAAATGCCCTATTATGTGTTGAGCGGCACGTTAAATCTCTAGTCACTTGCTCATGATTGATAGCACTGAGTAGTGCTGTGTGCTTGCAGCTGATGGCGTTGGTACAGCAGGGTAGTTTTCTACCGCAGCCTGGTTGCTATGAAGAGATCTATGCCATAATGAAGTCTTGCTGCGATGTGGAGCCATACAACAGACCTGTACCTCAAGTCATCATTCGCAATATTCGCGGCTTCGTACGACAAGGTGTGCCATCTAGACTTAGCTTCATTAAACAAGACTCACGTGTGTGCAGAAAAATAAAATAAAATATGAAAAAATAGCACAGCGATTAAACAACTTGTTTAGTGTTATTATAGTAAATGTGAACCACTGTAACAGAATACAAGAATACAGAATACAGGAACTATATGCAGTGCATCACCTGCCATATGCGATCTGACCTGCCATGCAGCAAGTTTGTAATGCCATGCGCTTTTCTATGACACACAGGAAACCAGGTCACTGACAACTATCTCCAGTTGCTTTATTATTGTGTTCTGTTTTATTTCACTCCACATTTGTGAGTTTTATAACTAACACAGAGAGTGACCACTTGTCTGCAGCAACTGGAAATTTAATCAAGTTTGACAGCTGACAGGGAAATAATCTTGCTAATTTCACTTTTGGCGCAACAGCGCTGTTTAGCAACGTAGTAGCAGATATTAGTTTTGATAGTGCACTTTAATAGTGCATTACTTTGGGTTATCATACCGTTACAAAAACAAGAAGATAGAGCATGCCAGTTTGAAGTCAGCACATCTCTGGAATGGAAGCCATTGCAGCTGCCGCAGCACCTGTGAGATATGGTCCCCATGTCTAGTCCCAGTGAGAAGCCGATTGGATTGACTGAACTTTTAGTGGTTGTGTTGTCTTGTGAGATAGTGAGTTTTACTGAATCGGACTCTGATTACAATGACGTTCAGTTGATGGATCCGCCTCAAGGCAGTGCATCCAATGGCATCTCATCCACTGGGTCTGAACCGCTTGCCATGAACTCTTCAGCTGCTATCAACGACAACTTTCTCAATACACAGCGACAACGACATCAGGATGGGTGCGTTTGTTTTGATGATAAATTGGTTAAAGGTATGTCTGGCTGTTTATAGGAAACCCATCTCAGAGCTACAGTGCATCACCTGCCATATAGAATCACGCTATTGTCTGCTACCTGACACAGGTAAACGCTGCATATGTTCCATCTTAACCCCAGCCAGGCAGGCCGGTACTCAATTTACCTACCTCACATGGATGAAAGGCTGAGTTGACCTTGGTGTTGGTTATATAGCAAGATGCTTTACATGTTTGCAGACAAGTCACCCATCCAAAAAGTAACCACTTGATAGCGACCCAACCGAGAATCAAACTCGCAACATTTTAATTGTAAGTCAAACATCTTAACTGTTATACCAAACATGTAAATGTGATGATCATGTGAACTAATGGCTGCCCTGCCTACTTATGTTGGTGGCAAACATTTTAAGAGTCTAGAGTCTAGTTTTCTTATACAGGTGGGCCATGAACAGTGAACACACGACACGCGTTTTCATGTCTCCTGCGTGCACTTTCTCTTTTTTACCGAAACATCTTGTGGCTGGAGGCATTATGTATATGCCTGTTTTCATTTTTTCATTGATTGAGGTCTATGTAAGGCATTGTCAGACAAAATTGTTATTGTTACCATTGACTGTCAATTAGTCGTAGTGGGCCACTGATGGTTGATGTGAGGTCACCGACATCCAACGGCGTGGTGTCGAGTGGGGGTCCATCGTCTACAGGCTGGGACAGTCGCACACCACTCATACACAATTCTTCACCATCACTGGACAATGCCGACAGACCGACTCTACAGGCACCGACCAGCCCGGCACTGTCTGTTGCCACTGATACGACCGAGCTCGATAATTACGCACTGGACTCTCCAGAGGCCGCCAACTCGCTCAGTATGTCATGCACTTTGCAGAGTTGACTTGTATTAAGGCACGTACAGAGCGCCGTAACTTAACTGAGCTGACACGGTTTAGTTTTTGACGAACTGACCAGTGGGTAAGCAGGGCTGGTTGATGCATATGTAAGCGTAGTCATGTGTGTCACCGACGTCGTTAGATGATGTCTATTGTAATGCATTACTGCTTGCTCGTCGGTCATTTTGTCAAAAACTAAACCATGTCAGTTCAGTTTAATTCAGTTGATTTGCGTCACTCTGTACATGACATTAGTCTACGTAACTTGCAGGTTGAGTGAAAGCTGAGTCTACTTGCAATCTTCATTTCCTTTATGTCTTGATTAGTGTCATCGCTATAAACTCTAGCTTTCCAGTTTTCTGTGTTGTATTGAATGTATAAGTGAACTTTGTGGTTGAAAGTGCATTGATAAGTGATTATCCTGCGGTATCGATTGGACAGTATCGTCTTCATTAGATTACCGTAGCCAGCCCAGCTTTCCTGCACTGACCTTTGACTTGACTTGACCTGACCCAACTGTAGAATTAAGATGTTTTCGATGAAATCATAGGTTGAGATGGTAACTAATAAATAAGTTATATGATGGAAACGATACACGTCAGAAAAGAACAAGACAAGTCGATGAACCAAGATGTGGGTCCTGCCATCTTTCTCGTGTCTGTGACAACTTACTGTATGTCGCAGCAACACCTAGTTGAAGGCTGCTGCTGTTGCTAAAACGTCAGTGACAAACTAATTAATAAAACTGGCTATTTCATGAATTTATATAACTTGTTGTACGCCATGTCTCAAAAAAGTTCCGTTTTTATCCTTTTGAATAACTCGGTGAAACATTGGCCAATTTTAATAATTTCTGGCACAGTGTTTGGGCAATGTTTCTGGAAGTAATTCGAATAATAAAACTGGCACTTTTTTGAGACACAGTGTGGTATAAAGTGTTGTGTTACGAACTGTCTCTGGTTGATATTCAGTGTAGGTTGATTTCACAGGTCTCTGTGTTTGTCTGTCTGTCTGTGTGTCTGTAGACGGACGTATAATGACTGTGCAGCAGCGACCGTTGCCTGCTTTGCCGACCTCTGCTAACAGATACATCAATCATTACTCTCTGCACTATGACAAGCAGCAGAAACCACTTGGACAGGTCTGGCCATCTTGCTGTTACTTTTCACCAGCTTGATCGGTGGTTAGGGCATCAGATTTGTGATCAAGAAATCGTGAGTTTAACTTCCAGTCGGTTTGCTGTTTTAGGCATGTTGTTCACATCCATATGCCTCTGTCACCAAGCAGTACAGTTCGATACTGGCTGAGGGGTAGTGATGCTCTGCAACTGGGAAGGTAACCGTGGGTCTGCCATTGCACCGGCCATTCGTGACAGACTTAGTGGTCTATCCTCCTTGTTGTTGTTGTTGGCATGTCGAGCTTGTCACCTACAGGCCGTCAATTTTGGGGGGGAATAGGGGAGTAAAGAGGGTAGAAGGAGGAGGTTAATATTAGTGTTTGCTGTTATTTTTAACAACGGTTAGGTTTTCTGGCAGGGGTCCAACCAACTTCCTTGTGTCTTTGACCGTTTATTCGCCATCTAGTGCCAAACAGAAATCGTTTCAAAGAAGGCAAAATATGTCCAAAAAAGTTGTAGTGGATGAATTTACATTGTGTCCAGAAAAAAGTAACCTCCAAGACATTGTACATTAAAAATGTCAAAACTTGACGAATCTGAGAAAAATTTTGCAAACATAGTCTCCAATAAATAGCTGAGGTGATCATTGAATTTCATTGAAAAATGTCATTCCTGAGCAGAGTTTTTAATTGTTGAATATTCATAACAAAATATCTTTGTTACCAGTATAGCTTTACATAAGAAAACACAAAACCTTTTTGTATATTTGCGTAACTCCAACAAACAATATCTGATTGAAGCAAAATTCAACTGCAACAAAGCATTATCCATTGTCAGTCAAAGCGCCAAATTTCAGTTAAATCTGCCAATGCAAACAATAGTTACGGTGGCTTTTGTGCGATGACCCCAAAACGTGAAGTGCCCAGTATTAAAAAACATTTGTTTAATCTTGACAGTGTCCATGACTTGCTGAAAAATTTTGCGATAAACTTTTAGCACCATACTCTTTCTTGTATCTCAACAGCTTCATTAAAATATGAACGTTTGCAGAAAATACTACTTTGTTATTGGTTACATTATTTCGATTGCATCAACAAGCGTCACTTCCGATCGAGCAACTGCAGTATGTAACGCCATATTGGTAACGGAGATATTTTGTCATTGATATTCAACAATTAATAACTTGGCTCAGAAATAATATTTTTCAACAGAATTTGGTGGTCATTTTTCGCAATTTATTGGGGATTACACGTATCAAATTTTATTTAGATTCGTTCAGATTTGACATTTTTATTGTACAATGTCTAGGGGGTTACTTTTTTCGGGTTACTGTTCCATGCTATTCAAAAAGAATGAAAGCATGTGTGTGTGTTTGCTGTGTTTAGGGCCACTATGGTGAGGTGCTGAAGGGCAAGTACCGCGATGATGATGGACAGGTGCAGGAGGTGGCAATCAAACGCCTCAAACAAATGATGTATGAGAAGTTCTCAGCCGAGTTTGAGAAGGAGTGCAGCATCATGATGCAGCTGCAGCATCCCAACATTGTTCGCATCATCGGACAATCTCGCGAACGTAAGCCCTATATGATGAACAGTCACTCAGCATCACGTAAAACAGGATGGTGCATGAAATACTGAAACGTGCGTGTTATCGGACATTTTTGGGGAAATTATTAGTCACGATCATTGCAGTGAAGGCTGGTCATGCTGAACACTGGGGCCCATAGTTTTCTGCGAAGAATTTTGCCACATTCTGCGGGCCAGTTCGCAAAATTCCACGGCTCACAGCGGCAAAATTGTCCAAATTTTGCGGTTTACCATGGCCTTCTGTTTGTGCGTAAACTAAGCTTTATTCTGTTCAAAATCTTTACTTTTTGGAGGCTGGCATGGTGCTCAGTTATGCTAGCAGCATACAAAGAAAATTATCGATCTTTTTTCTTTTCAAAAATGCAATTTGTCAATTAGGCACATGGTGTTTATTTACCACTGTGTCGTATTACGATGGTAATTATTGGTAAGGATAGTAGTTTTAGGGGGTTTACTTTGATTTTTCTCCGTGATATAGTTAGTCTAATTATGTTATCAAGCCAGCAATCATGCTAGTCATTGGTCATTTCTCAACTTCTGCAAAATTCCACGAAATTCCGTGGCAATATCAAAATTCCGCGGAAAAGGGCAAATTCCACAGCTCGGCTTGAAATTCCGCGGCCCGCAGAAAACTGTGGGCCTTACTGAACACTGTTCAAGTGTTCTGCATGACCACTATTCACTGCAATGATCAAGTCTAATCATTTTCAAAACTGTCTGGCAGTTCAGTTTATATAAAGCATGTATGTTCCACAAGGAAAGATATAAAACCATCCACCTGTCTTGTTTTCATTTTACCTTCTAAAACAGTTTCACTGGCTTCCAGTGAGATGACGCCGATCATTTGAACTTGCCTTACTTATGTTTAAACTTAGCCTTGGAAACTGGCCTCCCGCTTTACCGTGAATCACTGTCTAATGTCACTGATGTATTTCTAGACTCTGTGCATCCAGTTTTCTACAGTTTATTGACTCTTGCACAAGTGGATCATTGTGGCAAAGTACTTAATATGTTACAGAAGTATTATGGCACCATATGGAAGGGGTCTGACCCTTTTCCCGTATAACTGAGCCGTGTTTGCACTCACTGCTGGCTTGGGGCCATTGGAAACGAAGATGAGCACCGCTTTTATCAGTCACAGAGACCACCCACCCCTGACTATCGGTGGTTTAATCTTAACCTTTAACTTAATATTTTGATTGTTGAAGTATATTTTACCCAACTATGTGAACATGTAGTTATTCAAAATCATCAGTTCTGTTGATGATGTTTATGACGGTGCAGAGAAGACAGTGCTGCTGGTAATGGAGTTTGTCAGTAACGGCTGTCTTCGTGACTATCTCAAGAAAAACAACAAAACAGGTCCTGACGAACTTCTGCGCTTCAGCTTTGAAGTCATCGAGGTATAGTAACTTAAGGCAATGTCACACAAGATGGTTAATGGTGAACAGTTATTATTAACAGCAACAGTTTCATTTTCTTTGTACTCTAAAAACTTTATTTTTAAATTTTTCCGAATAAACCCATTTTTTCCAGCCCTGCACTGAATTCATAATAATAGTGCATTGTCACTGCAGTAAATAATGTTGTTGTGTTGATCTCAGATAACAGCAAGCTTCACATAGGCCGGAGTGTTATCTGGATATCATTATGTGTGATAAACTCACCATCACTGTCTGAAAATGTTATGTGCCACTGAATGAACCAATGACAAGAGGGTTTGGGGTCATTTTTTTCACCTGGCTGTGTATTGTTTGTTGTTTAAGCTTAAGCAGCAAATGGACACTGAAAATGAAAATATAGGCAGGAGATTTGCTATAACAGACACTTTCTTGTGTATTCACTGTGTGGTCGTGGCACCAGTGGTTTCGTGGCTGGGAGAGGAGGCAATAGGGGCAGTTGTCCTAAACTGTAGACTGTTAAAAAATGTCAGAAAATTTTCTTCCAAAAATACAAAATTTTGGATTTAAAACCCAATTTTGTGGGAATTTAGGGGCAAATTTGAAACTTTGAATGCCAATAATTTCATGTAAGAAATTGTCACCTGGCTGTCTGTCAGAAAATTTTGCAACTTGCTATCTCCCACTCTCTGCTTTCTTAAACCCTGGCTGACCATCTGCTGGCCAGTTCTAGTGAATATTCTGCCTGCAGAAAATGTTGACGATAACGGTGATGACGACGTCGATTATGATAACATGTTCATCAGGGAATGGTTTACCTGGCATCGAAGAAGATCGTTCATCGTGACCTGGCGACGAGGAATGTTCTTGTAACTGTCGACATTCACATGAAGATCAGTGACTTTGGTCTGTCGAGGGCTCTGGCTGGTGAGCGTGATTACTACAGATGCAATGACCAGAACTCGGAGCTACCGGCACCCTGGTAACAAACGTTCCAGTCTCCTGTGTATAAGTGTTATTTTCTTCTAGCTGCAGTTATTGGTCTGCCCAGAAATGAGTTTTCAGAGCGGACTTATGTTTTACTGCAGATGTTTTTTTTTCAAATTTTTTTTATTTCAATGTGAGATCTCTGAGCTCGATTGGCTGATCGGCATGAAATTTTGCACGATGATAAGTAGTAGGCCGTTTTTAATAATGCCGGTTTTCACTTTTGGGGGCTCTTCCCCCCAAAATTTTAAGAACCAATAACATGCAAAATTTGGCCCGATTTTGGATGACTTCGAACTTCGATGGTGAATATCTCCGGAGCGGATAAAGATATTCAAAATCGGACAAGGACCTGATCTACAGCAATTCCTCCCACGTTAGGCGAAAAAAGTTGAGCAAACTTTGGTCCGCTAACTTCAGTGATCTAGTGGTGGAATCGTACCCACTAAATCAACTTTTTGGCAAGACCATATTTCGGCCTCTAAGGGTGCTGCACCCCCCAAATTTTTACACGCACTAGAGAAGACCAATTCTTGCTAGCACGTACTCTACCAGCACAGGGTCCCTTTTACAATTTTTTTCAAAGTGGGTCAGAAATTGTCTTATGAATTAGCGCCTATAACTTTGCTACATGACGTGATGCTAGGTTAGCATTGTCACTTATGTACAACTTTTTTAGGGACACCGCCCCTTTAAAATTTGGGAGGGCAAAAACGTAAAAAATTTGACACAATTTAGGACAAAACTAGACTTTGACCGCGAATATCTCAGGAACCGGTCAAGATATCAAAAACTGGAAACAAACTTGATTGACAGCAATCTTTGCGGGTTTAGCCAAAAATCGCAAACTTTGGTCCAAGTTACGGGTGCGGATGTTGACCCACCCTAAGTTGACAATGCTCGTTTGGCGTATGCTAATGCATTTGAGTTTGGGCCACAAGGCTTTGCTGCCGGGGGAATTTTAGCTCCGTGAATTATTCCCCCAATCTGACCTAAGGCACTGGGTGGACTCACGTTGGACTTTCTCCAAATTTCTAGTTAATCTGGGTTTGCTGTGTTTCTGCTGTTTGGTCTGTGTTCTTTGTTTATGGATCCAAGTGGTCCGAGTCAAATAAATGTTTGACTGATTGATTATAAATGCTCGTTTAACCAGATGGTGGTTAGGCACCATAATGGTAATAGCGTGGTCCAGTATCTTAATAGTATTGATTGAATCTCTGATACTGGTATCTTTTAATCTTATTTATGCTGAGAAATATTTCAACATGCAGACCTTCAACAATTATTGTCCGGTTCCGGTTGTGCACGTATGGTCTTGGTTAGAAGTCTACCAGTTGGTAGCTGATCTGGGCAGGGCCTTTTTTAAGGTTCAAAGTATCAAGCATGGACCATGGCAAGCGTGTGGAGTGCAAGCCTATAATGGGGGTCTGGCGGCCGGGTCCAGGGGCAGAGTCCTTGGTCAGGGGGGGCAAAGCCCCCCTGAAGCTGAAAGCCTTTTAGCTTTTCAACGTCCAATGAAAGAGGCAAAATTTGCCCCATTAACTGTATCTGAAACACTGGGTTTTTGTGATGTTTGTGATAGGTTGAACATAATCTGGGTGTCATACGAGCCATTTTGGTTTTAAACTTAAAGCCTACTGCATTAACTGCTATGTGATTTTGATAAAAGTATCGTTTGGGTCTGGAATTGTCAGTGTTGATTTCAGTGGTCTGATTTTTTGATATTGAGAGGCTCGACATGGTCTCAAGTTTTTGGTTTTGGTCTTGAGAGTTTGCTGTCATTTACATCCCTGGTACATGGTTGCAGGTGTGCTCCGGAGGCATTGTTGCACCGGAAGTTCAACGAGAAGAGCGATCTCTGGAGCTACGGCGTGACATTCTGGGAGATCTTCAGTTATGGCGAGACTCCGAAGCTGGGAGAGATCGACCAGCTGCTGAAGTTGCTGCATGCTGGACAGAGGCTGCCGAAGCCAGCGGCCTGCCCAGACTCCATCTTCAAGATAATCTACTATGGCTGTTGGCAGTTTGATGCCGAGACGAGGAAGACTTTTGTGGAGATCAGAGATGAATTGAAAGCCGAGTGTGACAAGCACAGTGTCTAATACTGCAGTCCTGACAGTGTTCATCTTTCTTACTGCTATTACCAAATCTATTACTGCCCAAGACGCAGATTGATTCAGCTAGAAAGTCGGGCAAAACCTGTTTGAGTAGTGCCAGCACCGCATATCGTGGACTGAATATCGTGCAGCCACCCACCTTGCACCATCCTCGTTAACCTTTGGCTTTTTGCACCGAAAATTACATGATGTCCAGGAAAAAAAAACATCCGAAACATTTTCAATTGTCACTTGAAGAAGGAATATCCAATTTGAATAATTTTTGGCACGAGTATTTCTGGCACAACTGGCCATCAAATGACCGTTCAGTATTCCACCTCTCCCAATGTCTGCAATGTCTGCTTCTGCAGTACCTGGAGAAAACGGAACCAACGAAATATGAGTTGAAATGAACAGAAATACGTCAAAAAGCATCCCCAACATTATCGATTGTGACTTGAAGAAGGATTGACAAATTAAGAAAATTTTTGGTGCAAACATTTTTGACACTACTTGCCATCAAATGACCATTTTAGTTTCCACCTCACCAAGTGTCTGCTTCTGCATTACCTGGGAAAACCCAAACAGGCGAAATAGGATAAAAATGCAATTATTTCGTTGGTTTAGTTTCCCCAGGTAGTGCGAAGCAGACAATGGATGCGGTGGAAAATTGGACAGTCATTTGATCACCAGTTGTGGCAGAAATATTATTGTCAAAAATTATTAAAATCTGATAATCCTTCTTCAAGTTAGAATCGAAAATGTCCAGTATTTTTTTTCCAGACACAGTGTAGTATAGCACTTGCTTCGGCCCTGGAGAACGTTCACACCAGTTTTAGTTTTTCTATGCTCAGCTCTGTTTTAAGAGTTAGGAGCTCATACAAGACAGACGGATAGATAGAGGGATCGACAGATCCCTAAGACCCATAACAAGGCCTGTTAGGTCGGCCGCATAATAAAGCCGAAACTAGTTAAGCGTTCGTAGTTAGTCTGTGAATCTGTACAGTATTGATGTAGTGAATGATTAATGTACAGTTGTTAAATGTGATATTTCATTCAGAGTTGTACAAATTTAACGGCACATTCATTCATGTCATATGTTGTTTTACTGATAAGTTATTGTTTTTAAATACTGTCGCTGTTGTTGATAATTATGTTAGAAATCCACTATTTGATTATAAAAAATCTGCTGTTACCGACCCGATGTGATGTTTGTTTTCAGAGCAGGTGGAAGGGCCCCCCATACCCTTTGATTTGGGGGGCTCATGTATGCTCAGGGGCCTCATGCTACGTACAAAAAAAATTCTGGATTTTTAAAAATTATTACAAATATAAAATAAGTAAACATGTGGAAAATCTCCCCATAATGGACAAATCTATTACATTTCATTAATGTACAGTAATCTGTCTCGTATTGCGGCCTAATAATCTTTATTTTTTGCAAAGACAACACACGTTATATCTTATTTTTTCTGTTGCTAAATTTTAGAAAAGTGGGCAAATTAGCAGCTTCCATTAACGTCCAAAAGCCAAAAGTGTTCCAGCTTCAGGAGGGCTTTGCCCCTCTGACCCCCTGAACAAGGATTTCAGGGGGGGCTTTGCTTCCCTGACCCCATGACCAGGGTCTCTGCCCCCAGACACCCGTTATATAGGCTTCACATTTGTATTTGGGGGGCCTCCAACTCTCTAGTACCGGCACTGTTTGTTTTACCCCAATTTCAAAACCATTTCAGGCTGAATTTGTCATTAGCGTAAGCTGTCAAGTATGTTTATGTAATATAACTCTTGCTAATCAATTGCTTGTTTATATATTTTATTTTAATGAACTGTCTTGAAAAATAACAAAAATTGTCCACTCTCGAAAATTGGTTCTTTTTTTGGCATTATGAATGAACTTGCTGTTAAACATGAAACTTTATACCTTTGATGATGCATGCAATATTGTTTCAATTTTTATACGTACAATAACAGTCCGGTTATTACAATGTAATTGCTACCATCTATTGTGGTGAATAAAGATGTTCAATGTGACATTTTTACAATGTGAATTTTTTATTATATCAAATATTTTAAGGTGCGATCTAAATGTGTCCATGCTCTGTATTCTGACAGTGCTTCAATAAACGCATATTGTATTGTATTGAGAACACAATTTGTCCTATGTGACACCAATATCGAGCCCAGGTTGCCTGCATGGGCCATTGCTAAACTACTGCTGATTAGCAAGAGTTAATTGTTGATTTCTGTGTGTGATGACTAGGGCCCACAGTTTTCCACGGTAAATTCTGCTCGCCAGTTCGCAAAATTGTCCAAATTCTGCGGTTACCGCGGCTTTCCGTTTGTGCATAAACTAAGCTTTATTCTGTTTAAAAAAACTTCTGGTTTTGGACGCTGGCATGGCACTCAGTTATGCTAGCAACATACAAAGGAAATTATTGATCTTTTTTTCTTTTCAAAAGTGCAATTTGTCAATTAGTCACATTGTGTTAATTGACGATTGTGCCGTATATGATGGTAATTATTTGTAGGGACACAGTTTTAGGCAGTTCAGTTTTGATTTTTCTCTGTGATGTAGTTAGTCTATAGCCGACGATCGTACTAATTCATTTCTTAACTTCTGTAAAATTTCGCTAATATCAAAATTCCCTGGAAAATGGCAAATTCCGCAGCCCGGCTTGAAATTCCACAGCCCGCGGAAAACTGTGGTCCCTAGTGATGTCGTAATGTCCGGTGTTAACTGCTGCTGTTTCTCATGTTGTGCAAGTCTATTAGACAATATATACCAGGTAGCTAGTAGAATCATATTTTGTGTGGTATATGTGTGCTTATGTGTATTTCCTTGATTTTTATGAAGATTATCTCTTATAATGTCAATAATAACTATGCTTGTGTGCTTTGTGAAACGTATCGGTCTTTTGTTTCATCATGCATATTCAAACATCACACAAGTCCTAATTTTAACCTATCTCAGCAAGTGCTATTCACTACTCACACAGTCTCATTCTAGAACCACAATATAATCTGAAATAATCATATATCACAACTAATTTAACATAATTAGTAATTATACGCATCCATCCTAATATGCTGCATAATGGCTCTTGCCGTACGTATGTCTGTGCCCTGTCAGCTAATAACTCAAAAAAGAAAGCAGAGAAAAACTAGGGGGAGTAACCAGCGTGCTAGTTATGAGTTCAAGAGGCTATGGTCAGGTTAAATGCAACTCCTAAACTCGGGGTGGACAAGTGAAAAGGCAGGATGGTTCCAGTATTGTAGTGGCAAATTCTTATTTGGGGGAATGCCAACCTTTAGCAAAGGCCCTCCTTAATTCAGCTAGGGTATCTGGAAGCACTGTAAGCTCCCCCAGCAGGGCCCGGGACAGAATGCAGGCCGCAAACGTATTTTAGAGCATTTTTGCACCCTGGCAACTAGTAAGTAAAAGCAACTGAAACATAAATTTATATAGCGCATCTGCATCTGGTGACACAGAGTTTTGTATTGTTTTTAGTTTTTGATGTTCAAAGAGATGGGCAATTGTCCACCTCACCTCAGAATATTGTAAAGGCCTATTTAGGGGACAGCTATTTTATCACTGTACTGTAGTGGCTCGGTAGTCTAACGTGTCGGACTTGTAATCCTGAGGTCACTCATGGGCGCAGGTTCGACTCCGCACCGGGACACTGCCGAGTAACGACCTTAAGCAAGTTGTTCACACACATGTGCCTCTGTCACCACGCAGTATAACTTGGTACCGGTCAAAGGGCTGTGATGCCCCGAGGCTGGGAAGGTAACCGTAGGTCTGGTGTCGCACTGGCGATGCATCATGGACTTAAGTGGTTTATCCACCTACCCATGGCTCATAGGCCTAAGAAAGGGAGATCACCCCGCCTACGCCCCAGTTGGGGTATGGCACCTTTACCTTTACTGTATCACCATTAACCCTTGTTCTGATATTATTTGGAAAGAGGCATGGGGCATTGCCTGCCAAAAATATTTGGAGGAATGATGTTCCCCCTGACTACACCCGTGGATGTGGCAGACATTTTTTTTTCTAGTTCACATTTATACAGGGTTCCCAATGTAGTCACAGAAAAAAATTCAAAGACTTTTCAAGGACTAATGCCGACATTAATTTTCAAGGACTAAATGTTGACATTAGTTCATATCATTATAAATTATGCGACATGTGGCTTAAGTGTCATTGCATGCAATCAAGTTGAAACCACATTAAAATACTGCCAACACTAACGAACAAGGGGGCAACCTTGGCCAATTCCAACTTGATATTTTTCCAAGTGTTCAGTAGGTTTCTTTCCTTTGGAAGCAGTGCATTCACGTAACCTGTAACTTGTATATTTACACTGCTAAATATACTGAAAAAAATCAAAAACTTTGAAAGATGTAGAAACTCAAATTAAATGACATTCAAGAACAAACCGTGTTTTCAAAGACTTTCAGGACCTTGAATTTGGAGAAAAAAATTCCAAGTTTTTCAAGGACATGTGAAAACCCTGTTTAAAGTCACAAAGCCGGTACACTGCTCAGAGATTGTGACTGTCAAGCAATAATTCATCTTGTTGTTGCTGCTGCTTTTGTTTGGCCTCAGTGAGCGCACGTGCCGGGTGCAGAAAGGTCACGAACTCGACGCCTGCCTGGGCTGCAGCTCTCACAAATGACACATTAGCAGTCGTAGTTACTGCCTTCAGACTGTCGCCAGTGCCAAATATCGTCCTCGCCCACTGCCGTATGCTTGACGTGACTGGGAGACTGGCTGACCTCTCGGATGGCTGGTCAGGCACGACTGTTACTCTGCCTGCAATGTTGCCACAAGCACTTCGGTCAAGTATTTAAATATTTCACCAAATACCAAGGTAGAAATAAGTATTCGCAACAAATACAGTTTAAACACAAATTTTTAGATACCGGCCATGACTATTTAGTTACATACTTGATTTTCCAGAAAAAAAAATCAAGCGCAACTTATGCAGAACTTTTGCTTTGAAATTCTGCATTACTCTCTATGACAAAAACAAATCGAAACGAGAAAAGAAAACATTTAAGATACAGAATGTTTTACTTCTCACCACTGTACAGAGTGCATCATCAGATACATTACTGAGCTTAAATAATTATCATTATAGTACATAACTTGCCCATAGTTAAATAAGAAAGTATCTGAAAATACAAACACAATACCAATTACCAGTATTTAACTACTACTTAAATATTTGACTTATCTGTAGCATTTAACCCACTGTTTCAAACAATAAGACAGTATTTAAATAGTTATACAGAAGTAGTTCACAACGCTGCGTGCCTAGTAGGTCGGCAGCCCGCTGTCGCTCTGTTTCACCACCCACCACGTCCACGATGGCGCGGAAGTCTCGGAGGGCGGTCTCGCAGATGTACAGTTGTTTGTTGTCAATGAATTGAATGATGATTGGTCGAGATGGGTTGGCCTGCTCGTCCAAGGCTTGCTGTCGGAGCACTGGGTCACTGAGTTGATGGATGTACGTGAAGCCGTTGCAAACATTACTGACTAGAGATATCAACGTTGTCACATCCAGATTCACTCGATCCACGTCTGCAGGCATGCAAACAAGCAGCATCGAGAGAAAGAGTTTATTCTCCAAAGCCACAAAATGCAGACAACGACATCATCACTTCTCAAGAAAACATCTGCTGAATATTCTTTTTAGCCAAGTTAAGGAGAACCAAAGTCGAGCTGGGACGAAACTAGGTTGTCATTTACCAGAAGTCGATTTGAAAATTCCAGTGCCAAATTAAAAGCCTCAAACTATTGGAGAAACAAATTACAATGAATGGGACTGTGGCGAATGGGCCACTTCTCAAAATGTGGAACTGCTACTAATCACAGTTTCATGAACTGTTCAATAAGTTCACTACAGTAGCTAGTTAGCAGCAATGCCTAGGAGGTATCAGTGCAGAACATTTAACATGCAGCCCGAATAAGGACATTCTTTGCAAAAAATAACCTAAAACAAAAATAAACAAACACTATAGCAGCAGCAGCTTATATGTCAGACCTTGGCAACACTGCTGAGCAGATGAAGGCAAACATGAAGCGAATGCTACATCGGAATACTGGAATACTGGAGAAGTTTGATCAAGAACACGATCAAGGGACTCGGAGCTCACATGCACGGACTCTAGGGCTGCTGACACTGTTGGCAGAACTTGACCGGTGAATACAAAGACTACTCGTGGCGGCTCAAAGTTGTGTAGATGACACTGTGCCGCCTCGTGGTATTCACACGCCTGTGAGACCAGTGTCTTGCATCCATACTCGCCATCACCTAACATCAACATTTGTGATACACTAGAGAACTAAGTCTTCACAGTGCTGACATATTATGCAGCTGTCCACCTAGGTATTCGCTTGCTTACTTTCATGCCTGGTGCGAACATGGCCTAGAACATTATCGTAAACACTGAAAAGCAGGCATGTTGTTGAACAGTTACGACCACTCTTCACTACAATGACTGGGGCTAACTTTATCTGAAAGTGTCTGACTGTTTGCTCGCAACCAGCATTTTGTCTTCAAAGTCTTAGATCATCAGTTTGAAAAACCATCAGTCATGAAAAAATTGTTACTTAGGGATGTACCTCATTATAATGACATTTAAGCACTGCAGCCTATATTGCATGATAAGGCAGCATAAAACGTGACAAAAATTGTTAAGAAAAAATGTTGTAAAAACGAACTAAAGGTTGAATAAACACTCACAAACAGCGTACACACCATGTGCAAAATAGGACCAAAATATTTCACGAAAATGTTAGCTGCGATGACAGACAACAATAATCAATACACGGTAAGTTCCAAATGAGAAGCACAGGTAACCAAAAGTCAACCGATGAAAGTACCCTAATTAAAAAAAAGCCAAACATATGTAGGAGTGTTATAGTGCCAGAGTAAATGTTTTAATGGCAACTTGCCATTCAGTTCCGTTGTAAGAGCTCGGTTGTTTCTGGCAACGACCTTGACCCAGGTTTGACCTTGACAGCAGACAACGTCGACAACAACCGGTCGTTGGCGTGATGGAACATGGAAACGTTTTAACACCGCAGTGACTCTGGGCAGCTTTTGCACTGCTTCTACCAGTCCTGAAACAGTTTTCCATATTAATGCTTAATTTCTCAAAAAGTAACAATGTAATCAGTAATTTCAATTAAGACTAACAGTGGTCATTGTGCAAGAAAAATGCAAGTTTTTTGACAAATTTATAAGTTATTCAGCTAACAGTTGTGGCAAACACACTGGGACAACAACAGGCTTATGTTATCATTAATAAAACCTCAGTTTTTGTTTTCTCCAATCATATCCGTCAAAGAAATTGATTATCACTTACCAAATGCTTGTCATGATATGTACCATATAATGCATTTTTTTTGTGATGTGACTTTAATAAAAAAATTGGCAATTACAATTTTATTGTTGAAATATTTTAACAATTAATTGCATTATTAATCATTAATTTCCACAGCTTCAATGCATAGTTAACATCACACTACCACCAGCAATATACTACTAGTAATACTGTCAATAGTACGATGTTTACAATATCGTACTGTAGGCATATGCCCATATTATTATGCAGGAGGATGTGGGGTTTAAACTCTCAATGGAGATTAAAGATATAAAAAATCTTCAGAACCAAACTATAGCCCAAAACTACACTACACTGTGTCCGAAAAAAGAGACTATACTATTTCTTGTTAAGCATGGTCATTGCATGCACTGCGAGAATGTTGTTGTGCAGCAGCCATTATCAGTGGCAGCGTCAACTCTGCAGCATGCGTTAACATCACGATAATGCACTTTTGTAATAAATTTGTTGACTCAAAAGTTGGCTAATAGCAAGTTTTGTTACTGTTGCTGACAACCAAGTCAGCTACGGGCAAAAAATTTTTTTCTGCATTTCTGTTTATTTTGGTGTGGAGAAAAGTAAGAATACAAAGTGTTTTATTTTACACGGTAAAGTGGCGTCAGTATTCCGGCAAAGTGGACTATCAGTACACTGGCAGTTGCAAGTTACTTTTCTAATGTTGCCTATCAAAAACTGTAAACAAAAGTTCAAATTTGTTAAAGTTATTAGCCGAAACAATGTTAGTGTTTTTCACCTCAAATACAATGATAATGGCATTTTCGATAATGTCATAATTATGTCAGCTCTACATAGTGACATGGCAATACAAAGAGAAAATATCTCGACAGTTAATTCAGAATGACTCCTGCCAAAAATTACAAAAATAGATTTAAGTTTGTCAAAAATATGTTGAAAATACCGTAGACTCTTTTTTTCGAACACGGTGTATAATGTATATCATATAAAGTTCTCTGTGCTTCATAATGGTCATAATTAGTCCGCCCGTAAGCGATAGCTTGCGGAAGCGGACTTAAGTTTTGCTGTGGTTTATTTTTTTTTCTTTTTTTTCCCCTCGCATAATCTCCGAGCTCCGTGGGCCGATCGCCGCAAAATTTTGCACAATGCTCCTAAGTATGTTCAATTTTATAATCCTGGGCCGAAATTTTAGGGGAGCCTCCCCAAAAAATTTTTAGGGGTCAAAAACATGCAAAATTTGGCCCGATTTCGGTCGACTTCAAAGTTTGGCAGCCAATTTCTCCGGAACGGATGAAGATATTCAAAATCGGTGAGTTACTTGTTCGACACCAATTCCTCCCGCGTTAGGCGAAACAAGTCCTGTGAAGTTCGGTCCAGTGAACTTGAAGATCTAGATGTGGAATTAAACCCACCAAAAGCGCATTTTTCGGAAGACCATATTTCGGCCCCCAGGGGGTGCTGCGCCCCCAAATTTTCACACGCGCTAGAGAATGACCAAGTCTTACTAGTGCACCCCCCACCGGGGATGGGGGCCCCCTTACAACTTTTTTCAAAGGGGGGTCAAAAATTGGCTTAAAATAGAATAAATGAGCCACTATAACTTCGGAGTTAGGGGTGTAGCCCGACGAAACTTTGACGTGCCTCTAGGTTGGGGTGTTAACGCAAGTACAACTTTTGGGGGCAGCGCCCCCCCTTAAAATTTGGGAGGGCAAAAAACGTCCAAAATTTAGTACGTTTTACGACAACTTTCGAGTTTGACCGCAAATATCTCTAAACTGGATAGAGATATCGACAAGCAGTAAATGGCGTTATCAAATACGGTTAATTCCGCGTTGAACAAAAAAAATTGTGTAAATTTCGGTCTTCTATGAACCAAGTTATAATGGCTCATTTTGACCTACCCTAAGTCGCATTACCTGGAAGACCATATTTTGGCCCCTAGGGGGTGCTGCGCCCC
>Ga0209367_1001565_pt1 | contig 28452 bp, 20 predicted proteins | sample WorMetLIZISLAND2_FD_187412 | JGI IMG/M metagenome (GOLD analysis project Ga0209367, IMG submission 187412) | Marine gutless worms symbiont microbial communities from Max Planck institute for Marine Microbiology, Germany - Olavius geniculatus... ...
GAATTTGGCTAGATCTATATTAATATCGCCAGCTATAATACAAGGCAATTTCTGATTGGATAAACTGGCCAATGTATTATCCAGTAATTTAGTAAAATCACTAATATTCTGGTTTGGGTGTCTGTACTTATATACTTACTTATATACTGTACTTACATATATTTAACTATCATTCAAAATTTAAGCAGCAAAGACATTCATTTCTGTCTTAAAGAGTATTGCAAAAAATGCATAGTAAGTTAAACGTGCGATGACAGTTCCAAAAACTTACTATCTATCCAAAATTCACAGAATGAATAACATCTTTAACGAACCGGACAACGTATTTTGTCAGAAACTGTTTACACTTTTGTTGGTGCTTGCTGGTTAAAAGCAATGCAGAAATCACATAGGTTTCCCAAAAAATATTTGGTTTCAAGCGCAACACCCCTGGCCACTTTTTCGTTATGGTGTCAAGAGAGTGCAGGTTCCACAGAAGAAAATAATTCCCTGCTTTAGAAGAGCCACTATGAAAGTACGAGAGACTGACCGAAGACGTGAAGTCGCACGGTGTACTGCGACGGTGCGGTCGACGCTGAGTTCTCGCAGCGACACGTGTAGATGTCGCCACTGAGCTCAGGCCTCAGCCGGTCCACTAGCACGACGCTCCACGCGTCCCACAGACTCGTCACGTTCGATGACGTCAGGCCAGAGGTCGGTGCCGGTGACGTCACCATGACTTCATTGCGAAGCCACGTGACGGTGGGAGGCGGCTTGGCGGCCAGGCAGCGGCAAGTGAGACTCATTGACTGTTGCGCTGAACTGATCCTGATCAGCGAGTTGTTTTCATGGCCGTCGATGTACAGGCCAGCCGGCGCAACTGAAATTATTATTATTATGAACGTTATTCATATCGTAAATGAAATACAAAAAATAGACAAAAACCTACTAATAAAAGTACCACAGAAATACAAGTTAATGCAAAAAATTGAGATTTGACTCTAAATTTGAGCTAATGCTCATGACACAGTTATACACACGTGAGCTACACGCATCTTTAACATCGTACCGACTTCGCTAAAAACATAGTCTGTCTACACTGACGGAACTTCGTCTGGAAGAGAAATTTGATCCTACAGAAAATCGGCATATTTGGCGCGGATTCTGCCCGGAATATATAGATTACGTCTCTGCATGATTCCCACATAACGCACCTGTGACAGTAAGCTGTGCAATGCCGAGGAGCCTGTCGTCACCCTGGCCAGGTGCAACCTGACACTGGTACTGGGCGTCATCACTGAGCGTGGCGTTGACGATCTCTAGATGAAACTCACCCGCATTCGCGTCTCCTATCATCTGATATCGAGGATATCCGGGAATATCGCGCTCGTATCCTGCGTGCCCACATCACCAACAACAATTATTGTTTTACCGCATGCCTCGCGGCTAATGACAATTGTTACAAGCATTTTAACGTTATGAATATATCCGCCCAAAATCGGAAATTGTGATTACGCGCATGACTTTGTATTAGTGTTCATTCACGCACCGTCAGTTTTACGTAATGCGTTTCTACCAAAGTCGCAACGTACGTAAGCTACGGTTGTGCTCGGTTAACATGTACGAGTATATAGTACTCGAGTATTTACTATAGCAACATTGAGCGAGTTGCTAACCTCTTAAGTGCTCACGCTAACTCAGCCTCCTAATCTCAGTGGGACGGAAAATGAATGAAGTATTCCCACTTACGAGCTATACCGCAACGTGCAGTAGTACTGGTAAGTCTGGTAGTTCGCACATTCCACCGCAGTTTCAACTGTTCGCGAGCACGAGCAATGGATAGCCGCACAATGCGAAAAGTTGCTATTAACCCATGTCAATTATAATTATAAAACGCTTATAGTCACGAGCCAAATTACGCAAACTACGCACAATATTGAACTCAATATTCAAGGGTAGCAGATACCCCGAATTTGACAAAATCAATCGATTTCACTGAAAGTGGTTGACATAAAATTAGAATAATTAGCAAAAGTTATTTTGTTATTAATTTCTGCCTCTCAGTTGACAAAGTTATCTCATAAGTGACAGTTTTACTATTTCGCAAATATTCGTAACTATTTTACTGTACACATTATAAACGTTTTGGTTTACGACAAAGCCAGACTCGTGTAACAAACGTTCAGATAACTTTTTCAACAAAACTAGAAATACGTTCTGTGGAACGAGGTATCTGTCCCATTGCCACGCTATATAGCCTAGCAGCTGCGTTTCAGCGTTTGACGCTCTTGTGAGCCTGCAGATAATTTTGTCTTTGAATAAAAACGGTTGGTTGCCATGACAACAGGGTCTTCAGGGGAGAAATTTACATGACACCATTGCATAGCCCGGGCCCGAAAATAGAGGGTAGGTAAAAATAACTGCAATTATCATTTGCGGGAGCCGAGTTATAGTCAATTTTGTCCCAAAATTCGTTGCCATGGCAACACGGGTCATCAGAGAAGAAATTTAAATGACACCGTCGGATAGCTCGGGCCCGAAAATAAGGGGGTAGGTGCAAACAACGCACAATTATCTTTTATGGTGACCGAGTTATACCGCTTTGAAATCTCCATTGGCTGTTATGCAAAATTTTGCAACTTTTGAATGGTTGCTATGACAACAGGGGTCAATAAGGGGCAAATTTAAATAACACCGTTAGATTGCTCGATCTTGAAAATAGGGGGTAGGCAAACACAGCGCGCAATTATCTTTTACGGAGACCGAGTTATACCGCTTTAAAGTCTCCATAGGCCGTAATGTAATTTTTTAAATTGGGGTAAAATAGGGGAAGGAGTTATCAGATTTATATCTCAAACAAACTCGATCTTACTTTTCGGGCCCCGAATTACTGTGCAAAATTTCATCAAAATCAAATCAAAATTGCGGCCGTAGGAGTGTTTACAGACAGACTGACAGACTAACAGAATGACAGACAGACGCAAGTGATTTTATAATCTGTCCCATGTTATGCTATAGCAATGGGACGTATAATAAGCCTGCTCCAACGTTTAAAGCATGACTTGATTATCAAAAGCGCCGATGGCTCTCAAGACGGAGTTGGTCACATAGTGCATGCTCACGCCGCTACATGAGTGTAAATATACATGTACATTGTACAGCAGCATTAGCAGGCACGCATGAGAAGATCGACATATTCCTCGCTTCGACTGCTGCGCATCGTGGACAATCATAATGCTCGCACGCGATCAGTAAGCCGCGTGAGAAAGTCTCTAGACGATACCGCGTGCCATGCAGCAGACTTTGCATGCTGTGCTTTGATTGTCGGTAAGACAGCGCACGCAGGCTGTGAGCGCATACCGATTCCCTACTCCAGACAGCACTTTGCCTAGAGACATATGATCTAAATTGAATGTCATCGTAACTTCTTTTTCGATTATTTACGACGTATTTCTATGTCTCTGCCACTGACAAACATCAGCGGAGACAGTCTATGTTTGGGTTGTCCGTCGGCTATAGCGTGTGCCTTCGTCTGTCTGTTAGCAGGATATCTCAGAAAAAATTGGAGCGATTCCACTAATTTGCAAATTTACTAAACTGTCTACGCGTTAGTTTTTGAGCAACTGTGAGTTAAAATTGTCTCATTGTAGAATAATATTATATATGTTAGCTGTGACGATTAAAGATGATAAAGGCTGTATCAGTTACTACAACGTCAGAAATGCCACAATCAGTCATCTCTAGATGACCGCGGCGTGTTAGAGTCAGCTGTCGACAGTCGAAGCAATGAGATAATTGTACGGGCGCGCGCGCGCCTTCATTGTGAGTCGCCTCGTCGCAGTGCAATACAGAGACTACAATTAGGAAAGACCGCAGGCGATACACGGGTCAAGTCAGCCTTCTCCGTCAAGTTCTAACATCTATAGCCTTGAGCTGTCAGACGTTACTGGCCTACTACCATCTGACGGAATGCTGAATTAATTATCACTTAAAACTGGTCTATGAATAAAATTATTATGCACATACTAAATTGCAGAAACAACACAAAGGCATAGACTTGCTGTCAGTGTCTGCAGCATGCGTGTCTAGTTAAAACTAAAGTAGACCTACTGGATCAGGAACTGTATGTTATATGCTGTAGCGTGTTTTCCCGAGAAATATTTGCAAAACCTGCGTCCGATATTCTCCTTGTTCATTTACCCTGTAGCTATACATATCGCCTGGCAAAATGACCCCGTGCGATGTCTGTTATACTAGCGTTGATTGTAAATACGCTTTCGAGAGCAGCGTTCCTTTAACATAGTGTGCATGGAACTGTGTCACTTCTGACAAATCGCTTTCTCTCCGTGACTGGAAGTCGGACGCTGGGCTTCGGACGTAGGCGGTACGGTCGGCTTTTTCTAGAGATTGCTGGGCTTTTTGATATACAAGCTCACCTAGAGCAATGCCGCCTTTTGTCCACTGCACGGCGCCTTTGCGATTAGCGACGCTGCATCGCAGAACGACCGTTTGACCTTGAACGACGGCCGTGTTGCTAGGAGCGTCAACGAACGACTGTTGCACTGCATAATACACATATTTAAGCGTATATACCGTATAGATCAACGTATATACGCTTATTAATAGAAACCTTTTTATCTTGAAATGAACAAGTAAATAATTATCCGAAACTTAGCTGCTGTATGCGTGTATAGCCTAACGAGACTAGACCTCGTACACATCAAACGTTAATACATCAGTTACGCAAAACATGATTTGATGCGATTGTTTGTTTACTTGATATATATGATTAGTATTAAAATGTTTAACGTTCAGTTTTTAAGTGGTATAAATAAATTTACCACAGTTGTTTTTAAACAGCGTCTGTCTCGTTAATAACAAAGAAATTGAAACTGGACGTCAAGAAATATCCACGTCTATAGAATTAACGTTAAGAACAAACAGAGTATTTATTCACTACAGTCATTTGCAAAACCTATTCTGTGTGTTTGCTTTTGTAACTATTAATAACGTTTACCTTAAGCCTACGCTGTCAAATTTAACGACAGCTATTATGAATGTCAGTGGATAGACCTGCTTCAACAACCGAAACGACGAGAGTCACCATTAGCACCACGAACTGACAAACTCGACTCGGCATTTTTTCATCCGCACGACATCTGAAGACAGTGCTGTTATCTGTTGAACCGTGTCGTCGAGCGAAGACAACTCGTCTTGTGTTGAGCTACTGTATTGTGGGCCTAGTATAACGCACGCGACCGCCAGCGGCGACGTTCGCCCTAGCTGCACCTCGGCCACGACCACAACGATGGTCAATAGTCCAAGATGGGATAATCTAATGCTGATCTGATATGTCGCCGACCACCGTCGCTAGCGCAGAATCAAACCACAGCCGTCCTACCGGCACAACAAACTTTGGTGCTTAAACAATCTACACATGTAGCTAGCCTACATGAACGTACGTCTGCAACTTATGTAACTGTCGAGTAAAGTTGACTTGATTCATCGCCGACCGTCAGCGACGAGTGTGCTGACAGACGGCCTCGAACCAAACCATTCGCCAAGCAAGCTACCGGTGGGTAAGCCTATCTAGGCTATAGGCCCCCAGCGGCGTCGACTTAACGAGTGTACCAAAAACCTCATTACGACGAAACCCCATTCTTGCGACAGAACCCCCTTGAACAAAACCCCCACGACAATCCTCTTACGGCGATACTCTGTCAATGATTGGGTTTTGTTAGAGGGAGGAGCTATTGTCGGCACCCCAGGCGACTCACAGATAATCGTCGAAGCGTGGACATTCCTCGCTGCACGCAAAGTCGCATGCGCTTTGTCTGTCGTCGGTCGTCGGTCTGCAGTCGCAAAAACTATAAATCAACTTCGCTTCGCCACAGTATGCCTATATAAGCCTACACGCAAGACACATTATTTTATTCCCAGGCGTCAGAAGCCATGTGGAACGACTTCTGCAAGTAGACCGTTTGTGAAAAATTAACATTTCAAAAATGGTAAATTTTGCATTTCATCAGTCGACGCACGTGCGAACGTACACGTATATACCCGACCATTACAGCAGCTCTGACTCATTCGAAATAAAAAAAAACTAAGCCTATATAATCTGTCGTAAAACGGATCTTCAAAACTAGCGGCGTTGTTGGTTAAAAAGAAGGAGGTGCGGAAACTTGCATTTTTCGACAGAAATTTGGGTGTTTAACATCTCAATTTTGCTCTCAAATTCACTTGAAATGGGCAATTTTTAGACACAAATTTTGTATTTTTGAACAAACATTTTTTGACTAAAATTTTCCGATAGAGTGACGTTTAACAGACAACCGGCAATTGCCTCCCACCCTCGACTTCCTCCCCCTACCGTTACGCCGCTGAACCGAACTCGGTGACAAGTCACTCTCTGTAGTCACGATGCGACGTCACACACGAGCCAATGGTCACACGCACTAACGCGTATGCATCATCGTCACTCTCTCTGCACCAACTGACTACTCATCATTATTCGCACATCTCGGCTAGTGACTTTCTAATCATCACATCTCGGACCTGGACTTCGACGAATGTTTGCATCTTGCACCACACCTCAGTTCACTCACAACCCGTAAGCTAATTCTATGTAGGCGAAGCGAATTAAAGCCAATTCTCTTAAATACTAAACTAAGTATATACGCACACAGCCAGTATTGAGCGAGCGAAGCAATGTGACTTCTAAAAGCCACTTTTTCAACTGCTTAATTAGGCTGCTCCGAACGATGGTCATTATATTTTACTGTTCAGGAATTTTTCTTTATGGCCCTTGCAAAGTTGCAACAGAATCGCTGACCGACAGTCTTCGTGACCCAGAACTGAGTCAGCGACACTTTCAAATGTCAGAGAAAGACGTACATTTTTAACAAAATATTGACAACAAAATGTATTAAGCGCATTACCACAGCTCGTGGTTATATATGCTGTGGCATTAAAGACTTTTTACACTTTACTTACTTACTTAGGCTACTATTATTCCCGCTTCCTCTCTGTATAGGCAGTCTGGCACAGAGCATCGTGGAAACAATTATTCTGAAACGCGTTAAACTAGTAGCCGCTACGGGTAGACGGCTAACTTCATCTACCTCTGGCTAGCGTAGCTTAACGTAACGTGTCCACTGTCCGGTTGCCATGACATCTTAGCAGTTAGCAGCAGACGAGTACCGGTATTTACAATTAGACGTTGAATAAATTAAAGTCAAAAATGTCAAAACTGTACAGAATAGGCCTAATAATGATCACAATTATAATTTTTCGTCACTCGAAGTTGCATGATTATGCCGGAAACATGATGAAACATGTGCCGCATATATGTGGCATAAAAAAATATATCCCGCATATATATGCACCGCAAATTTCGCCAAATTTCGCCCGCATATTTTCCCGCATATTTTGCTTCAAAAGTTCTGCATATTTTAAGAAAATTCTCCGCTGTAAACCGGCATTCCTATATTTTGCTGTTACTTTAATTGCCGCGCTAAATTGCGGCGCCGGACGGTAATACCTGGGTAATACAGAAGATCATTATCATTTCGGAGTATATATAACGTTTATAAATTAAAATTTTCAGTAATTGCAAACGGCTATTAAAACAATTTACATTTCACGCCATCTAAATATTCCATTACGCAGAAATTGACCACTCCCACGTTGAGCTAGCTAACGTAGCCTAAAAAAGTTTACTACGTCGGCTACCCGTAGCGTAACGTAGCGGCGACCGGTATAGCCGTCTAACTTAACGAGTTGGCTAAGGTAGACAGCGTAGCCGGCTACTAGTTTAACGCGTCTCAAGTTTGACTGAGCTAACTGTGGTGCTAGTTTTTCCCATCCGGCTGCCACGCTATACGCTACCCTTTCGTCCCTCTATACAGTCTACAACTTCCCCATTCCCCCAAACTGGAATATGACTGTACCCCAAATATCTGCACTGCGAATTGTAGTTAGTAGTTGCGTTTAATCTACAACTGTTATAATAAAATGTGCTATTGATGATGATTATTATTCGGTTCACTGCTCCCGACGGTATTATTACCGGTATATTATCATAATTTACCATATTAGTGCATCACTACTAGCTAGCTGTGTGGTTTCATATCTGATCAACTTTTGCCCACTTCCGGCTAGTTGTTATCACGTTCGTATTTTAATCGTAATTTTTTTATAACCATTTGTCTGTTTCCTGTGATGCCAGTTGCGTTTTAATTAATTTAATATAGCTTTATATTGTTAATAAACGCAAATTCAATAACCGCATGCGTGCTTGAAGTGAAGGGCCATTCAAATTGCAAGACGCTTAGTGGACAGAAGTGACTTTCGAAACTTTTATAGGCCTATTTTCTGTTGGTGGCTGGGAGTTTAGTACCAGTAATCCTGTTTAAATTTGTACTTCTTTGTATACTTAAGCATGGACCCATGTTGGGCTATTTTTTGCTTGAAATTGATAGTACTTAATACCGAAAACTACCTAAGGCAACCAACTTGTTTTTGGAGGTATTGCAATCACGGGATTTTAAATCCCGGGAGTGCCCTTACCTTACCTTATCTTACCTTACCTCCGGGGTGGACAGGCTCTTACACCTGCCCAGCGCTGAGGCCGTATCAGCTCGGCCCAATGCACGTCCTCGAATGTAACCAGAAGGTTACAGGTAACGGCCATAAAGTCGTAGACGGCTGTGAAGCTGTAAATAGACGGCTATTAAGCCGTAGTCGGCTGTGAAGGCGAAACCAGCACAAAAGCACTGGTAATGTGTAGCAATCTGCTCTCACGGGTTTGGTCAGCTCTTAGTTAGCTCCTCACCTCCAGATTTTAGAAATCTTTCGGGTGATCGGTGCAAAGCCCCACCACCACAGCAACGTGGCTGACCACGGTGGGGCCTGGGAGTGTGATTTTAACGAATTTTTGTAATTTCGAAATTCCGGGATTACACATATTCGTTGAAATCGCATTTTTGAGCGTTAAATGATACAAAGAATAAAATATTTTTTGCTCGCTAGAGTCCCACTCTTTGCTGTGCACTGTATTTGTATTTTGACAGTCACAGCCACTCCCTATATCACTCTGACATACCTTCCGTACGGGCAGGGCTTGCCATTTGAAAACGGGAGGCAATTTCCATTGCGACACACAGGGTAGGCGATCGATTATGATGTGACTTGAATATCACTCCAGACAATAAAACTGAGATTCACTTACGCCACCCGTCATACTTATTGGGCGGATACACCGATTCACACGAATCGAGGCTTATTTTATATATTCTTGCAGAAAATAATACCAATTTCCTTAAAATTAATATGCTAAAAAACAAAACCAAATTGACTTGGCAAAAGGCATCATTGCTTATAGCTTTTTACTCTAGCAGTTACCTAGCACCCTGTGTTAGTGGTTGGAAATTGGGAAGGGTAAAGCAAAGATGCTCATTGCTCGGGGCTCGGCGATGGTAGCAAGTGATCGATAGTGACTTTCAATAGGTTGTGTATCTAATTACACCACTAGCTGAACTGAGTCGTCAGTCTTTTCATTTCAATTCAGTTTTGTTGTTATGTATGTGCTTTACATCGTATCTTCCGTAATAGTGTGGGTAGTAAGAAAATCATTAGGCTTAGTTTGGAAATGCTACTTATATTGCCCACTCATTTTGAAATTTGTTCTTTGAAATTTGAACTTAGCTTATTTTCAATACATAAAAATGACTGATCGCAAATTCGTGAGAATACGATGACCAAAAATCACTCAGCATGGCCAGCAAGTAGGCAATCGAAAAATCCATCGCCTGCCGGACATTTAGGTGATTGACCGATCAATCACCTCAAATGGCTAGCCCTGCATACGGGCCTACTACATCTTATGCACAAAATAAGTACCAGTATTGTAGATACCAAAACCTGTAAGCCTAATCCCGAAATGGGATCTTGGAATTATAAATTTATCAATCCTGGATCCCGGGATTGAGAATCCAATCCTGCGATTGCAATCACTAGCTTTCGGTAGTTTTTGGTTAGGGTTTAGGGTTAGGGTTAGGGTTAGGTTATCAGTATGAAAACTACCAAAAACGTTTTCAGTAGTTTTTAATATTTAGTGCCATTCCTGGAAACAGTCAAAATGATAGTTGCATTTTTTTTGGCCCAGTAACTGGTCACATCTGGCTGATTAAGGATTGATTGCATGGTTCACGATGTACTGGTAAAGAGAAAATGACAAAAATGATGTTCGGGTGCATGCTTCATGGGTATATAAGGCTAGTTACTTGCTCTGCTGATGTTAGCTTAGTTATTGCATTACTGTGCTCTGCAGTCACTTCATATAGCAATGTTTACTGGCTGTTGCTGAAAATATTATGTGCCATTGCTTTATGTGTGTAATTATTTTATATTCAGGTATTCATTTGATATATCAGTCACATCCTGTGGTGATGGCAGAAGCTGTGAAGCCACTTTTGACTGAAGATGATTCATGTGTTGCGGGATATATTGAGATTGTTCCACTTGATAGAGCAAGGATTGACTACACTAATGACATTTGCAATGAGATTAAACCAGTGCAGGATATCAAGCAGGAGATTGAAGAGGTTCATGAAGTCTGTGATGATGTCAAATATGAGTTTCCTGCTGAAGAGGTCAGATTATCTTTATATGCATTGCATTATTGAGTACTTCAGTCTGTTCATGCTGTTTTGTTGCTTATTTTTATTTAGATGTGTCATTAATTTTTTGTATAGTTTCATGTGTTGAACTTCTTATTGCATCGTGTATTATGTTTTTATTGTGACTTATATGTATTTTGTGCTGCGTTTTGGACAAGAAGGCTGTCAGGCTTGTAATTATATAGTCCCAGATTACAGAAGACAATCGTTAAATTTTTTTTCACATCTGACAAAGTAACTTTAATGCATGCTCACTATTCACTAATGATCCTGATAATATTCTAAACTTCTCTAATGCAAACTCCTAGTGGCCAGTTTCTGTTAAAACAAGTGAGCCCCGCTCATAAGTTGTAGCAGTGACCCAACAGTTCCCATTAGAGACTCCGCTTGTGTTGAAGCATTAGCTGCTTGCCATATCATACTTATAGGCCTACTCTGTACATCATGCATACACTATAAAAAAACATTTACATTTCATTTTTTCAGAGCAGTGTATGGCATGAGTTACTTCTGCACTGTCTGAATTGATACTTTTGAAGATGTAACAGCTGCCTGATCCTTTCAGTTTTTTTTGCATGTTTGTTAGGTGTATAATCAGTGTCAGTTTATGAAAGTTGCTGTGTGTTTTTAATTTTACATAGACATAAGGGCAGCTGTTCGTGTTTCTTTGTAGGAGCCTTGCTGTATTGCTCATCAGCTTTTGTATACTGTCAAGTTTGTCAACAGCTGTTATTTCTGAGCAAATGAATGATTGATTTTAGTTATATATGTTTTAGCAGACAGCTGACATGACGAGCTCGATGGTAAACAGTATGATACAGCAGTTTGATGAGACTCAGTCCGACATGCAGCCAGCTGTTGTTATGCACCAACTGGATGCGTCAAAGTATGTGCAGAACTTTGAGATTTACTCGTAGCATTTTGCACTGCAAACTGTTGAATAACATCAGGCTGACCATTTGTGCAAAAACCCTGCAAATGTTAGGTACCATTAGTTTTGCAGGCATTCGGAAAATGTCATGAAATGATTAAAAGGAAGGGCAGTGTTAGGGGAGAATCTTGTCAGATTACACGATAATTAAGAACTTTTGCACAGTAGTTCTATTGTTTTGTCATGCAGAACATGTATTCGTATAACTGTCTAGAAGGCATATTATTAATGGCACGTTAAGAAAGTGACATTATGTTATATTACAGTGTTTCTTGTCACTGTTAGATGTTGTTACTACACTGCGGTGAGCTATCGTGATGTTAGTTTGACTCCAGTGGTTGTTAACATTTTAGTTTAATTATGTGTGTTTTCAGACTGCAGCAAGTCTACAACATTTTTCCTCCTGACACTGGTAAGTAGTATTTGCACTCAGAATTTACTGCGTAATTTTAAACTGGTCACTGTTAGTTTACTAATCGTGTGTTATATTGCATTACAAATCAGTGCCAGGATGTCTGCCAGTTTGACAGCTGACAGAAAAACGCCATTGGCATTGATCAAAAGGAGGGAACTATTACGTAGAAATTGTTGTTAGGGACTGCCATGAAGGGTCAGAGAATGGCAGATGAGAATTTCACACTTGCTGTTTTATAGAAAAACAGTTTCATAGAGATAGAAAATTTGTTTGTGATGTGGATTTTAGCTGGGGTTAGCTTGTAATGCACATTATACAGTGATTTGCTGGTAGTAAGTAATCCTTCAGCAGCACAGAATTAATTCAAACTATTTTCAAGGGTGAATGGTTGACTTCATCGAGTGATTATTTAATTCTTTTACTTAATTTTTTATCTGACAATATTTTTTGATAAATAGAGAATGTTTGGTGGTTGATACACATCCAGATTTCTGTTTTGGAATGTTTTAAGGAAAGTACTAAAATATCAATTACTATGTTTAATATGCTTGATATTTAAAAGAAGCATGGTGCAGTGAAACAGCAAGAATAAAATTGTGTGGTTAGATTAGGCTTGGGCAAGTAACTTTGTTTTTGGTAAACCCAGTGACTTTGTTCTTAGGCACAAATTCGTCAATGCATAGTTTGGTTCTTCAGTTGTGGTAGATGTACAGTTATGAACCAAGAATAGAATAAATTATTATCAATAACATATCATAGTTATGCTGGTGACAGTGTGTTGGATTGTGGTCCACCATAGCCAGGATCTTCACAGGCTGAACAGTAGTTCAAGCCCTGTGTTAACGGTGACTTCTCTTTTTTATGGGAAAACCAGAAATTTGACCCCCCAAAGAATCTAAATTCCTGATCTGATTGAAATAAAATTTGACACAGTTGGTTACGTTGGCGAATTGACCCCTTGTGCAAAATTTTATGCAAATCCATCCACGGGGGATTCTTGGCAAATAGGTGAAATATACGCAAAAAATGTTATTTATACCGATATATCTTTTTTCCTCAACAGCAGAAATTACAAAAGGTGATATTATTCAGCAGCACATTGACACACAGTCAGTGCGATGCAGGCAGTATCACTTTTTGTAATTTTTGCTGTTTTTGATGTGCTACTACTGAAATATTGTCGTTAACAAATGTTTAAACTGATGTTTTGTACATTTATTATAGTTATAGATGGAGTTTTCCCTGTTTCTAACAATAACCCTATTCCCTCACCTATTAGGATCACCAAATCTCACCCATAGCTAGTGGCCCGTGGCTATGGCAGGCTGACTCTATGTTGGTGGTGGTGTAGTTGTAGCAAGAGCACCAGTAGCATTCACATTAATGATCAACATGGTTGTCTTCCGAGAGTTATGTGTAAACATCAGCTGATAAACCTGACCAGTGTTAACATACATTATGTTGTTACACAATTTGTTGCATGTGAGATTAATGCTGGATGTGTGCAGATTCTGCTCGAAACCCGCATGAACTGGACATCAAGGATGAAAAACTTTTACCCGAAAACAGCCTTAACCCGGACATGCAGCATGAATCAGATGAGCATTTGGAGCAGTTGACTGGCAGCGAAGGTGAGACGCCAGAAGCTAGTTCATTCCAAGCTCAAGCTCAGCACAAATGTTCCCACTGCGAGAAATCTTTTGCTCTTCTGAAACATCTGCAACTGCACCTGTGTTGTCATGGCAACAAGCCAGCTTTCACCTGTAGGACGTGCAGCCGGTCGTTCCTCGTTGAGTCTGGCCTGGAGGGTCACACCTGCGTGCGGAGTGGAAGAGGCACGTTCACTTGTGAGATCTGTGATAAGAAGTTCCTCCGTGCTCAGCACTACACCATCCACATGCACGACCACCGCGGCGACCTGCCTTTCAGCTGCGACATCTGTCAGAGGAAGTTTTCATCGGTGAAGCAGCTGAACCAGCACCAGCATGTGCGCCAGCGTCCGTTTTGCTGCCACATCTGCTGTCGCAAGTTCTCTCGGGCATCGCTGCTGCGCTCACACATGGTCGTCCACAGCGAGGTGGCGTGCTTCAGCTGCAGCACATGCAGCAAGAAGTTCTTCTCGATGAGGAAGCTGCGTATGCACACCCGACTTCATGCCAATGAGGGTCCGCACCTGTGCAAGGTCAGCAATTATTTACGTGCAAGCAGGGTGCAACACTGCATGCAGAATGCAGATCCTAGACAGTCGTGGAAAATACAACCTAATGGTTGCCACATTTTAGACCCTTCTGCATTTTTTGACCTTTACATACATTATGATCAATGTAGTCTATTGCCAGACTTGGTTCCAGTTGTTGTTTGGTATAATTATGAACTTAGTGACTTACCAGAATTATAAGATTAGCCATGTATTCTGTAATGTAATTGATGTAGTAAATGTACTGAATATAAAAATCTGACTTTTCCAATATTTGCTCAATTGAATAGTCCTGCAGTCACAGAACATAGGCAGTGCTGCATAGTTCTAGAAATTCATGGAAAATTACTTTCAGTATTTTGCGTGCACCCCGGATAAGTCAATATGTTTCATTATTTATGTTTGACATTGTCTGACATTGATTAACTGTTTCGACGTACCAGTAAGATTATGAAAGATATTAGCGAGCATTTTGCTTATGACCTTCAACAATGTATGTTCGCAAGTCTCTTGTCAGCTTTTGTTTTTTCTGCAGTGCAGTATTTGTTTAAAGGGTATAGTTTTTCATGGGAACCCATCTCGAAACACCCTTCTCAACTCAGAAGAATGCACCCCACCTCAGCCTAGCCAGACAGGCTGGTACTCGATTTACCTACCCCAGAGGGATGGGAGGTTGAATTGACCTTGATGTTGGTTATATAGCGAGATGATCTACCTGTCTGCAGACAAGTCACACATCCAAGTAGTAACCAGTTGATGGCATCAGGAGTGAAACCATCGTTTTCATAATCACAAGTCCAACATCCAATGGTTGCACCGTCAAGCCACCAGTCTGTTTGATGTTTATGCCAGGTGTGCAATAAGCAGTTTCTGCAGAAGCGCCGCCTGGTGGAGCACGCCCGCATCCACCTGGCAGCGCCGTTCACCTGCACCATCTGCGAGGAGAAGTTCCGACGTTCGGACAAAATGAAGTGCCACATGCTGCAGCATGCCATCAAGCAGCATGTGTGTGACGTTTGCTCAGAACAGTTCACGACGTCCGACGAGCTGGCGCAGCATGCCAAGTCACACCCGCGCAAGGACTCGGAGCCAGAGGTGCACCGATGCACCATCTGCCAGCGCGAGTTTTTCGACGCGACTGTCTTTGAGAGTCACATGCGACTTCACTCTCGCCTCCAGACTCTTTACCAGCGAAAGTGATGTCAGCCGTCATCTTAAGTGGCAAGACCTAACTCAAATTCTCAGACTGCATTGCCAAAAAAGTTAGACTGATAGTAAAGACAAGGCTGAACATAACGTATGGTAGTTATGGGTAAGAGAAACACAAGGTGTCACTGGGGGTTTGCTGAAACTTCTGTGGGCTTCCCAAGTTTTTGTATGGCCCCATCTTTTGCTTTGGCATTTTTTAGCTTAAAATGTTCAGTTGAATTTTTGCTCTACTTTATGTCATATAACTTAGTTGCTCACTCAACTTAGACCTGCAGTCGGACTTTTCCATGGAGTGCAACTTTATCTCTGGTTTTTTGGGAGGGGTGCCTTAAGCTCTGCCAGTGGTCAAAATGTTTATTGAAAAATATTTGCAATATGCATTTTGTACTTGAAAATTGTATCTTACGAGGACCATCCCAAAAGTTTCTGTTATCGACGTATTAAACAGAATATTTTATACAATCTGTAATGTGCATTCTTTGCTAACTCATACGAGTCTGCTGCAGATATGACATCATTGTAATTTATGATGTCGTAGGGTGCTAAATCGAAACGATTTGGAGCGCTAACACAAAAAGCATAAAATCAGGCTCACTGTTGCATGACAATTTTTCTCTCTGTAGCTGGATTTGTGAAAGTGGGGCCACGTGGCATGGCATCTGATTTTGTGAAAACGCTGACAAATATTTTCATTTGCATATGAGAATATACGATAGCTTAAATTTGTGCTAGCCGCAAATAAAAGCATTTGAATGAATTATGATTTCAGGCAAGTATGAAGGGTGGTCAAAAAGTTTTGAGTCAGTATATTAGACTACAAATTTTCATTGTCTGTATGTTTTGTATATTCGTGTAAGCAGCTTGTGGAAGTGAAGTTGCTGTAATTTATGATGTCAGAGCATTAAGCTGAAACGATTTGGAGTATTAATGCAAGCAGCATTTGAATCATGCTGGTAGTTGCATAAAACTTCTTCATTCTGTAGAACCTGGGGTTCCATGGCATCTGATTTTACGAAAGCCCTGCGAAGGCGGTTTATGAATTTCTCATTTGCATATGTGAATATACTATAGCCTTTCTGTGGTAGCCGCAAATTAGAGCATTTTGGCCAAAATACAATGTAATGCCAATATTTGACGGCATCAGGAAGATTTTATTACAAATTTGACTATTAATTATATGAGCTGTTGTAACGAAAAAAACAAGCAGGATATGTGACTAGTTACATGGGCCCCTGGATGGGCAGGGGGCTGGCAGCAAGCCCCAAACACCCTCCCCTATTTCAGCACTGCAGTCCAGTCTAAAGTCTGCTCTATAGTTACCCAGCTGGCTGTTCACGATAATGACTTCATACACTGAGACTACTCTGCACACAGTAATGGCCTGACCCCCAGTGACTATTACATGTTTTGAAATCTGAAATCTAAATAAATGGTGGCGTCCACCATCCACAATGATAAATGACTCGAGCCTTTATTATAGACGCTGGAAATTGATTTTATTCAATGCTCTATGACATCGTAAGTTACAATGATATACTCGCAGCAGACTCGTATGAGTTAGTAAAGAATGCACGTTTCACTGATGTATATACTGTGGAAAATATTGTTGTCCAATATGTTGAGTCCAGAAACTTTTGGGATGACCCTCGTATGGTAATGATTAGATCGTTGGCTTTAAACTAACTATATCATGGAGAACAATCAAACTGAACTGCCTAAAACTGTGTCCCTACTAATAATTACCATCGTATACAGCACAATCGTAAATTAACACAATGCGACTAATTAACAAATTGCACTTTTGTAATGAAAAAAATTGCTAATTTCCTTTGTGTGTTGCTAGCGTAACTGAGCACCGTGCCAGCATCCAAAAACTGAAGTTTTTTAAAAACAGAATAAAGCTTAGTTTACGCACAAATGAAAGGCTGCGGTAAGCCGTGGAACGTGGACAATTTTTCCACGGTGAGCTGCGGAATTTTGCGAACTGGCCCGCGGAAAACTGTGGGCCCTAGTGATGATTTTGGTTATTTTATATATTCTTATGCACTGCTGTCTGGTTATGGCTTGGCGTGTTTGATCAAACTCACTCCTAGCAATAAACCTGAACTTGGTTTTTCTGGTTCTGGCAAACCACTCTAGGTTAACTTTGGCTGGTCTTGTCAATTGAACTTTTGGGAGTTGTTATGGCAGACTTTCTTACAGGCCACGTGTCCTTCTGGTCATCGAACCAACAGTGTCAATGCACATATGGTGAAACATGTTTCAAGGTGCCCTCATGAAAACAAGATATCTGTTTCCATTGCCGTTATAGTGCTGCCGTGTAGCATTCACTAAGAAACTATTGCTATACATACCACTGACAGTTAGTGAGAAATGTTTATTGAAAAATATTCTGAGTGAATGGCACAGGGTGACTGTACCGCTTGAAATCTGTGCAAGTATCCCAAATTTCTGAGTATGTATGTGTCCCAGGTATTGGAGTTACTGGAGGTTAGGCAGCACTTTATGTCGCAGTGGTTGAACAGAAAACTTAGTTTTTAACTGGTCCATTTTTCTGAAATACTACAGGATATGACTGTCTCCACTCCCCGTTAATAACATTTTGAGAATTACGAGACAGATGCCATTCTTGTCACCCATGCAGGCTTCAGCAGTGTGAAATTGCTGATCGACTGTCATTTTGTTTACGTTCCAGTATTTAGAAATGTATTTACTGCACTGTCTACCTGGTGATTATGGTTAAGAGTTGCTTGTGTAAAGACAGTGATTATGTTTACTTATTTAGATTGACATATAAGTGTTATTTTGACATTTATTTCTTGTTTGGAGTTTGGATGTATGAATTATCACAGATAATGTAAGCAAATTTATATTTACAGGTATATGATTTCTTGTTTAAGCTTGCGGTGTAATATTTGTGTCAGTATGTACACTGTATGTGTTTGGTTATTTAGATCGTCAGATAGGTGTTATTTTGACACTGATTTCTTGTTTAAGAGTTTTGACGTATGAATTATCGCAGACAATGCAAGCAAATTTATATTTGCAGATAAGTGTTATTATGACATTGATTTCTTGTTTGAATTTTTGTTTCTCGCAGATGATTTTTGCATCGATATGTACACCATGTGTGCGAATGAAATAAATGACTTCTGTGGTTTGACTGTCTTTGTTTTAGTACACTAAAGTCTTGTTTAACATTGTGTGGGAAATACTGGCAATTCAGCTGTGTGTCTATGAGAAAACAATATCGTCCTGTGCAGCTGTCCGCCTAGAGCTGCATTACCTTGACCCCAACCCTGATCTACACTGTGTTCTAAATTTAGCGACCCCGTTACAGATAAGTTAGCGTAAAATCATTAATACCTGATAGATTTTTTACAAAATTTAAAACAATCATTCTGAACTAGTATTTAAAGTCTGAGCTCAAAGTGGCCACCTTTGGCCCTGATGCAAACTCCTAGTCTTAGGTAGGTACGCTACTGCTCGATCCCTTTGTCAACAGCAATGTATTGAACATAACCTTAATGCAAACAAACTCTTGACGTGATAATGACGCTACACCAAGCACACTGTAGGATGCAGACGTCATAATAGGCGTGATGATAAATTATGTTAAGATAGTGCAGTGTACAATATTTCGTTGAAATAAATAAAGTACAAACTGAATTAGGTGCATTTGAATCAAGGGGGTCGCCAATTTTTGAACACAGAGTATTGAACTGAAAATTGGAAACACTAGTCACACCTGCCCTGGGGAACATTTGCACCAGTTTTGATTTTTTGCTTCTATCAAAGTATGTTGAAATTGTTTATTTTTTGCAGCTGATGCGTTAGAAAAACGACGTGTTAGCATTACCTCGTAGTGCACTAGCCGCATATCTATGGTCTCATGGTGCAAAACTGGTGTCTGGCTGAGGGCTAAAGAAACGAAGATCAGCGCCAACCAACAGGCCTTACGATGTGTTAGCATGGCAGCTACTGCATAAATTCAACTTTACTTGGAATAACTGCTTCAGAAAAATATATTTAATGCCCATTGGCCAGAGAGTGCCAAACCACTTCCATATTACAGCAATTCTGCCTACCTTACTACTAATTGACCAAAGCAAAACATTTTCCCCTGGCCTGTATATGTGACCTTGCGCTTATACGCGACCCGGCTTTAATTTCAAGTTTTACAGTAAATTAGTTAGCTGACTGTCACAGTGAATGAATGTCGTCTTTATTGTGTGTTGCAGCCAATAGCTGGATTAAAACAAAAATACCACTAACGCAAAAGAGTACGTGCAAATAAGTATAATTGCATGAACAATATGGCAAAAAGGTTTATTTCGGGTAATAAATTGTTTTGACAGTTATACAGACGAGTATGGTGCAAATAGTTGGAAAAATCATGTTTCAGTGGCATCTAATGTGAGATGACAGCTTACAAAGCGACTAGCTCGGATAACACCAAGAGCACTGCGTTAAGGAATAAGGAATGCTTTTCACCAAAACTGACCAAGCTTTAGGTACTGTCCATACTCTATACCATAAGAAAAGAGAGAAATATGCAAGCTGCTTAGTTGTTTAGTTTGTGGCTCATAAAATTCAGGAAAATAATGTTCACAACTTCGCAGACAGCAGCCACTACTGTAAACAACAGATAAATAAAAAATTGTGGATGCTGAGCTATTTATGACAACAGTGCAAAATGTCAATGGCAGACATTTCATTCAGTTAAAAGACGTCTCTTTCTTGCAACAGTATCTGAACATTCCAACTATCAGCGCCCAGGTCTTTTCAGCTTCACTTGCAGAACTTATCAGACTTCATCTTTTCTCGTCTAAACACAGTCACAAAACATAGACTAAAACACTGTGGACCTTAAAATGTCCTTCACAGTCGGACAGATCAGCTACCATGAACGACAAAAATGAGATTTGTTTTCACTGCAGTTATAGAGCTACCGTGCAACCATCACTAAAAGAACTATTGCTACACCACCAAGAATTCATTACAGAGGTGAGAAATTGGGGCAAAATAGGGAAAGGATTCATTAGATTAATATTAAAATCTAATCGTCTTGATATCACCTGCGGCTAAACTTTGTGCTCTGATTCAGTAAAAATGTGACGCAGTGCAGCAGTGTGAAAGACATTCTGTTCACAAGAAATATACACACAATGTACACACAAAGAAATATGGACAGATAGAAGGCAGGGAAGTGATAACGAAATACAGGGTTCAGACACCCGGCCATATGCTCCAAAACACAGGTAAACCAATCCAGAAACACTCCAAACTCAATACAATTTTTGTTTCTTGTTTCACTAATAATGAATACCATACTACGAATGATTTCTACAAAATTTTAAATAAACAAAATTGTAGCATTTTTCGATATTTATATGTGGACAGTATATAGTAGTACTTAATAACTTGAGACCCATGAAAACCCAAAAACCCATCAAGATGGGCCTTTTCAAAAAAATCTGGGTTTATCCCAAAACCAAATAAAACCCACTGAGTGCCCCGGTTTGATAAACACTCCAACTGAACAACAGCAACAGCCACACACACCAGAGAGCACATTAGAGGTTTTTTAACGAGAATGCACTATAGAAATTCATTTTTGACACTAACTTTTTGAGAATGAGAGGCTAGAACAAAATGCTGAGAACAATAAACACTTGTACCTGTCAAGAAGAACTTCGTGCAGATTTCCTTCAACTTTTGCCTTCTTCACTTCACTCCTATCTTCAGCACTTAATTTGATCTTGCGGTCTTGAAAACTCTGAAACTTTTTCCTACAACAACCAAGAAGCTCCACATATTCACATGTGGCATACAATTTGCAAGGGGCATTCAAGAAGTTTTGCACTGACTATAAAATGCAATAGCAGTAATAAATAGCCTACTCAGCAGTACCCCAGCACATCATGGGTCGAACAGCACAAATTACAATTCTGTTAAGCCTGTTACCCGGATAATTGATATAATTAATTGTTAACTTTTCAATCAAATTTTGCTGACAACATCAAATTCCGACACCATTGCTCAAATGTTCTTATTTATTACCGGCACACATTTAGGCTCCCGGGCCCCATGATGGTAAATCTGGCTATAAACTGGAGAGACGATGTGCAACAGCAAACCTAATTCTATGTTCTAAAATGCTGTAAGTCACAAAATAGTTAAAATTAGAGTAATGTCATATTCCAAGAAACTCATGTTTACAATAGCAATCACAATAAAATTATCTATAGCACTTTCTACAAAACCTAAATGGCAGAAATGGCAGTGCTTAGCAATCAAAAACAAGGCTTAAATGCACAGTGAATCAATAATAAAACCTATAGTCCTATACAAAACACAAATACGAAATTTGAAAGTCTACAGGCAAAGTAAATGATGAACACGTTATGGATGGAAAAACCAGTAAAAATTTTTCAGTCTACTGTAGAGTTGGATAACTTTTTTAACAGCACCCTATAACAACACAATAATGCTAATGAATTTCACTTACTACAATCAACTCTTTTACATATTTATACGCATAAAATACAGACAGCACATTCATAAAATACGTACACATAGCTCAGTTCAAGATCTTTAGCTTTTCCTTTCTTGTCTTCGTCAGCTTCATGCTGCAGCTTTTCGTGTTTTGCACAAGATCGAACCTGAATTAGTGGAGACACATAGACCAAAACAAAACTGGTTCTAACTGAAGCAATGTAACACAAAGATATCAGACAAACTATTTGCTGCTAAAGTCACTATTCAAAGACAAATGCACACAGATAACTTGATTTAACTAGCCTATTTCTCCACACTTACTCCAGACTATGCTGGCTAGAATTGTTATAGCACAAGAGGCCAGTTGCCTTTCTTGTTATTCAACAGATGACAATGTTCTCACTGAAAGGTAACACTGTCAAAACTTGCATGGCTGGTAGTCCACAAAAAGGGTAGGTTATATTAGGACCAAAAATTTTGGTAAACAGGCTAGGCTAGACCACACACAAAGTTCAATGGACTGGGCCTAATAATTTTGATATTCTGCATACCTTGCCTGTTAAACAACAATATGGGTAACCAAACCATCTCTATTTCATGACCTACTTAGTCATACAGCCCATAATCATACTCCAGTCAAATGTGACAACTGAAATGCATCTCAGGTCTGTTTATAACATGCATGTCCCAGGCAGAATATACCACTGATCACAGTCAACAAATATGTACATAGCAACAAGATTTAGAGTTTATTGTGCCTCATTATACTCACATAATATATACTCTAGATCGTGCCAAATCGTACATACAATATGCTCATGCAACAGCCTATAACCACAGTGTGATGCTCAAATTATTTTAAAAACCGACAAATGTTTGTAAATCATCTGACCTGTATCATTTCACGCTCGCCGGCTTTTTCACTCAAACAGTAAACTCGTCCGCCATCCTCTGGTGCCGAGATGAAACGTTCATTCCAAGCCAGCAGTGCAACTTTGTCCTACAGTCATACAAATGGTTCACTCACAGCAGACATCTATGACTTAATTTATGAAAACCCCTAAGTTCTTCCCTTAAGTTCTTCCCAAGTGAGCAAAGCAAACTTCATAAGTTCACAAAGTTAACAGTCACAGGTATGATAAAAACAGTGTTTCAGTAAAAGGCAACCTTTTTCTTTCAGAGCCGACAAATCAAAATAGTTAAACATGCATGTCCAAAGTTTTCCTATGCCACCAAATATGCTTTCTAAGTTTATGGAAGTTATGCAAAAGTTTGTCATCTTAATACTTCCAATGATACGTTGAAAATCACTTTTCTTGTTCAGTTATGTGCAATTTAAATTTCTTCCTAAAACGTATTCAAATTAGGGTTCTAACAGTTGTATGAAAATCACACTCATCATCACAGCATAACAGCCACTAACAAAGAAATTAGAATAAACACTGCATACACTTGAACTGATATAATTCACTGACTGCTGCATTTAGCAAGTAACAGTCAAGTGATCTTCACAGAGAAGTGCAGTAAAAGCTTGCAAAATCAACAGCAGTAGAAACTTGTCTCTGATTAATGCAAAATGTACTTCTAGAAAGTAAAGAATATGTCACTGGACAACTGATGATCTTACATCTTGAAACACAGGTTCCCACTGCTCACGACCACTGATAGCATCAGATCGACCGACAACTCTACCGTCAGTCTGCACACTCAGGTACTTATCATATCCCGACTTCAATGCAATCACACTGCCACTGACTCGAACCGCTGTCAATATCTCTTCAGGACTGGGGCCTTCACCTGTGACCAACCATGACAATTTGAACCATACAGGCAACATAATGCATGCAGTAAATGTCATAAAAAATGTTGTACATCTAACAACCAGTTATGACAGACATTGTACACAATAAGGTGGTGGTGTGGCATAGCGGTAACACGATTCATTCGATCAACAAAGTTACTCTACGCCAAGCCGGGTTAGTACTTGGATGGGTGACTGCCTTCGGGCAAGTAAACCATTTCAGTATGTAACCAGCCACCTAGGTCAACTCAGCCTTCCATCCCTCAGAGGTAGGTAAATCACGTACCAGTTTATCTGGCTGAAATTAAGGTGGGGCACGGCACGTTCACCTGTGTTGGGTGGCATGTAACATTGTGTGTTCATCCCATATGGCAGATGATGCTCTGTAGCTTTGTGACGGGTTAATTCCTATAAAGAGCTATAACACCACCTTTAACCTTTTAAACACTAACAGTCAAACAAGATGCCTACTCCACGTGCTAAACTAGAAAGAGCTCGTGAGAGTGCATATCTATGCCAAGTGAAATAATTTAAACATTACTACTACTAGTTAACTATTACTACTAACTATTACGTAAAAATCTCAGAGATATCTCTTGTACAAGCCAAGTTATAGCCCAGTTTGTCCCAAATTTCATTGCCATGGCAACAGGGGTCAGTCAAGAGTAAATACAAGGAAAGAGGAGGGCCACTTTGCGATGGGAGAAAAGGAAAGAGAAGTAATAACAGTAGATGCCAGCGTTGCTGCTTGCGCTGTAGAATGACGTCATTGCTATTATGATGTCATGCAGGCACCACTGCATTATCAGTCATTAAATGCACAAACGAACAGACAGACACATGGCAGACAAAAAAGCGATTACTTAATCTCCACCAATGTTCATTACGTTCACCTTCATGAAGATAATTAAGCAGTCACTACATAATGTTGTTAAAAATGATGACACCATCACATTTTTTAACAACCACAACAAATGTATCTTCAATACAACTTATATTTTGCATTGGCACAAAGGGTTAAACGTTGACATTGGGATAGAACAAGAAGTGAGAAAATGCAAAAAGAGAAAAGGAAATGTAAGGAAAAGCAGAATAATGTATGCCATTAAGACTTCTTGCAGTTACAGTATAGATGTACATGTATCATGGGCATGAGCGCAAGTACCAATGTCATGTTGTGGTCCAACAATAAACAATCCATTGTCTTGAGCCTGCAAGTACTGCATGGAACCAATTTCAATTGATATAGCACCAGTGATGTCATCAAATTTCTCCACCGGCCACCAGCCGCCTGTCACAAAAATACAAGAACAAAAATTAGTGACAACACTGAGCAACTTGCTTTGCCAAATAAAACAAAAACAGCATTCAATTACCGTACATGCAGTTGGTAGACAAAACTGCCAGTGATGGGTGCAAGAAGTTGTAATTTTCAAATAGACAGCTGCAAATAAACAGCCGCAAATTTTCAACAGAGGAGATAATGATGCTAAAATTTTAATATTTGTCCCTAAATACCTCCAAAATAGGACATTTTTAGCACCTAATGTTGCATTATTAAAAAAATTTTAACAAAAAAATTTTTAACAGGCTAAAATTTTGGGGCAACCCAAATAAAAAATGAAACTGCAGGAGTTTCATATTACACAGTGTCCCAATAAGAAGTGGACCCCCAGAATGTCATCAATAACTGTGTTAAACTAAAACTATTATCAATGTAAGTTAGTGTTCAGTACTTTGCAGTTAACTTGGAAAAGGTTAATAAAATGTCACTTAAAACTATGAATCAGTGTTTTTCAACCTTTTTGCTGCCGCGAAACCCTACGTAAGTGTGAAGAGCACTCACGGAACCCATGCAATAATCTGCAATTGCAGTGGGGTAGGTGAAGTGAAAGTTTCAAAATTTAGAGTATCTGGGGACCAATGTCCTCAGCAGAGTCAAGAGGCAGAGAACCCATGGGTGTCTTGAGCAAAGCCTCCAAAAGCTGACAATAAAGTACCAGGCAAAATATTTGTTAAATTTGACTGTAATAGATAATATTATTTAGCAATTTGTTTTCATCCAAAGACAGCAGTACGTTATTGTATTTAACCAGAAACACTTGCAAGGTGGTCACCAACAGCCATTTATAGCTTCTTTCCACTAACCTAAAAATATCACGAGATTTTTACGTTTTACGTAAACTCCCACAGGCAGCTTAGAAGGTCTGAACCCCCAGCTAGCTACGCTGCAGTGTGAGGCTTGTTATACCTTTTAAACAATATGTTTCTGAAATTGAAATTCTTTCAATAAATGGACAAACAATTTCTTAACACTAACACTAATTACGTTAGTGTTCATTGTTCAATGCAAATATTTAAGACTGTTAAGAAAAAAAATATTCAACATTGTATACAAAAGTAGACGTCTTTAAATGCTAATTCAAAACTAAGTATTTGGTGCTTAGTACTTCTGTGGCCTGGTCTGATGTAATTTCGCATGCTAAGTTATTCTTTTCATCTTTTTTACCGATCAGCCGCAAAACCCCTGTTGAAAATCACTGCTATGAATCATACGGGAAAAATCAAATTTTGAAAGTGTTATTTTTTAGATATCATAACAAACAACTTTTCACAGATGCTTGATATTGATGTCATCGCCACATCACTATTGCCAAAATAATAATGAATATGCCCTGGCACTCACTAAACTATTTTAGATTCAGGAGTCAGGAACTTCCAAAACGTCAGCACACAAGACTGAAGCTTCAAAGTTATAAATGTCATATCTTGTTCTAAACTGATACGTCATTCTTCTTGACTTGATTTACAGTTAATATGACTAAAATTTCAGATGAATGTGATACGTATTTGATAAGTTAAAGCTGTCTATTTTGGGGTCCATTTTTTACTAAGACACAGCGTAGATACGAATAATAAATTAACTTGCAAATCTGAAGCAGTGCAACAACTTTCAACCACTGGAAGCAATGAACAAAAATGGCTATAATTTAGAAATAAAAGCTATCAATCTAAAGAAAATGTAGGTATCTCTAACAAGGTACAAAACAGGCTGCATACCATGACGAAGTGAATCTTCATCTGTTACGCCAGCATCAGCCACATCTTCCGTATTACCTTTTCTATGATGTTTGTGTTTATGTCTGCAACAAAAAACCATTCACACATGCTGAACTTCAATCTTTCAGCATCCTGAATACCTGGTCCTAATTTCAGCAATGTTTTCTTCACATTTCTTGGCAAAGTTTTACAATTCCAAACAGCTATGATTCTAACAATGTTAGGGTCTAGGTATCGTAGCCTATTATGATACACTGTATGGACTGTATTAGCCTAGTGAATCTTCTAAACAGCAACCTTTCAGACAAGTATAATAGTATATGCATCTCAATGCATTATGTAAGATGATATTTGGCTTAAAAAACAAAAATTTAAAAAAAAAGTTTTTAGGTTTTTAACTGTTAGGGTACAAAGAAAACAGGGCACATATCTTAAGATACAGATCGCCATGTCATGTCGTTTTTGTTAAGTGTATGACAAGATCTAAGAACTCAGAAATCACAATTAGAAAAAAAATAAAATTTTACTTGTCATAAATTAAACAAATAAAATACCTGAAAACCTAAAAATCTGGACTTTTGAGGTTAACGATAGACTAGTAATAAGCCGTGTTCATGGTTCAAGTTTTGTTTGGAACTAAGTGGGCGTGTTGGCAGTAAATGCAGTGTATCACTGTGCATTGTAAAATGACGTTCTTTACAGTACCGTTAACGCAATCAGCACGATCTTACTTGTGTTTAGAACCCTTAAGCTTCAACTTTCCTCTCTTAACTAAATCATAATCGGCCATTATTGCGGTAAGTTACTACTGTTCATCTTTTATTTCTTCTGTTTGTAAACAACGACAACAAAGAATATGTAAATGTCGAAGTTGTTGCAGGTGCTTCTGAGATTTTAATAAGCAACTGTTGACAACTAAAATTAGCTTTGCATGAAAAAATTTAGTGGGGGTAACCATCAGTGGGGGTAACCAAATACTGTATAAGCGTCCGCAGAGTTGGGGTAACATTACGACGTGCCAATGTTATTTCTAGCCCCATTTTTATACACACTTATCATAAGCCAAACTTAAAATGCATTGCTTATGTTTGTTTGTTTCTTTGTTGACTGCAATACGTCCCAAATGTCTTATTCACTATCATCAACACCGATACAATCACAAAAATCTCTGTTGTCCAGAACCTCTTCGATCGTCACAATGAAATCAACTTTCTCAGCTGTGTCACACTCAGTCGTTCATCACGTCGGTCCTCCACTGTTTATAATAACGTACTATAATATAGAAATTAATAACGTGCGCTGTCAGCGAGCTCATTCTGTAAATGCAAACGGAACGGAAGCAACCAGAAACATGGGTGAGGTCGTTTCACTGAAACTTTCATCTGGTTGCTGTACTCAGGACTAGTCCGACCTCACATATTCTCAATACCAGATTCTGTGAAATGTGCAAATTCAGGTCTACAGTACTTTATCGTAATCTATATTTTAAAACTAGTTTCACTTTCATTCTTACATCATTTGAAGAACTATTATAGTCACAATACCTTAAAATAATCCAATAAAATCTGAAAGTTAGCGGAATTCCACGTGGACTTGTTGTAAAATAAGCTGACAAGAGATATGAATCAAAAAATGCAAAAGGCACAATTATATCAACTAAGAGTGTCATGGGGATGAAGT
>Ga0209367_1001567_pt1 | contig 28439 bp, 12 predicted proteins | sample WorMetLIZISLAND2_FD_187412 | JGI IMG/M metagenome (GOLD analysis project Ga0209367, IMG submission 187412) | Marine gutless worms symbiont microbial communities from Max Planck institute for Marine Microbiology, Germany - Olavius geniculatus... ...
ATCAAATAATAATCGCAATACGTCTATATCTGTAAAGATATTTTATTTTTACGAATATCTGTTTTAGACGCGCAAAATTTAATTTTAGGTAACCGCTTAACTCTGCCTTCTAAGGTAATAGTCGTTGTCACCTCTAACAATATTGAGTTACATTTTGAGAGATCGATATGCACGGCATTCAGAAGTGTAAGCGCGATCAATTTATGAGCAATAATACAAGTGTTACCGGTCGCGAAGCTGGGTCACCCTTGTCGGTGTTGGTTGAAACACCATGCATTGTTAGGGGAGACCGGGTCTGGTTGAGACACTTTTCAGTCCAAAGATCGTGCCAGGACGCCACTGATTATTTCACCGAATACTTCGGCATCTGACCCATCTAGTTCATTTAAGCTGATTCCCACGATGATTAAGACTTATTAGTAATTTCTCAGATAAATACTCGATTTATGAATTTCAACATAATTTTGACGTCTCAACCAAGACTGCAATTGTCTCAACCAGTACAGACTGGGGGCTGGTTGAGACATTAGGATACCTGTTATTTTTCATATTTTTTTCACAAAACAAAACACAATTGTGTTACTTAAACTTATTACTAGCGATTGCAATCTCGGGATTGAATTCTTTATCCCGGGATCCTGGATTGAGAAATTTGTAATCCATGCAGGGATCCCGGGATCCCGTTTCGAGATTAGGCTTACAAATTGGTCGTTATTTTGATATCCCCAAATAAGTTATTTAATGCATATGATGTAGTATAGGCCCTTACGGAAAATATATCCGAACTGTAAGGAGTGACAGTGATTGTAAAAATACAAATTACAGTGCACAGCAGGGAGTATTACGCACGCACATGAAATATTTTATTCATAAGATGGCTAAAAATTATTTATATTATTTAACACCAAAAAATTTCAATTTTTACTCATTTTTGTGATCCCGAAATCCCTGGATTGAAACGCCGCTAATCCTAAGATTCGGAATTGGCGAAAGAGGCTGGAATCCTGGGATCCCTACTGATTATTAATAGTAGTCACACATGCATTTTTAGTGTAGCGCTTTTTTGGCTATGTCGGAATTGGCAACTTGAAATAAACGGTTATTGCTATTTTTGGTTGTATATTAGCCAAAGTGGTCTACTCTATTGAGCAACGATATCAGGTCATTACTCTCTTAAATCAGCCAGGTCTTCCAATACACATCAGGGGGGTTTTCATTTCTCAGCTTCCCAGCATGTGGCAAATATGGTGTAACAAGGATTCAGCTGGTTGCCTGATGTCAGTCAATAACATGTCACAGCTATAGAAATAAACGGTACTGAGCTAAGCGGAAGTTTGAGCTGCCATGCAGTTAGTTAGTTATTTGTGTGCCGGCGGTTACTCGTTATAGACTATAGCTTTTGCGCCTCAGTTAATTATTGCACTGAATATTCGCATTGTGCGTATAGGCCTACCGGCGTCGCGTCAGTGTTGTTCTTCGCACACTTCCGATTTTTAGAAAAACAGAAAACAAGCTCAAAATGCCCACAGCATACCATTATAGTAACAGCGACAAAAGACACGTCCCGGATTCACGTAGGCAGCTGACAGTATATCACCAGAAGCTCTGTTTCGAGTCACGTAGGCCTCTACGTAACGACAATAAAACGTGTTCACAAAGGTGTTTAATAGGAGTTATTAAAGCAGTTAGGATATGCCGAACACGGAAAAGAAGGGGACTTGCATCGAAGTTAAGATCGTAAAAATGTAAACAGCGCGTGGACTTCAATTTGCATTTGCTGCACATTTTATTAAATTTGAAGCTTCTATTCTCAACCGTTGCTTATGAAGACTTCTTGCAATGACACGAAAATACATCCCAACGTGCTTATTTGTTGTAAATTCTGACGTTGGCCGATGCTCTAGTAGACAAGTTTTGTTTTTCGTGATGCACTGATTGAAATGCATTAGCTGACTATAGTTTGATTAGAGTTAGAAATTGCATTACCTCCGTAAGATGTCTGCGACACAACTCGGTGCCGACTGTAAGAACTCGCTGTAAAAAAATTGGAACTCATTAGCAGTTCTTAGAAAATGAATGCTGTATGTTTACAGACGGGCCAAAATATTTTTCTAGTTACTATTTCTACCGTATTGTGCAGACAACTTTAATAGGCCTACGTTAGTAGGTAGTGATTTTTGTCAGCAATACGAAGCCTAGAATGAGTTTTTACAAAACGACTGATTTATTTAAATCCGAAGCGGCCGTTTTTAGCCGACCGTATCAAGTAACGGTCGAGCTATTGGCATGGTTGTTGTCCGTCCGTTTGTCTGTTTGTCGTCTGTCACAGATGTATTGTGGCTAAACGGTGCGCGACAAAGCCCAAGTTGTTATTGATCACTAATAGGAATTAACATATTACTTTTTAAATGACATGAAAATTATTGACCTTGAAGGGTTATAATGCACTGTGGTATGCCAATCGTGCGGTATTGTGCCTGAACGGTAAGTCGTAAAAAAGTCGGCGATGGTTTGGCCGCAATTTTCAATAAAATGTTTCAAGCTATAAATAGCTGTATGTCGAAAACAGTAAAAGATAGGGTTAAAGTTACTATTAATCACTAATAGGAAGTGGCATACGCCCTGTCACATGAGCTGGACATTATTTTGATTCAGTATTTGATATAATAGCTAAGCAGACACATGAATTTTTAACCAGTTTTGACAACTGAGACAGTTTGTTGTGTTCTGTACGCCATGCATGGACTTGATTATTTTGTTAGTTAAGTTTACTTAAGTTGCGTTTTTTTTGTTTTTTTTATTATTTGCATTTAGCCTTAATTTTTTCTACCATGTTTATGGTGAATAAAGTTTCGTGTGTAAAGTTACTGAAGTAGGACCTACCATGAGACGAAAAGTACCGGCAAGTGGAAACGCTTAATGCAATTTAGCAGTTTTTTTTGGCCATTCAGTGTCAAAATCAACGACAAAAAGAGAGTCTGCTTAGGTCCGGACATTAATAATTTGAAAAGAAAATTCAGTTACATTAAATAGGAGTATTTTTCATCTTATTAGTTTTTGGTTTTTGCATGGAAACCCGCGTGGGTACTCGGCGGCTATTCACAAAATAAAAATCACTTGCAGATAAGCAATGATTGACATTCAAAAATTTACCTGAAATGAGACGCTTCCTCAATCTGGAGAAAAAAGTACACCTACTTCCAGTTACAGTCAAACAAGCATGGGCCACAGATGGCGGGATAAATGTTATAATATGTAAGTCTTGTAGATAAAGCGCATTGATCAGAGAAGTTACACACACACACCATTCACACCCACTGTTGTAATTTTCTCGTGTGTGCCATAATATGCCACTAGTAGGAGCTGTGCTGAATAAATGCTGTTTGTGCTGTACATTACCTACTATTGGGTTGGTGGCGTGGTGCAGTGGTAACGCGTCTGATCCGATCAGCGAAGTTACTGTACGCCGGGCCCAGCTAGTACTGCGATGGGTGACTGCCCGTGGGAAGGTAATCCATCTAGGTATGTAACCAGCCGCCTAGGTCAACTCAGCCTTCCATCCCTTCGGGGTAGATAAATCTATAATACCGGGCTATCTGGCCGTGGTTAGGCGGGGCGCTTTCACCTCTGTCGGGTGGCCGGTAACACTGTGTGATCCCATATGACAAGTGACGCTCCGTAGCTCTGTGAGAGGTTCGCTTTATATATATAATATTCTGACCTTTATTGATTTCAACGACATTTAATTTAGGTTTAGATATCGACGAGCCTGACATCAAAATAATTTTAAAAGCCGATCAACATATAGCGAAGTATAGACAAAATGTAGCCTAACAAGTTTTGTTTTATTTAAGATGTGTAAGTATAACAACGAGCAGAAAACGTTACGACATTAGGTCCATGGACTGCGCCGTCGAAACGCGTGGTCGGAGTGGAGTGGGGGAGCTTTAACGCTAAAAAATCCGCGGCTAGTGTCTGGAGCAGGTATGAGGCGTCGGCGCTAAGTTTCGATGTGAGGTAGCTAGAAGGCGCAAAATCAAAACGTAAAAATTTTACCCCTTCCTCTTCCAGTGACGGATTCAAAGGGGCGACCGCCCTCCCTATTGACTGATGCATCTTGAAACAAGTAAAAAATTTTGCACAAAATTTCTGGACCCGCCAGTGCCCCCTTTGGAATATGTTTGATATGTGAACATTGTGTGAAAATTTCACGAAGATCGACGCAAAGCAAACTTGAGTTACACGTCGGCAAATTTCTAACACAATAATTGCTGGCAGATGACACTTGGTTTATTTTTGCGAAAAATCAGCGAAAAAAGAACAAGGGTCGACGTCTGGAAAAAACAATGACATGCTCAGTCAAGGCTGGAGAGAAAGGACAATTGGCGTTCAACCGCCGCCGGAGGCGAACGGCATGAGTTAAGTCTAGGCCGGGGACAAACGGCGCAAGGTGCGGTAGATAAGGCGGACAAACAGCGAAAGGCTGTCATGGACATAAGGCCGTAGACAGACGACGAAAGTCTCGGCCGGGAACGACGACCAGAGGCAGCACAAGGCCACGGGACCCCCAAATATCCAGTTCCCTTGGAGGCCAAGATTATCATTGAACCCCGCAAGTGACAGATGACATGCAGGTTAAAAGTCGCCGATTGGTTTGAGCGGGGGGCACGAATCTGGCAGACGTCAGACAGACAGGCAAACATCAGTTGAAAATTAACTACGTTACGGATAAAAGACAGTTCAGTAGACCTATAGTTGCCTTTGTGTGTACGATTTTCTGCTGGCAATTGGCTTAACTCTTTGTTATGAAAATTATTCCTAAACTGCACATGCATTGGGCTATATACCTTGCTAATGCGTTAGAAACTAATAACACTGGAAAATGCGATACCCAGCTAAAGTTACCGTTTACTCAACGTTAGGCTAGGTCACACTGCCAGCCTGCGTTGAACTTATGCGCAGCAGACGTCTGACTCCCGCCTGGAACTCGCGATACTTGGCGGCGTAAATGAAAGGGTTGATGCAGCTGTTCAGGAACACCATCACCACAGTGAAGTGGTAGAACCAGCCGGTGAAGTCGACGGCTCCGCCGAAGAAACTCACGATGCTGTAGAACTGATTGAGTGACCAACAGACGATGAATCCGCAACAGATCATCAGTGACGTTACGACAGCGTCATCAGTGACGTCACCACGGCGTTGCGTCCTGCTGCGTTCACGCTTGAACTCGATGATGCAGCGTTCACCTGAATCAGCATCATCAACAGATTCGGACGCTTTAGTAGCGACTAAATGAGGCTTTCTTACTCGTAGCAGTTTTTTTCTGTGCCCCCATCTGCGCACAGAAATCACGCGGTTCCTGTACAGCAATCACACATCATCCTCACACATCATCACCGTCATCCGTATCTTGTCTTCTGCAGTGTCTTACACAATCCTCATGTATCACGTTACATCAGTTATCATTTACTTGTTTCTGTGTTTCTACTTCGCTTACTTTATGCTAACTTTATTACTATCTGTAAAAGTTTTTTTCCACAATTTGTAAAAAAAATATGGAGACCAACAACTCCTCGTCGAGGTAATGTAATCCCAGTTGTCAGCAGTAGTCTTATTAAATAAATTAATGTTAATACCATGACTATATGATATTGCTAACTGTTGCAGTTTTTTCGCAATTTTGGAATCTAAGTTTTGAGGTCCGGCTCCGTCATCCGGAGAACAGTCCTACTTTTTCACAGTTTGGATACTCGCCGCCGAAGAAGTCGTTGTTTGTAAATACCTGTTGCTGCTGTACATTAACTCGACACTCGTGAAACAGAGATATTACATGCAAGAATGCTGTTTGTCTAAGATGATGTGTCGTTAGGCATCATGTCAGACTCAGATGGACTTGCTGTCTGCAAAAACTCCGTTTATTAGTAAGTAATGTAGGCTATGTACAAGTGAGGCTACCGAAGTAAGATGAAATGTAAGTTAAAGTCGCCTGCAGGTTACTGAAAGATTATGATGACGTGCTGTTACCTTGGTACGTAGTGAGTGGACGATGCGAGAATAGCAGAAAATCATCAGTGTTAGTGGCAGAATGTATTCAACGAACGGTACGAGAAATAGTATCGTCCTCTGTACGGTGAAGCTGCTGTAAATGCCCCATGGCACGCACATTCCGTTGATGATGTCGCTCGTCAGATACGCCGTCGTTATCAGGAAAGCTGGGATGACGAGCCAGATCGCGATCACGCCGGGGATATATGCCTTACGATTCTTGAAGTTTTGCTATGTACAAACATGCAGCAAGAACAAGCAAGCTGGAACATGGGAGATTCAGCTTTAAAAACGACAACTGCGGCTGTGCTACAAAGCGATTCAAATAGGTAAGCTATACTGCTGCAGTCAGCGAATGTGTAGTATTTAGATTTTGCCTTACTCTAAGACTATCATAATAGCTATATCCTACATCATGTTGCATTTTTAGCCGACCGTACTTTAGTAGGCTAAAGGTCGAACTATTGGCATGGTTGTCGTCGTTTGTATGTCCGTCCATCTGTTTGTCATGAATGTATTGTGGCTAAACGGTAAGTCACAGAACGTCAGCGATGGTACCATCGGATAAGGCGCTGGGGATTTCCTATAGGCTGTCAATAGTAAATGGAATGTTTAAAGCTATAAGTGGCCGTATCTCGTAACGTTAAAAAATACGGCCTACGTTACTAATTACTAATAGGAAGTGGCATACGCCCTGACAGATTGGATACAAATCATTGACCTTGGATGACCTTAAAGGCCGTTACGCGCTATTGCGTCTAAACGGTGCGAGATAGGGCTTAAGTTGCTATTTATCACTAATTGGAAGTCTCATATTGGCTTTCAAATGACATGATAATCATTCACCTTAAACGATCTTGAAGGTCAGTACTGCAACAGAAACTGTATAGGCTGTAGCGTGTCTTCCTGAGCTAGGCGTTTTAATTGTGAGAAATATTTGCAAAACCTGCGTCCGATAGTTTCCTTGTTCATTTACTCTCTAGCTATTTATATCATCTGGCGAGAAGACCACGTGCGATGTCTGTTATACTAGCGTTCATTGTAGCCTTCGAGACAGCGTTCGGTTAACACTGCCTGCCTGGAACTGTCTCACCTCTGACAAATCGTTTTCTCTCCGTGACTGGAATTCGGACGCTGGGTTTCGGACGTAGGCGGTACGGTCGGCTTCTCTTAGCGATAGCTGGGTTTCTTGTCACAGGCCTACTTACGTTGTACCATATTGGATAGATGACAGCGACGTAACGCTCAAATGCAATCAACAGAAATCCGTAGGTTGAAGTAACGAGCAAAGCCCAGAGAGGGAGGCGTGTTAACCATACGCGACAAACGAACTGATCATAGATGTTGTCACGCGACATTCGAGTGCCATCCACCTCGACAACAGCGATAAGTAACATGACGAACGATGCACACATGTCTATGATGCTTTGATTGACAATCAGGATGTTCATCGTCTGAAAATGACAACAACGTACAGGCTCCAACTTTATTAAACACATAAGTAGAAATAAGCACCAAAGAAAAGGGCAGCCTACATTAAAACAGATGAAACCTGTTCCTTTTTTTCTATATTGATCTGCGTGTGTGCGTGTGTTGTCATAACGTCTGTGTATTTTAGACTGGTCGCAAGTACAGCAGTCATCGTTGACTAATTGGCCAGACGTTAATTAACGCGTTAACGCGCGATTAAAAAAATTAACGCTTCGACAGCACTAGTACAAATTTGTGAAATGGAGAGAAGTGCTAGTCGGGATAGCACGAAGTGACAACACTCGTGCTGCGCAAGCTAATGAGCGATTAGCTCAACTCAACTGTTGTGGGCTGCTAGCACCTAGCCAACAAGCTAATATGTTGACGCCGAATGCCAACATAATATGCGGTTGTCCGTTTATAGGCGTTGGCAGTGAATGACATTACTGTAAGAGCAGCACTTTTGCGAGATATGCGTTACTTTTTGGTTTGCGACGTTAGCGATTTCAACCTTCGATCTTTTGAACTAAAAATAGGCATTGAAATTAATTCTGCACATCAATTTTAATTGTCTGTGTTTTATTTTTTGAGTCAAAAAACCGTACGAGAGAGACGGGCAAACGGGCAAACGGAAAAGATTCATAATTTGGCCCGTACAAGAGAGCCGCATAATAAAACCACCGCGGAAACCCTTGTAAAACAGTCAAGTGATCCTAAACACGGTCAATTAGTGACTTCGGCCCACGTCGTTAACTGCCGTAAGTAGGATAATGAAAGATGCACACGTCAATGACATTGCGTGACTGCTTTTAGCAAATTAATTGTCGTTGGTAAAAAAACGGGTAGTTTTTTGACAAACAACGACAAATTTCTGACATATAAAATATAACTGCATAAAATTCCATTTTTTAAATTCCCCGAGAATAGGAAATTTTTAGTCACATATCTTGCATTTTCAATTTACTGTAAAATGCTCCATAGATTAATAATATGCTGTCACCGTTAATTCAGGCTTAGTGCTGCGCTACAGAGCGCTTTTGGTGGTATATTTATTTTCAATCAATCAATCAATCAATCAATTAATTACTGACGCAATTGTCGCATATTCTGTTGTGCCAGCAGACGGATGCATTTGCTGCCAGAGTACAGGTAACCTACTGACGCAGCTATGACATTGTAAATACAGGACACCCTGGACACAGGTACCGCAATATGGCTTACGTAAAACGAGGAATTTTAGAAATGTGCTGGAGTTCATTTTCTAGAAAGCGGCCAATGACAATGACAATGACAATAAGTTTATTTTTGCATAATTGCTGCTAAGTAGCTGAATAGCTAAATAACAGTGCAATGCGAACAGTGTAACAACAATAATAATAGACTAATTTCACAATCGTAATCACTTAAATGTTTTTTTATTAAATGAGTAATTGCCGCCATACCGAATTTATCCCGTTTGTTGATCCAGATACAAATCAGTTTTCGTACAGCTGCTTCAGCATACAGCAACGCTTAGGTCAAAATCAACTCAGCCTCCCATTCAAGTACCGGCTTGTCTGTTAAGACAGAACATGTTCACCTGTGTCAAGTGGCAAGTAACACTGTAATCTCATATGGCAGGTAACGCTCCGCAGCTCTGCCAAGATTGCCATAGGTTTTTCATAGAAAGATAGATATACGCACCCTTTTACGCCACGCGTATATTCCTGTGTTTACCGTATAGTCGTGAAATACCTTGTCAATGATCTTGATGAACAAGATGAAGACGATCAAAACGAACAAGTTGTCAAGGACACCAACTGTTCCGATGATGATGTAGATGACCTTGAGTGCAAGGTCACGGATGTTAGCTAGATATGACGTCAGGTCGTCAGACTGCAGTGACGGAGATGTAATGACGTCATGCGTGACGTCACTTGACAACGACGAGTTCTCCATGTCTGCTAGAAGTTGTTGCAGCGTCCGCAGTCTGTTGAATACATTATGCTAGTAAAAAGCAGTTTCAGCCGCAGCTGCTGCACACGCACGAAATGCACGCATAGTGCTTCGTGCACATTATGTCACAGTCACCGGCTGCGGCGACGTCACAAAAGGTGTTCGCCCTCGCCGCTGGTGCGATGTGATGAAATAAAGCCGTTTGCATGACGTCGTGCGATGTTTTGTAGTTGTTGTAGGTTGTTTTTTTAATTGTTATCTTATCGCACTGTATGCTTATTGGTCCCATCAGACAATCAGATCCACATTCCACACCCTGCTAGTTACAGCGGCACAGTCGAATATACCTGACCGTCACCAGTTCACCTGGCGGTGATGTTCGCGAACAGCTGCATCAGTCCTTGCATTCGCGCCATGCACCAATATCGCGATTGGCGAGTTCCTGAAAGATGTTACACGCAAGCTGTTTCACCGTGCAAAAATGGGGGCGACTGAAAATGCAAGTCCTGTTAAAAGAAAATAACGGGCCAAATCGCAGGGGGCTGGAAAATGCAGGACCACATAGATTTAGATTTAATATGTGAATTTGGACTACATTTACATAGAAATGAAGTAAAACACATACTTCATGTTTGAATTTTTAAACAATGTTTTTTTTTGTTTTTATGTAGTTAAAAGTATAAATGATAGTTGATGTAGCACAGATTTTATATTACTGTCCAGTGTCCATTGATATCAGTATATTTTCACGATTCAAACTTTTTTATTATTGGTAGTTTATGTCGTGGTCAGTCAGTTTTTTTGTGTTTGCATTTTTAAGCCTTATGCAATTGCAGCTAGTTTTATTTTGGCATAAGCTGTTAGATATTTTACCATACTTTTTATACAGCACAAAGCCGTACAAAATGTTTTTATTACTCCCAAAACAACGACCAAGCCAACAAAGCATCATATTCTAGCTTAAAATTTTACAATAAGCAAATTAATTAAAAACGAGCAAAATGCAGAGCGCGTAATGTAACGTTAACCTGAGCAACTAAACTAAACTCAGCCTTTGCCCTGCATAATTAAACTGACCAGCTATTGCAACAGTGAAAGTCCGTCAGTTTCCAGTTCGTGCAAATTCTAGGGCTGCGATTTGGTCTGTCATTTTCAAAGTATTGCATTTTCCAGTCATTGATTTTTTCGTGGTCCGTCATTTTCGCGTCCTGCAAATTCAGCGACCCCCAGGGATGAAGATCAGCAGCATCGAATCATCGAATGCTTCCATTTAAATCAAGGCCTGAAGTCAGGAACAGTAACTTCATGCGTCGACAGCATCATCACCATTATGTAGCATTATTGCCTGGTTACCACCCAGCGCAACCCGTGCAAGGTGCATACCGCAAGGTCCTTGAGTACGGTATTATCATTTACGCAGCTGACGCAAAGTACGCAAGCAAGTAGGCACGAGCAACAAACGGAATGAACGCGAACTAGAATAGACCCACGAAACAAAACGCAGTGAACGCAAGCAACAGAAAAAGCGCTATAACGATACACAACGTGATTATAGAAGCAGTGTTTTTTCTGGCATTGCGTGCGTTGCGTCGAGTGGAAACACGCGATGTGACAGGTTCAGTGACATCTATAGTATGTAAGTAGCTAGCGTGATTCGTGCGTGCAACTTGACAACTTTTAATTTCCGAGCAATAATTATCACAGTCGACAGCTAACGAGCACGTGATCAGTTGCTGACAGTTAGTGCCGTCTCCAGTGTTAAGTTTAATTAACGCTGACTTGATCGACAGTCTTATTCGCAACACGCGTACGGTATTCCCTTTCACTTTTTTAAACAATTGATTAGATTCTAAATTACGGCAATTGAATGCTTTGTCCACGATGTCGTGGTACTGACATTCTTCTTTTAAAATTGTGAGCACAGACAATACGCGGCAACACTTGTGCAGCAGGGTACAGTGTTTGGGGCAGCCCCTGACTTAGAGTTAATTTTTTAAAATCGAGTTAATTGTCAACAATCTTTATATTTATCGTCACTTTGTCATTAATTATCATTAGGCCGACGTGTTGAGCAATGCTGTAGGAGTCAGTACACAGTGTGACTACGGCATAAAATGTGCCAAATGGAGATAATAATCACGTTTATACATTCACCACAAAAGTAGTATCTATAACAGAAATAGACATAAAACACAATGAATGCTCACGTTACGTAAACATTAGGCCTTCACAATGCGTGCATGCGTTACAATTTACGATATGGATAGCCGCATAGTGCGCTGCGGTATCATATCGAAAAACAAAAATCGGAATAGCAGGTGATCAACTACAATTGCTCCTGCTTTCAGGAAATTCGGTAAACTTTGGTCTCCTAACAGAAAGGTTCCGTTGTGTTATTTTGACCTACCGAAGATCGACAGTGCGCGCGACTTCGAACAATTTTAGAACGAATGGAAAAAAGAATGCTGCTAACTATTACGTAACACTCACTTGTATTTGTAATTTTAGGAAATTACGAACGGCAGCGACTTTGATTGTTCACAGTATACGGTAAACCAAAATTTTTATTAGTTTCTGGCCGATCTTCAAGGTCCAGCCTATGTCGCAGGCTTGTGTCTGTTGGCTGTCTGAATAAGTACACGTAAATGCCCGACGCCTACCCTGTAGTACCAAATCCGATCTTCTACAACCCCTTAGCCAGCCCAAGCAGGGGTAAGACTTACCGACTGCTTTCCAAATACTTAATTTGCGAATTGTGGCCAAACCCCTTCAGTTAGCGCCTTGGTTACTATCGACAGCCTATAAAAACTTATCGATGCCTTATCCGACGGTACCATTGCTGCATATTTAGTTATTTTTTTCTTTTCGAAATAACGCTGTAATTTTGGTATTAAATAATTATGTCGTTGTCATTTTTTTATTAAGGAAACCCGGCGACATACATTCCGTCCCGGTGCTGCTCGTTCCCGTACACTTTTTTACACTCTATCACAGATGTACCGTCGACCCAGCTTTCAGCACCAACTACGCATGTTACCACAACAACGGACAGTCGTGGGTCACTTGCGAGCATCCGAACGTAAACATATTAGTAGATTTTGTTATTTCAGTACAGTATGATAGGCCTGCCAAAAAGCGTAGGCCAGTATAGCAGCAAGACCTATTTTAAGCAAACCGCAAAAATATTAAGTCTTAGTAGAAACTAGAAAAATGACGAAGACGATAAGAAAAACGAAACAAAGTATAGGCCTACAACAGTATAATACTTTTGGCACATCGTGCAGCGTGCGTATTTAGACTATGTGGCAACCGGCTGTCGCGGTGCCGCTACTGACTGTCAACGGCTGGATTCTGATACAGAGGAAGGTCAGCGGACGTTCGATGTCGTTCAAAAAGAACTGTACGGAATATCGCGATGGGTTTGAATCAGCAGCAGGCAACGACTACTACTGGCTGAAACTATACTACTTCTACTGTACTAATACTACACCCTGGTCCATAAAAACGTGCCACTTTAATTTTTTGAATGGCTTCTTGCAGCATTGGCCAATTTGGCCAATGCGCAAAAATCTCGCAGATATTAATCAGCAGCACACTGACACACAGTCAGTGTGATGAGGGCAATATCACCTTTTGTAATTTTTGCTGTTTTCGATGTGCAAGTCTTTAAATGTTGCCGTTAACAAGTGTATGAACTGATGTTTTGTACATTTATATATAACAAAGCCGTTGGACATGCTGTAACAAAACCCATCTATGTATGTCATATACTACGTTACATTGTATTACTATATGCCCTATGCCTGTTAATGACCAGCGTCATTTTAAAAGAACACCTACTTTGACGGTAAATCATAAAATTATTCGATCACTAATAGGTAAAAGATGTAATGGTTGGTAGTCCTGTTGTTTTCAAAGAGTTTACTTGCAAGCAGCAAAACAAATATCAATTGTCGTTATTTAGACACTGGCTTTTGGTGTGTAATCAATTTATTTCTAAACATTTTGCTGAAAACGCATGGACATTTTGTTGAAAACTGTGACGTGGATTGCAAACTTATGGTGCAGTAAACTTTGTGCCGTTTTATTCTGGAACACCCTGCATGTATTTAATTTTTTGACTTTCCATTTAGCTATAGCTCACAAATACAGGCTACAAAACATTACTAAGAAGTTAGGCTACAGGATGCATAACCTAACAAACGTCTAATTGAATGTGAGTGAACTATAACGTCAGTTGGAACAGAAGCAAGCAAATTATATTCAACATGGTTGTCTTGACAGATGCCCTATCTTCGACGAAGCTACTACATTTGCAACAAGGAAAAAGTCATTTATATTCAGTACACGCAGTTAATTTAAAAGTATTTGCTGGCATTTTAAAACAGTACAACGTAGCGATATAGCATATTCATTGCAGCAACTGTCTTTAAGTCTCAGGTTTGTGGATTTCTAAAATTATTTATAAACAGGATGAAAACTACGTACAAGTTCTGTCAGCTTTTATATACAATGTGATAAAAATAAAAAAAATATCATCTGGTTTTGTAAATTGGCTAACGAATTAACGACGTAACGAACATGAACACAAATGCTTTCACGTAGGCCTATGGCAAGCGTACTTGAACAACACACGTTAAAAGAGAAATAAATGTAAAACTTGGACACATCCGATAGAAGTTACAAGAACAGCAATATTCAGAAAATACAGACTTACCTGGAATGGACTACAAATACAGAGTAGAGTACAGTTTTTTATGACTTCAAAAATGAGATTAGCGGGAAACGTGTAAGAACATCAGCAGAAAAGTGATCATCCTTAAAAGTCATACGTCCAGGTAAATTGCGTAGAGGCTGTGTTGCTATACAAGCGAGAAAATAAACTATACTTAACAGTCGAGAAGACATTTAATTTTTAATCTTACATCTTGTAGGCTAAGCAATCATAATATTGAATGCGTGCAGAATTATCATTCTATGACAAGACTCAGCTTTGGCTTAATATATTTCTCTGTTGTTTTCGTTCATCTATCGTCGCTGATTGCGATATTTTCCGAAGAGAATCTTGCGGAATGCTGAGCGGAAGTCGGCGTTGAAGACTGTGTAGATGATCGGGTTGAGCAGACTGTTGACGTAGCCCAGCCAGACGATGACGCTGATGAGTGGCGCCGGATAGTGGCAGTGTTCGCCGCAGAACGGCCTCAGAATGGCGATGATGAAGAACGGCAGCCAGCACAGCACGAACGTGCCGGTGATGACAGCTAGGGTCCGTGCCGCCTTGCGCTCACGCCGCTGTTCCACCATCTGTCTCGCCGTCCGTCCTGCCGCCCGGCCCGCTACCGACGGACCGTGGAGCTGAATGCGAAGGGCGGCAGCGGACGGCAGCAGGGTGCGCGTGAGGTCCACCCAACTGGACCGATGGATCGGCGTCGAGGTCGGCGTCAGCAGGCGGTCGGCGGCCTTGCGAGGCAGACACAAACGTCGAGCCCCCGACGTGGTGTCCTCTACGTAGTAGTGGTGATCACAGTTCGCCGCCGACCTTGACCTTGCCGCGCTCTCATCGCCCGAGGGTGAAGTCGCGGTACAGGCCGGAGCAACCACAACACTGTCTACCGTGCCTCTGATCTTTAGTTCGACAGCTCTGCCGTTCGGACATTGACAATTTGACTCGGCGGCTGTATGATTGTTTTTCGATGTCATAGAAGCGTCTAAGATATTGCCAAGATGCTGGTGCTGGTCCATGTTGGCAACGACGGCATACACTGGCGGCCGTGATCCATCGCAGCTGATAGCCAGACTCAGAGGTCGCTTCACGCACCTTACTGATCCTACTCGCACCGTCTTACCGTCTTCTGCCGTCCAGCTGTGCTTAGGCACCGCCGCTGACTCAGAGCGGCAGAGCGGACGTCGAGGAAACTCGCCGGTCAGTGCATCAACCTCGTTCCAGTCTCGTCCAGTCACAGACAAAAGCTGACAAGTACTTGTGGTGCCTCTTCCGTGAACCGGGTTCTCGTCGTCCTGACAGACTTCGAACGGTTCTTCGCCGTGCACGATGTCGGGATTCTCGAGACTGACACGGTCCGACAACATCACAACGTCATTCTCTCTGTGGTCGGACTCCGGGCCCGGTGATGAAGTCTGTACGTTCAGTTCCAACTGATCGGCGTCGGCAACGTCGTCGAACGTCGCTGTCAGCGGCTGCGTCACGGCACGGCTGTGATCCGGAGAGACGCCACCCAGACCTCCCGTCGTCTCCGGCCTCGGCTGACTTCTGAACAGCTTGCGACGAATGCGGTCTCGAGCGGCGCGAAACACTTTGACGTAGACGATCATCATGAGCGCGAACGGCAGATAGAAAGCGCCAACCGTCGAGAAGACGGTATAGACGAGGTTCTGGTTAATAATGCATTGGCCGGTGACGGCCGGGTCGCTGTCGGGAGGGTCGTGGATGAAGAGTGGAGGCGCCGAGATGACGACCGAGCCGCCCCAGCTAGCAGCGATCATTGCCAGGATACGGCGCGTCGAGCGGTGGTGGATGTAGTCGAGCTGCGTTACTGCCCAGTAGCGGTCCAGTGAGATGGCGAGTAGGTGAAGAATCGACGAAGTACAGCAGATTAGGTCGAGGGTTGTCCACGCATCGCAAACAGCACGGCCCAGGAACCATCTCGAACTCACCTACACAAGTGACATTAATACCCGAAGATCAATCGACGGCAACAACGCCAACCTAACACCAATATAATGATAGTAGATAATATATAACTTGAACACGCTCAGTGTGTCAACAAGTGATTTGAGCAAAGCTCACGTGAAGCGCGAGAGCAGCAGTTCTACCATCTAGGCAGCAAGTGTACAGCGCGCAATTAAATAAAAATGCGTCTTGAAGGAGTATTCAAATTTGAGGCCTCCGTAGTGAAGACGCTTTGAACCTAGAAAACCGAACATGGTTAAACATGTACGTTCTATGTTAAAAATTTCGTACCCAGGTTGTCCAGGTCTATCTCAAGCCATTTCGGCACAATTCACACTTGAAATGTGCGCCACAGCCGAAAATTGCAAAATAAAATAAAACTCCATATTTTAAGGGTTCAAGGTCATTCAAGGTCATCGATGTCGACACTATTAAAAAGCCCGTCACTAGTGCTTGTTATGATAAGCAGTATGTATATGCCTATCTGCAACTGTTTTTACACTAAACCAGCCAATAGTGATAAAATAACCACTTTTTGGAGTGTAGCCGTCTTTGACGCCCGCCTACGTAGGCCTCCTTGAACCTAGGGGGTCGAGACTTAGACTGCTAAAATCTGCGTTTAATGCAGAAAATTTTATACGCAGGTTGTCTTGGTCTGTCTGTAGCCATTTTGTCACAATTCACTGTTAAAATGTGTGCTTCAGCCAGTAATTGCAAAAAAATCACTAAAACCCCTATTTTGGGGGTTCAAGTTCGCTCAAGGTCATCGATGTTGAAAAATCTAAAAAGCCCGTCACCAGTGCTTGTTATGATAAGCAGCATGTCATATCCATCTGCAACTGTTTTCACACTATACGGGCGAATATTGGCAAAACAACGTCTTTTTTTGGGGGGGGAGGAGGGTACCTTTCTTTGACGCTTTCGTTCAAAGGGAACCCCCTCACGGTCACCCAGGGGCACGAAATTTTGTCACGATAAACTAGAGTTCTTATGGCAGCCCATAGTGGAAATTACGTGATCCTGCATTGCGTCTATTTGGCACAATACCGCAGTGTGACAGACGGACGGACACCTGGACGATGATCAAGACGCGCGAAGCATTCTGCTGTGGCGCGTAATAAAACGATAAATGCAAACGGATAAAAAAAATGACTTTTTTACAATTCCAACTGATCGGTCTAAACCCTGGAAATTAGTTAGTTAATCCAACGTTCATCCAACACAAGTAGCGTTTCAAGCCTAACTAATCCAAAGATGATGCTGAGCTATTTGTACGAGTTATTTTGAGAATTCTGTCGAGATCTGACGTTGCTAAAAAACTGCTGTTTTGTGTTCCAGGAATAACTCGAGGTTCTCGGGACAACTCGAGTCTCGAGCATATGAATGGCGCCATCTCGTGACTGTAAAAGAAAAATCTAACATTCTGCTAATTTTCCATTTCATACTCTCAAACGAACTAAAAAATCTATATTTGGCCCGAATCATGGAAATGAGATAGATATACAATCGATTGTTTTTTAATCTAAATTTCTTGTACAGAATAAAAGTTTTCTACAGATTCATGCATCAATTTATACTAATTCTGCTGACAAACAAAGCCTGCAGATATACTTTTGCAGAAGAGACACGTTTAAAATAGGCCTAGAAGAGACACGAAAATAGCGTATATAAAATAAATGCTGCAACAACTTTCAATCTTTGGTCTCAAAAAGCAATGAAATGACGCGACTGTTACTGCCATTTGACGAAGCTTGGACAGTTCGTTATTTATGCAGTACAGTATAGGCTACATTAAATCGATCACTCCAGGTATGTATTAGTCCGACGGAGAATTCGCTGGGTTTATTAGACACGTTAGCCTACAGCGCGAGTCAGAGAACACGAAACATGCAAGAAACTGCATTCTAACAGTGTTAATTACTGTTGGCAAGTCCGACAAAGAACTAGCCGTGTTACCTTGTAACGTTTTCATGGGAAAATTCATTTGTCCATGGCTTTCCTAAACCGGAGAAAATGGAATAAACATAAAACAACTGGAGCATATTGATAGACCTAGGCCCCTACTACTTGTGAAAAGTTAACTAGTAACATGTTTCAATCGTTATAGCAGCACTGCTGTATAGGCTAGTTAGATGACCTCATTAACGGCAGCAAGCGGCATGACAAGCAGAGCAACGAGTAGGTCGGCGACGGCCAGTGACGCTACAAGATAGTTGGCCACGTGACTGCGCAGGTTTCGCTCCAACACCACGGCTGCTATGACGAACGCATTGCCGACAATAGTCGCCAAAATGACGCCGACCAACGTGAACAGTGTCGCCAACAGCTCCGCCATACCGTAGCGCACAGTGCTGCCTGATGACGTCACTTCCGTCCAGTTGATAGGCGGAGTCATCGTCGTTACGTCATCGGCTGCCATGGCAACCGAGTGCTGCTGAGTCACGCGAGTAGCAGCTGCTGAAACAGACAGATTAACTGATTGATTGAGCAGTTGAACTGTTTGGTATTATTCCTGATAACGACATAATCGTTACGCAATTCGAGAAAATGAAGTAACGAAGAACAGCCTTACTCTGGTACCGAGGTAGCGCTCAATCAAAAGGTAAAATCAGCGAAAGTTCGATATTCTACGATTTTATAGTAACACATTTTACGTGTTATCTGACTGACACTACCAGTTTTATTGACTTTTTTGCTTACTTAATATTACTTCACACTGCAGTATTGAGATCAACCAGTTAGGACAGTTACGTTCACGAAGCTTGGTACTCGTACTACGCATCCAGAAAGTAGGTTAACTTTCAAAACGAGTTCCCGACTATTCGTTTAAACACCTTCGGACGCTCGGTTTTCTAATTAAATACCTGAAAGTCCGACCACTGCTGTAGTCAATCTGTTACTGGCTGACCGCAATTTCAGCGCAAAATGCAAATCAGGTTGCCAGTTGCCACCAACAAGGTTCCGTTTGTCGCAGTTTTTCTATAGCAACGGAGAGTAGTTGGTAACAGCGGACAAGGTGTCGCCAACGTTAGCATGCGGGGCGGCTATTCTCGGCCGGCAAATGCCCCATTATAAAATTGCCCCCACCCAGAAAAGTCTCCCCTCCGGCGGACAATTTACCGGCAAAAATCCGTCCCGCCCAGTCGGCCGCCGGACGAGACGGAGAGATTTTCTGGGAGGGCGATTCCCATTCCTATAATGGGGAGACTTCTTTATGGAGCCGGCGATATTTTAGTAAGGGGAGACATATCAATAACGTGATTATCTTTCCCTTGGCGGGTTTTTTAGGAGGGAGACATTTTAATGTGACACCAACGACTAGCGACTGTAATTTCTTGCTACAGAAGGACACCCGATTCCAACCCAAGTCCGGCGACTGACTGCAGCCAGACGACTAATGAAAAGACACGCGATGTTTACTGCGGCGCAGATACGTGCCCGCACACGCCGATGATCGCCTAGCTGTTATTTCCACATCTCAGCAAGTCAGTAAGAAAGTAAAATAGGCAAGCAAACCTGCCATCTGACGTGAGAAATCAGCTATCATACAATGCTTTCAATTTAAACGCCGCTCAGACATAAATCAGTTTTTTCTCTTAGACCGCAGTTCAGCGCAGACGGTCCGTTTTACTGCGTGATTCACATAAAACTAGTGCTCATCGGTTGGCAGTCCGCTGGCAGCACTGATATAATTTGTGGCGACTTAGATTAATTTACTTGAAAAGTATTACACGAAAATTATCTTAAGGCGTCTACAGAGCGACTTAACTGAACTGAACTAAACTGACATGGTTTAGTTTTTGACGAACTGACCAATGGGCAAGCAACAATGCATTACGGGAGGCACCGTCTAACGGCGTCGCACATGTACGCGTCAATCAATGACCAATGCGTTCGTCCTGCTTGCCCACTGGTCAGTCCGTCAAAAACTGAACGGTGTCACTTCAGTTCAGTACAGTTACGTCGCTCTGTGCGCGCCTTTAGTGTCTTCGCTTTTACACTGTGTCCCAAAACGTCCCACTTTTGTCGTCCGCATCTTCGCTGAATTTTAACCTATTTTCAATTTTTTTTTCACTGATGCATCTTGCGGACAATTAGCAATAAACTGATTATTGAATATCCTACCACACATTAATTGTGTTGATACACTACCTTGTATAATATAAATGCAAGAAAAACTAAAACAACTAGACAGCAAGCGTGTTGGTAAAAAGAATACACTTCCGACCACAACAAATGCAGTGAATGATCGATACGATACTACACTTAGTTAGATCCGTTTCTTTCTTCTTTATAAATTTTGCCAGTATCCTCCGAAATCAGAGCTTTGTCTCCATTGTCACTGCATTGAAAATTATTATTTACAACAATGTCGCCTACTTTCGTTTACAAACATCAGAAATGTATCTAAATCTAAACATAATTTAAATTTTGTATAAAAATTAATAAAAATTGTTTCAAAAAATGATACTTTTGGCATTGTATCATTACACAGTGATTTTAGAAATTTTTGAAAACTTGTTTCACGTTATAGTGTAACGACACAGTTAACGTGTGGTGAGATATTTAACAACTGTGTTATTGCTAACTGTCCACCGTGTGTGCTAATTAAAGAATTTGGAATATTTGGCGAAGATATAGAAAATGACAAAGTGGGACGTTTTTTGGCACACGATGTAGGAAACCCAACACAGCCAACGTAGTAATAGTGATGATGCGTTCCCAAATTTCGAAGGCGGGGAAATATTATCACCAGCGTCGTGAATCGTGATTGGGTTACGCGTTTATTACGAGAGCAACGTATTACGACAGCAAAAGCACGATTGTAAAAAAACGCATCACGCAGTCCGTTCGCTGCGACAGTAATACGTTATTACTGAGTTATAAAAATACTTACTTGCTAGCAAATAAGTTAGTCAGTACGAACATTTATACAGACGGCGGCGCAGAAATCAAAGCGGTCACGAGACGGCGATGCCGCATGGAGTAAAGTCAGTGATACTGTCGACTCCAGAAAGATGTCTTTAATTTTCCGCGCCTTCAGATGATATGCTGGTGTCATGCAAACGAGACGACGGACCAGTGCACACGGTGGGCCCAAAAAAGTAAATATGAACCAAGCGGGCTACAAGAGTCCGCAGTTATGTCACGATTTTCCTGCGTTTTATTTGTGATTTGGTGGCTTGTAAATTGTAACGTCTTTCTTTGAATAATAATGATAATAATAACAATAGTGATATTTTTACTCCTCGCGCGCTACGTTTTTAACGTAGCGAAGAGGAGTATATGAAATCAGTGTAATATTGAGGACCGACCGATGACCGACCTCCGTTCCTGGAAGAGCTTTCCTGGAAGAACTTCAAACGGCCATATCTCTAACAGTGCTAGACAGACGTAGGGTCACTAATGACCATCCATAGGAAGTCAACCACCGCGAGTCGAATGGTCACGTAAGCGATGACGTCACGTGACCCCAAAAGGTCAAGGTCGTGACCCTATTATCTTTGAGACATCATATTTAGATAACGGTGCTAGATAGACGAGGAGACAGTTTCCAATAACAACCTCGACGCCAGTCACTATTACTATTAGACCGGTCTCAAATTGACGCCGGGTCTCTAATACAAGTTGAAAAGAACGAAAAAGCACTTAAAAGAATACATGAAAAAATAATGCGCGCGAGGAATACATTAGATTGGTCACAATCTAATAATATTTCTTGTCAAAATATGCTGCCCTTCATGTCTCTTTTATATTTTAGCCAATCGTTTTAGAACAGCTGGGTTCAACTAGCGTGCCAGCCATTCAGTTTCTTGAGGACTTGGGTGCGAACGGCCCAGAATTTTTCGGTGTGGCGCGTTGTCGGTCAGGTATCGCTAAACGCAACTCGCGATTTATTTCAGGGGTGCGCGTTGGGGGTTTGGGGTCGCAGGCCCTCCAAAATGGCCTAAAATCACCTATTTTGCACGCGATGTTCGTTGTTGTATATTTCGCTAATTTTTTGACTAATTGGCACGATTTTTTACTGCATGTTAGGTCTCACTCAGCTCTACAACACTCTCGAAAGAAAATCTCGATTTCCACTTCCGGTTTTGGCTCAGTGCCAAAAGACTATAAATTACCCCCTCAAATTTTCTCAGCCAATTGAAGGCCGATGATCACCAAGCCATCAGTGCATGTAGACCCCACAGCCAGCGGCCCGCGGAAATGACGCATATGTTGCCAGTGTGACGTTTTGGTACCCAGCGCAACGCCTGTTCGACTCCGATCACGCTGAGTGTCGGTTTGTTTTGTAATTGATCGGTTTGCGCAATCTGAATGCTTCCTTTCTTTACGCGTATACATTTGAATAAACTTGCGTTAATTGATACATGTAAACTGCATTTGCCGGCGCCAGACGTTATCGCGGGTTCGTCGTCGGACAGAAATGCTGTATTGTTGTTCGTACCTGAAGTGACGGGTAGCTGAGTACTGTAAATGAAAGGACTTAGCGGTCCGACAGAAAGTCGGAAATTGAGCGTCCCCCAGTGAGTTGGTGCCAAGCAGCACACAAACGCTTATGCCAAGAAACCAGGCGGAAATGGACTGCGCGCATGTCCGTCAGTTCCGTTTGCGATTGCGAGTTGGTCCAGCGATTGCGAGTTGGTCCAGCGTCTTGTCACCTTCTCGTCGCGGCTGTTTGCAAGACTTCGCTTATCTACTGTAGAAATGAGACACCTTTTGTCGACGTGGCAATACGGGGGACTAACTTTGATGAATAAAATATGACACTGTAGGAGACAGACCTAATGAATTCTGCAATATCCGGGTTCCAAGCCGGCATTTCAACTGATCACCCCAAACGTGTATTATGTGCATAGAGCGCAGCTTTAAGAAGTAACCAGTTAGCAAAAAGCTGCATTCTTTATCTCTACGATTCATGCATATGCACACTAGTTAACGTGTCTGTGTCAAGTCTGGTAAAATCGACAAAGAGGCAGTGACCACAAGTATAAACGACGCGTGATAAGCATACCGAACAATAAAACAAGAAAATTTCAGAGCTTTTTCTATTTTACAATACTAGCGATTACGTCGAAAATTTGTCATGTTTAAGACCTTTTCATCCGCCATCAACTTGCTACTTTTCGTAGAAATCGATAAAGTGGTCGAAAAGATAAACTCGAAAACGTGTCCTACGCAACGTCACATTAGTATGACGGACGAAAGCAAAGATGAATCCCAACAGCAAAAAAGTTCCACGGCGACTCAATCAGGTGAAATATGCATCGGAGACGGGTACCGTTATCATACTAAGCATCACTGTGAAGTAAGTTATATACCGTTCGCCATTATCGTAAACACTTGCCTTGCCGGCAGGTATACAATAACTAAAGGCAAAAATAGACGATTATGTAAGTTCTAGACGCCGGCGCCATCGGTTAACAGTTGGTTATCCTTCGCCGTCAATCGACTCGGCAAAACCCGAGTACGAATACCATTGCTCGGATGCCGAGGACGAAAGCAATATTAGTTTGCGTACTATTCCATGAATCGCGTCGGCTGAGCCTCGCTTTAGCTCGGCGGCAGTGCGATCTGATAAATATCATAATTACTACCGCTAAGTGTTTTCGGTACGTGGCGATAGAGGGACAATGGAAATTGCGCACTGGATGAATCGAGACCGCAGAAACGCAATCCACTGACTGTCAGCACTCAGCACCATCACTCACTGTTAGGACTAGCCTATAGAAAAATCACGATAAATTAAAAAGCAAAAATAAATCACGGCGTACTTCATTCATAATTTTGCTAATTTTTTTGTCGAAATCCTCTTAATCACTTCGTGGGTTAGGGTTAGCGCATTTCAGAGATTTGCGTGACAATAATGCACAATAAAACTAAGCGTATAATATCAGTGATAAAATTCGACGCTGCTGCAGCCAAGTACGAAACTTGCCGACTAACGATCCGTGATTCCGTACTTGCTAGGGTTGAAGTCGTCAGTTGCCCGGTTCTCGTCGTATCGCTGTAAGACACGGCTTTAGCCGGTACGTCCTATGAGCATCGTTGGGTGCTCGTACGTACCGGCTAAGGCCGTCCAAGTTGCGGCCGGATAAATAGCCGACCCGGGACCGGATATTCATCCGATTGCCGTATCATTAGTCGTTAGGCGGCAATCGGAAAAATATTATGTGCCCATTTTTAAGACCACACGCCAGTCTCAATACATGCAGCATCGGCCGTAGCGGTAATGCATCATTTCATCACAGTTTATGCACCACGAGAGGAAGCTTCTACATCTCCAGACAGGATGCCCATGCACGGAAGCTAAAGACGCCTACACTTAAAGTGCCAATGTGACTAAAATACGGCGTGGAAAGTGTTGCCGAAGGACGAAGAAAACTTTATCGTTTGCCACACAGGCGGAGTCTATGACGATGAATGCGCCTGCAGCTACGAAGCACAGAGAAGATACGAGCCAGCGAGCAAGCGAAGAACACTACGGCACAGAAATAAGAAATCGTTCGCGGGCGCATCGTGAATCAAGCAGCCGCAGGCTAGCTACGACAGCAACATCATATATACACAGAAGCGATGCGCGCATTCCAGGAATCACATTTCGCGTCTCTAAATCCGACCCGGTCGTTTTATGCTAATTTACAGTGTACTCAAACGGCGTTATTATTTCGTGATCTAGAGACCCTCGCGGTGTCATGAGCACGCGACTAGCCTATACAAGGCTTAAGACTCTTCCCTCAATAGGGCCTATTTTACTTTTCCCAACAATAAATTATTTTTATTATTAGCATATTTAAATTGTACGGATGAAATTGTAATAGAGCGATGTAATGTAGGCCTAGTGGTTAACACGCTGGTCTCAATCAACGAACTTGCTCTACGCCGTGTTTACTTTCTATATGAATGGGTGACTGTCTGCGGAAGTGCGGACACGTTAAATATTACGGTAAATAAGTAAGTAAGTAAATGAATTGTCTATTATTGCCTAATCAACAAACCTGAAATGCGCTCAGTACACTTCGTCCACAATATTGCTCAAAAAGTTAGTTGTTAGCTAGCTTTTTAGTGCCTTTATACGAAGACTGTACAGGTCGATGGGCCCGCGAAAAGCAACATCGATACATGAACACTGCGAGCTTGAATCTACTCGATCGGTGATATCGAGCCAGTGGAGCTCATCATGCACCAGTCGCAACTAACCGCCATCGAACTTCGATAAGTCTATCTTACTCTAATGCGCAAATAGTTTGACTGTTGTCAGTCATATGCCCCTCTGGCGCCGTCTGTGTTGCAGGGTCGGGAACCCCGACCGCGGCGTTTGAGTTCTTGGGCCTTAGGTACGTGCCCCCACCTTGCACCTCACGTCTCTTCACGGGCAGCCTGAGTGGGGTGACTTGGCGGGTAACGGAGTGGACCCGCCCGTAAGGCGGAGACTTTCCTATAGTATAACAGGTCAACTCAGCCTTTCATCCCGACGGGATATGTGAAACGAGTACTGGTCTGTCTGGCTGGGATTAAGGCAGACGACATTTTGTAATGGGTTCCCCCGAACAGCTGCAAACACATTTAACTTTTTTTGTGCTTGTCAAAAAATTCCGCCGAAGTTACCGCCAACTGCCGGTCTCGGCGAACACTATAAAATAAAAATCGCAACAGGTCGCTTTCGCTATTATACGGTATCATAAAAGCGTCAATTTATGTCCTGAGCTTGCAGACCCTCGACACAGATCATCGCTAGATGTATAATTTATGTAGGTTGTTACAGCGCGAAATCGCACAGCTTTCCATCTGTATAATCTTCTGATATTCTGATAGAGACCTGATGGAATCACACATGGAAATCAATTTATACAGTTCGGTTCTAAAGCCGCAGTATCGTTATATCGTTCGAAGTTTACTGGTTTCGGAAGTTCGCTAGTACCTCCAGTAGAGTCTATGCAGATTATCTTTCAGCATGGGGCCAAATTTCATTAGTACAATTTTGCTAAAAACCCGTTAAGCGGTCGATATATTTGGGGCCACTCGGGTGTCCGTATTAAATGATATTTTCCTCTAACAGCTTTTATGTAGCAAAGTGCACGATTGTGACAGATGAACAAATTGACGAACAAACCATCACTCACGTTGATGTCTTTAGCGATGTCGCCTAACATCAGTCTTTATTGATTATTTTTGTTTGTTCTTTTACCAATGCTTGCTTAATTGACATTTTGCTGTCTACGGTTGGCAAGTCGGTCTCGGTCTTGGTCTTGGTATCGAGATAGTCTAATCCTGTGCAGATCAGCGTCGCTGTGTTTCGGTTGAGCCAGCACGATGATGTGTGTCACTGCTCCCGCCAGCATGTGACCAGAGACACAACACTGCCGATAATGACGAAGCTTTCCCCACTGCTACATGCGTGACAGATAGGTCAATAAATAGCGGATCAGTGGCTGAGAAATCCAAATTTCAGAAAAAAACGCGACCCCAAATTGCGAGCTCGGATAATTAAAAAGCCGAAAAATGAAAGAAGCTTTGAAAAATAAAGACTGAGACGAGCGCGTCAGTTTTTAAAACATGTCCAGTGCTCGGCTCTTGCAACTATACACCGAAGTCAGGATGCAGCGATTAAGTACAATTATGAGCAAGTCTTTACTCATGTTAAACTCATATATTTTTTATCAAAATTTATTAGGCCCTAATTATTTTGTCTATTTTAACAGGCAAAAGTCAGGTACTTCAAGTCGTTGCTATAGCGCTTTGTAAGTCGGACACTTGGACAGAAGTTGGCTTATTGTTCACTGCGATCGTTATATCGTTCACTTTGTGCAAGTATTACTAGGCTACTGTGTATTTTATATGCGTATGTTTGCATGCAAGTAATAATCATGTGTAGGCCTATTTCTACGTGCTGCTTTGATAATGATGTCAGCTCCAGGATTCAACGAAAATACGGTGATTAAAATAATCAACAAGACATCGAATGGCGTGGCCCATTAAAACGGCGATACTAACCAACCGGTTTAGTATGGGAAAGCGGAAAAGTTGCACATTTACGTCACGCGATCTTGGATTTGGTCAATCCCTCTGAGAACGTTTGTTAATCAGTAGCCGGATATAGGGCTAAGTGCTGCGATGTGGCGCGGCGTGGCACCGGACCGGCTCTGCTAATGCTGTCAGAGTGTGACGAAAACCGTTAACACGCCTGACAGAAATGTTAACCCTCTTAAGACCCGAGTGCATGGCGTCGCCGAGCCTGCAAAACAGCGATAACGTTCTTCACCAACAAAGAACATAATCTAATTTTTTCGGACATTTGTGACGTATAAGTAATAGTGTAATAAACGACGGTAGGAGAGCTAATTATTAGGAGCCAGATCAGCAATAGCGAAAAGTAATCTCATATCTCAATGCATTGTGGTAGCTAACGTTACCATTTTTGGCTAAGCATAATGCTATAATCGCTTAAATGTACATAATTGTGCAATATGCAATAAAAAAACAAATTTTTATACATAAGCTGTACAAACTGCGACAGTTTAACCAGTAATATTGCTGCACTCTGATGCGTGATGTTCGATATATGTAATAATACCATTTTTACTGCATGCTTTCCAGCTTTCGACGCCTCTTAAAGGTAGAGTGGCTAAAAATGTTTCTCTGTTTGATTTTTTACTAACTAGTCAAATTACCCTAATTATTCAAAGCGTGTCTTTCGGCACACTGTAAGCACCAGTCACTGCTGATCACCTCACTGAAGCACATATCAGACACACATTTCAAGGACTAAGCGACCTTGAGAGTTCTAAATACGACGACAGACAAAGCGTTTTCCGTTAACGGAAATGTTACAAGAGCTATAATTCCGTCGTCGGCGACCGTTAGCGGCTAAACTGTCTTGTCTGACATTGTCACGCGTCGTCTCTAAGGGTTAACACAGGTCGGCAGCGGTCTGCGATACTGTGAAGAACTGACGAGAGACAAATTGAAACAAACAGCCGATGCATCTGTATCAGTTAACGACTACATGTACACTGTGTCCCAAAAAAACATCCCCGACATTTTCGACTGTAACGTAAAGAAGGATTATCGGATTTTAATAATTTTTGGTACGAATATTCCTGAGACAACTTGTCGTCAAGTGACAATTTAATTTCCCATCTCGCTCAACATCTGTTTCTACACTACCTAAGGAAAATAGAACAAACAAAATATCACTTTTTTGTTCAATGCGACATGATTGCTTAATTAACATAACGCGTAAAAACACATTTTGTTCACATTTCTGACACTGTGGCTGACATTTCATTCAGTTATC
>Ga0209367_1001569_pt1 | contig 28434 bp, 19 predicted proteins | sample WorMetLIZISLAND2_FD_187412 | JGI IMG/M metagenome (GOLD analysis project Ga0209367, IMG submission 187412) | Marine gutless worms symbiont microbial communities from Max Planck institute for Marine Microbiology, Germany - Olavius geniculatus... ...
ACGAACAATCTTATAAGCGCTCATGTTGACCTACCCTAAGTCGACAATGCGCGTTAGGCGTATGTCAGTGCATTTGAGTTCGGGCCACGTGACTTTGGTGTCGAGGAAATTTTACCCCCACCCCTAATTTCCCACCAATCAGACTTAGGGCGCCGGGCGGACTCACGTTGGGCTTTGCCCCAAATTTCTAGTTTTTTTGCGGAGGCCCCCAAATTTTTGCGTGCAAAAGCAGCTACTGCTTTAGCGCGTCTTAGCCATCGCAATTCTGTCCCTCGGTCCATCTGTACATTTAAGTGGATCAGTCAAAAACGGTGCAAGCTATGATCACCACATCTTTACCATCCGTTGCCGGGAAGAATCTAGTTTCAGGAACCATAAAGCTTTTCCAAATATTCGAAGGGGGTCATCCCAAATGAGTGTACTAAATGAGAGGGGGTAGGCAAAATTTACGATTTTTAGCCAATAAGTCGCTGTATCTCTAACGATGCGAGGTAAGTCTAGGTTACTATTACGCACTAATAGAAAGTCATACACTGGCTCTCACTTGGATGACCTTGAACGCTAAAATAAGGGTTTTCATGGATTTTTTGGTGATTTCGGGTAGCGAGACACATTTCAAGAGCGAACTGCACCGGAATCAATTGAGATAAACATGGACAAGCTGCATATGAAATTTTCAGCATTAAACATAGATTTTAACGGTCCAAGTCTCAATTTTCTAGGTTCAAGGAAACCTGCACACAAGGGCATCAGAAAGCAGTACCCTCGTAAAAGTCATTATTTTACCATTGTTGGCTAGTCTTTTGTGAAAACGGTTGCAGATCACCATGGGCATGCTGCCTATTACAAGCGCTAGTGACGAGCTTATTAGTCATATCAAGATCGATGACTTTGAAAGACCATGAACTTCCAAAATAAGGGGTTTTTATGATTTTTGCTATCTTCAGCTGCAATGCACACTTCAAGAATGAACTGCGACAAAATGGCTGGAGACAGACTGACAGTTTGCAAACAAGAACTGCTATAGGCTTTCACATGTTTTGTAAGCATTAGCTCAAATTTCTTGTCTGACCTGCATCATAAAATAGAAGACACGGTTATGATGCAAAATTTCACGGTGATTGGCTGATGCAGCTCAGAGATATTTTGGCAAAATAAAATTTTAAAACATCTGCGGTAAAACGTAAGTCCGCTCCAAAAACTACCATTTCCGGGTAGACTAATGAAAATTCATGCAAAAACCAAAGACCAAAATCAAGTCCAAAATGTACACTGAGACTGCATTGCAGATGCACAAGTTGTCAAATGTGATAGATACCAAACACATACCTGCAAAATGTTGCTGCCGAGTATCTTCACCTTCACCTCGTCGGGACGGAAGTCCTTGACGTTGAAGTCCAGCTTCAGCTTCGTCTCTCCGCCCTCCTGAACGATCGGCACACGTGGCTGCATGTCCGAGTCCAGCACTCCACCCTCCGGGTTGTGCGGAAACAGCTGATACATCTGGTTCCTCATCCGCGCCATCTCCGCCTCCATCGCCGCCATCTCAGCCATCGCATTGTGAAAATCCATCGCCTGCATCCCAAGCATCGCATTGCGGAAATAGTGATCAAAAAAGTTGAGTCCGGTGGGGCGAACGTCGAACAATTTCTCCAACAGAGCCATCGTAGTACACAGATCAACCTTTTCACGACTTCACTGCACAATCAGTCACACAAAGTACCTTTAATTAACTGAAAGAACTTCTTAAGTCTTGACATCTTACACACCCTGTCCATCGCATAATCCCAATATTTTGCAAAAATTATAGCAAGACAAAGTAATAAAAAGATAAAAAAAAGATAGCAAGATAGCAAGATAAAGTAATAAAAAATTAAAATATGAAATAAAATATGATATGCAATAAATTTTGCAATAAACAAAAAAAAACATTAAAAACTTAGATTTTTCAATCTAATTTTTCAGAACTGGATTTGCCGTAAACTTTCACGGCAGATATAATCTTCGTGGTAGGCCTACGCGTTGTTCATTGGACACTAAACCAGACGAAACTTAAACACATTTTTAAAAACTAAACCCATACAATTTTATTTAAAAACCTTGTTTTCTCCAGCCATGCTCGAGACAGATGTTATATGCAGCCAAATACGATAGTGCGACCTGGCTGCAACAGAAGTAAACAATTAACCGCTACCAATCTAGCAAACAAACAATGCTAAACATTTAGCATACCTGTAGACGCAAAAGAACTATAGATAGTGAATAAAACCCGCAAATCAAGCCGACGACCTTGCACACAACAGCTATTAGCCAACACCTTTCCACTGACAGCTGACATATCATAAAGGCGACTGAATTTATATAACCGCCGTCCACCGCCAGGAAGATGCCCGAAATTTCCCCGGCTTCTAGAAACCATTCTAGAAACCACGAGAGCTCAAAGACGTGCGGATCCCAAAATTATGAGTCCGCCTCAGTCCGCAAATTTTGACCAAAGATCCGCGTCCGCAACAAGAGAGAAATATTGGATCCGCTGTCAGTCCGCGTCCGCACTAAATATAGGCCTAGTCTTTAATATGTAAGGTAGGCCATTAGGCTTATAGCAATTACAATTTAACTAACAAAATAACATCAGTAAAAGGCAAACATAGAAACTCTTGCCAGTCGTAGAGATGATCTCTCTCGGTGGTCTGGATATTGCACGGTCTTCCTCTTGCCCACATTATCTCCTCCCAGCTCCAAGAGAACAGTCAGTAATCTCAAGCTTTCGTACTTCTGCGAAATTTCCTAAAATTATACTCGTAAAAACCTATTGTTTTGTGTCCTTAATAACCATCAGCTAACTACATAACCATGCACTATAATGTACCTAAAATACCTACAAAATAGTTGGAGCTGAAGACGGACGTCGAGGGCGGGAGAGAAGATGTGTGGTGTCTGGGGAGCTTTCGAGAGAGATCACTTTTAGTTTTAAGACTACCAAATAGTTTATAGTGCATACCATTCCACTTTACATAGACTACTGGGACTATTGTTGCATTTTTGTTTGTATTTTTTTCTCTCTAAATATAATTTTTTTCGCTATTTGGACATTTTTGCATGTTTTTATATTTCGTTATTCATGTATTATTTAGCTATTCAGCTTTCGGGCTGCAAGAGTTCAGTTCAGTTCAGGGCTAGGTAATGCATTTTGCTAAACAAGACAAAAATTAGACCACCTTTCCAAAGTCCGTTAGCAGGTAAAACAAATACGCTTGTCACGAAACAGAATCCGCAAGTTGTGTCTAATTTTGATCGGCTTTTAGTAAACCCTCTGCATCCGCAAAAAATCCTGCGGATCTGCGTCCGCGGACACATCCGCAGTCCGCGTATGTCTGGTGCGCACAGCGCAGGACAACGGCACATGCCAGTGTGTCGACACAGTGTGCCCTGATTTTGTGATCTGTGGTTTTGACCAGGGATGGTTTTGACTCATTTCTAAAGCCCTTTTTCCACCCGATGCAACACGAACCCAAACGCAAAGCCAGCCACAGTGCCACTGCGTAGTTTTTGGCGCAAGCGACCTAAGAAAAGTACGCGAACAAGTACCGTACGCAACAAACGCAGCTGACGCAATCGATACAGTTGCGCAATAATCAGAACAAAAACGTGTACAAAAGCCAGTGGCGTGTTTAGGCCCTAGTTTCGAATTTAATGAGCGGGACACGCCGAGTCTTTTGTAAACCGATGCCTACATATATTTTTACGCGCGAAAGCAGCTACTGCTTTCAGCGCGTCTTAGCCATCGCAATTCCGTCTGTCTGTCACACGGGTGGATCAGGTAAAAACGGTGGAAGCTAGGATCACCAAATCTTCACCGTCGGGTGCCTGGAAGACTCTAGTTTCAGGAACCGTAAAGCTTTTCCATAAATTCGAAGGGGGTCACCCCGAACGAGGGCGCTGAATGAGAGGGGGTAGGCAAAATTTGCGATTTTTGGCCAAGAAGTCACTGTAGGCTATCTCAGTAACGGTGCAAGATAAGGCCTAGGTTACTATTAACCACTAATAGGAAATCGTATACTGGCTATCGATTGGCGCCGAATTCAATGACCTTGAACGCCAAAATAGGGGATTTTTATGGATTTTTTTGGCTATTTTGGCCTGCAAGAGTCTACATCATTCACAAGGTGGCGCCACCCAGGTGGCGCCACACGCGCCTATGGCAGATGTGTATTATGGTCCCGATGGGCCGAGTCCAAATGATATGCAATTTTCGAAACTATAACTACTCAACTGGAAATGCTATAGGCTTTCACGCGTCTCGTGAGCTTTGCTCAAATTTCTTGTTACTCTGCGCACGTTCCGTTCCTAAGGTAGCGAACAGGAATATAATGACCTCAGCGTAATACTGACGACCAACCAACCACAGAAATCTGAATAAAAACAGGTCTATACACTTTACAGACTGAATTATATTTTTTTGGTCACAGAGGATTTTGCGTTAAATCATTTCCCGAAAGTTACCACATCCCGACCCAGGGGAAAAATATACACACAGGCCTAGCTTCTTTTTTGCTACCTCGTCAGGTAACCAGAAACGATACTTTGCAAAATCGTTTATTCATTTTCCATGCATAAACAGCTGCTGATACAGCATTTGTTTATCATCAAGTTCTCATCCTTGTAACAGCAAATTAACGACAGACGCAGCGAGCAACAGCGATATACATATAGACGTGGAACATAAATACACATTGTACACAGGCGTATCAACGCTGTATCGACCAACAAAACACGATAAAACTGATCTGATAAACAAATCACACATGGAGGCCCAGAAAAGCAAACCATGCGCCAACTTCCACAACTTTAGTAAGTGTGGACCGATTGTCAAAATTTTACCATGTTGCACATTCTGCAGCACATTTTGAAAAAAGGCAATCATTAAAAGTCCAGCCACACCTCAAATGCGAAACAATATCCAATGCAGTCAAATTTCAAACACTAGTGCAGCGACATGTTTGAGGTGTGAAAAGATCTTTAATGATTCCCTTTCACAAAGAGGGAGCAGGGAAATATTTCCAAAATTCAAACTGGTTAATGTAAGATGGAGTTCTGCCAAAACTAGGATGGCTTACTTTTCTGGACCACCCTGTATGTTCTCACGAATTAACAGAGAGCAGCAGTAATAATAGGCAAAGTTATAAGTAAGTAATACAACAGAAACGGCAGCTGCATATAAGATATCGCCGAGCGGCAGAACATGCATAAAATCATGGTATACAATATATCGTACGATGACACGAAAATATATACACATATTGGCGACCACAATGTGCGATTCACACGCTTAACAATGACGATAACGTCGTCTTCATGTTGGAGTTGCAACAACATTATGATTGGTATCCTAGAACGTTATGAAAAAAGTACTCTCAGCCGACTCCACCAACTTAAGTGCAAGTTGTAGAGTAACAGACTTCAACTTCCAGGTTGTGGTTCAAATCACACCAAGGGCAACAAGGACAACCTTGAGTATATTGCTAACCGACTACATTCAGGTCAACTCAGCCACCTACCCTTAGGAGGAAGGGACTAGGTTTCAACTCCTGCAGAAATCTTAACAAACCCAGCTCAATGATGAGGGTACTGTATAGCTCCATCTTGTATCAAAACAACAGAACATTATTACGTTCGTTATGTCGTGTACGATGAACATTTTGAAGTCTGGCTTCCAAACATAAACATTCGGCTGAAAGAGCTTGTCTGTTGCACTATTCTGGCTCACAGTGACTCAAGACCATGCAGTGGCCCTTGGCTGAAACAGTTTCATTATAAATATTACACAATCGTCAACAGTGACGGCAAGCAGCCTGCATATTGCTTCGATACGTGGAAGTACAATGCATATAAATGTCTGTACAGGCATAGATGGACTTACGAATACACAAACACACGAACACAGCCAACAGACCAACAACAGAGCTACAGCATGTAATCAACCAAGCTTCCAACCACAAATGCACGTCTAAAGCACTGAATCTTCCCAAAATCCACACAGTACGAAAGTCTGAAACAAAAAATGAACCCTCCAGAGTGAATTTACACATTTCCGGACTCAGTTTCACCACAAAAGCAATCAAGGCAAACAGCCACGCTGCAACGTTTTGCTGCACACCAAAGTAGATATTCAGCATCACTTCAACAGAGAACTATCCACCCCAGAGCAAAAGAAACAAATTCAACCGTTCGCACATAAGCAGTCTCATATCATTAGGAAAATGGGTCATGTAAATCCTGGAAGTATACAAAACCTCACGATCTACCACTCCCAAGAACCCGTAAGTAAAAAAATAACTTTTCACCAGTAAACAGTTCTGCAATGTTAGGAATTTGAGATAGAAAAATTATGATGGTGTACGAAAATGCAAGGTCTGTCTAACAAATAATGTGGTTTAATAAACTTTATAACATTCGCAAGAGTTCTAGGCATGAAAATGTATGCCTGCCACAAGGGGAGCCATCATTAACAGAGTTGCAGAATTTTGCAATCATTCCAAAAGTGCAGTTAGTAAAAGAACAACAGTCTATGTACAAAGCGCACACATACAAAACGTGGCATTACAACATGGGCATAGAAAAGTGCAAAATACTGTACAATACACGAGCAAGCACAACCGCCATCTGAAAATAGCAGCAAAATAGCACGCTCACAATTTCTTGTCCGGAAATGACAAACACCGACAATCTGTGAAAATGATTTCCAAAAGTTCTAAAAATACCAAAGATATAAGCACTTCAACAGTCATACTTCTATCTGCCACACTGCAGTCAAAACTTCTAGATTTTTCTGACTGACGCAAACAGGTAGAGTAACATGCTAAAACCAGACATACATAACAACGGCAGACACCCAATTTCATGCGCAACCTGTTGGATATCAGTACAATATATGGAAACACTAGAGCAGAAATAAGTTAAAAATTTAACAGAAACATTATATAAATACATGTAGATTGTTGAAAGTAGAAAAGCTACTACACTGACGCTGGGCTGAGTCTTCTGCCAATGTATAAAAGAATCACATCGGCCCGCATTTTCCAAACATCCTGCAATCTTCATCCTGACTATGAAGACTAAAATCTCGGAAGAAAAACATGTTTCCTATTGGAAATGTCGCCAATGTTATTTGCATTTCTCCAGAAACTTTTTCTACTCCTAAGTCCTTAAACTAAACCAGCCAATCAGATGTGTTTACATAGATCACGTGAAAAAAAAATTCACCCTCTGCTTTGAAATTTTCTCAAGACACTAAATCATCCGAAGTAAGTTTAGAAAATGTGGGCCGTAGTATCTTCTCATCAGTGTGAGATGACTGATAGGTATCGATTCACTTCTGAGACTATTAAAAACTCTAATTTTCAGCTATGGCACTGACACGACAGAATTTTAAAACTAGCATGAGATAATGACCATTTGTCAACACTGTATAGAAGGTATTAAACCACAGAAATCTCTACTGACCAGTTCACAACGTGCTCGACACTTACTTCCACATGGCATCAGGCTCTTTGACACATGCTGTGTATTTGTTTAGCCTGACTGTTTTTCCTGGATTTTGATCCACGTGAGGTGGGTGATGAAGCCAAACTTATCACCATCATACCAGCCACACTTTATTTTTTCAACCTTCACTTTTTGCTCCCATATTCCCACACCTTTCCAAGTCGTGGCATGTCGCAAAAACATGCCGCACAACCCCGGCACTTTGACAAAACAAGCTTGTTTATAGTAATATCCTGGTCAGATCATGTCATAATTAGGAGTTTGCATAACACCAACAACAACAGTAATAAATACGTCAAAGCATAAAACCACAAACCACAACACACTGCTGCCACAAGTGATAAGATGTTCAAAAAAGAGCCTGAATAATGCTGTTTGAGCACACAGTTTGACAAATTTAGCTTTTTGGTTTTAAATGAATGGGTAGAGAAGAGCGCACATATATACTCTGCGTCCCCAAAAACCATCTTGAACATTTTCGATATAAAGTTTAAAAAGAATTATCAGATTTTAATAATTTTTGACAGGAATATTCCAGAGACAGCTGGCCATCAAATGACCATTCAGTTTCCCACCTCACCCAGTGTCTGTTCTTGCACTACCTGGGGAGAACAGAACCAACAAAATATTACTTTTTTGTCCAATGCGGTATGATTACTTAATCAACATAACACATAAAAACGCATTTTGTTCACATTTCCGACACTCTGGCTGACATTTTATCCAGTTGTCCATTTTTCAACTGCTGGAGCAAATTTGCAAGAAATGTCGGCCCATTATGCATACCATATATCATTTTTGTCACTCCATTCACTGACAGCAGGCTGTGCCAGTCATTTCTTGACTTCATAAACAGTCTTGAACATCATCTGGTAGACCCAGTGCTGCATGACAGTCAAACCTCGTAACAGACTGGCTGTTGGGGCCCACAGATCTGGATAGATGAAAGTTATTGACGTTTTCCCATTCATTTCAATGCGTATCTGAATTCCCAAGGTAGTGCAGAAGCAGATGTTGGGTGAGGCAGAAACTTAAATAATTATTTAATAGCCAGTTGTGTCTGAAATACGCTCACCAAAAATTACTAAAATCTGCTAATCTTTCTTCAAGTTGCAATTGATAATGTCGGGAATGTTTTTTCAGGTTTTCTGTTTATTTGAAGGCATATTTCATTTGATGTGCTTTCACCAGGTAGTGCAGAAGCAGACAATGGGTGAGGTAGGAAACTAAACTGTCATTTGACGGCAAGTCGTGTCAGGAATATTTGTACCAAAAATTAGCAAAATCTGTTAAATGGTTTTCAAGTAACAATCAAAAATGTCGGAGATGTTTATTCGAGACACAGTGTATATGTATAAGCTTCATAACCGGACACTCCACACCAACAATTCGGTCATATTTAACCTGCATGCCACTGCACTAAATAATGAATGCATTTGGGCACAAACTGCAGAAATTTAAATGACAAATTACATGACAATTTCACAATAACACAAGTTTACCAACATCAAACTGAAAAATCTAGAGGACAATTTTCACTTAGCCATCGGTAACAATTTCTTAGCCATAACAATGAACATACAAAAACTGCTGTACACAAATACGGAAGTTTCACAGTATATGCATTAACAAGCAAAATATACACAGCGCACAAAATTGCCGGGACTGGAATCAGTTGGCTGGGCGATCAAAAATGACAAACCGAGTTGGTTCTGAAATGTTGAACGCAAAAATGACAACAACTGAACAGTGTTCAAGAAGCTGTTCTTCAAAAAGCCAAACTCGGTTTTAGGGCTTTGCTGGAAGTTCTGGACAAGCTCTAAGAACGTCTGCTGTTAAGTTGTTTACCAACATGTATAGGTCAAATTGCAATCTAGTTAACAAGTTTTAAGTCTTGGTTTAGTTAATGAATTATTTTCACTACATTTCCATTAAAGCCTAACGCGTTAGATCTATGGTGGTTTCTCAGGTGGGAAAAGCCAAATAAATCTGCTTGGTATTCACTATTCAGGTCTGGACTTGGGTCAGCTACTATACAGAGACTGGATAAACTAAGCTGTAGGAACAAAGACCTGATAAACTGTCTTGATATGCAAACGGATGCAAATGGACACAGATGCAAAAATGTCTTAATTAGTCCCAAGTTGAGAAACACATTCTCTGCTCAATTATCACACTCCCACACGTTCTCTGCATTCTGCCAACACCAATCTTCTGTCGGTTCTTAAAAATGTCTTAATCCACGCGTCCGCAAAACCTTTGCCTCCCGCGGTTTTAGCATTGCAGCCCCCACAGTTTGGAACTCACTACCCTCTAGCATCCGTAGTTCTACCTCTGCAGACACTTTCCATCGCCTCCTTAAAACTCACTGCTTCCAGCAGTCCTACTGCTCCCCCTAGCGGCTCAGCCAAGTGCCTCAGATTCAGCCACTGGCTGACAGTGTGCACTTTAAATATGCGCCTACTTACTTACAAAGAAAGAATGAAAGCATGGGGTAACAGCTAACGAAGTTTTAGCTCCAAAATGCCAGAACATCCAGTACACATATCAGTGATGACAAATTCCAATGTAAGCCCACAAATTGCAAGTGAAGATATACACACACGATACACCAATAGTGTGGCCGGACCAAAAACCAACAGATAAAAAAGAAAACCACCAAATTCACGCAACAACTTATAATGCACAGTAACACGAATCACAAGCTCAATGCATAAAAATGGTTGCAATCACAATTTTAAAATACCAGAAAATTGTGCAACACTGGCAGAAAGTAGTCAAACACATGCAGCGACAACAAAAACATAGTCACCAACAAAAAAGATAAGCTGCATTAACAGCCATTGATATAGAGAAAAGAAAATGAAATAATGACAGAAATGACTGAGAGAGCAGGGTTCAACGTCCCGCCCGGTACAGTATAGGTCATTTCAGAGATGAGCAGAAACGATGAAGGTCAGATAAACACAACCGTTAGTCTAAATTTAAACTGATATGCTTCACTATTGTTTAACAACATTAGGTATAATCTTCACGTGTGTGCATAACTTGGCAAACATAACAATTATTTTACTGCAGCTGGTAATGTGAATGCAATCCTGGCAGTACATGATGGAAGCCTACTTCCGGGTTTATGACTAAAAGACACGAAATACATCAATTTCCAAAGAAAGAAAACAAGACTGAATTGCAGTCTTACAATGTCCAAGAAGAAAATAAACCTTGTACCAAAATGGCTAGTATGGCAACAACGAGTCAGCCAGAAATTAATGACAATCTATTGGACAAGAGATCAGATTAAATCCTATAACAGTCGATCATATTCGGTGATCAAGTTATCCAGGAAGACAACAGAGTATAGTTAAATAAAAAAGAATATATGACATAATGGTAGGTGAAGTGTAGCGATATCTACCCCGAAAACTTGCATTTATAAAAATCACCGAAAATACTGAATGAACACCGCTTGGAAATCCAACTGAAACAGATGACAATTTCTTGGGAAAATCCAAAAGCAACGAATCAGACGCTTTACATCGTTCGCACAAGTTCACTCACTCGCGGTCACACAAAACTATGTACACGACAGTTGACAAATCAGTTGCAACGTTAGGGAAGACAAAAACGAAAAAATAATTATTTTTAAATGAAAACAATTGCAGTGCAGAAAAAAGAGAAATTCAGCCAGAGAAATCCGCAAAAGTAATACAAAGAAAGTAACCAACTGGAAATGAAAACAATACAATGCAAAAAAAAATTCAGCTGTCGAAATCCGCAAAAGTTATGCAACAAATGCTCCAAAAGTAACCGTCCAATGTACATCGCAAGCCTGCTCTGCTTAGCCCTATGCCGAGCTGTCCAATGTTAGGCGCATTTACAGCCGTAATATACAGTAGCACCATTCGACAACTGACGCAGAAGTAAATGTGCACAAAACTATACCAAAAACATCAGCGCATTCCGACAACAACACTTAACAGCTGAAACGTATCAAGTGAACAAACCCCAACCAAGCTAATGCACTCCGGAAGTCAAAAATTAAGCTAATAAACCAATTTTGCAAGTACCGGTACATGCAGGTGGGCCTGAAAACATTCGGTTCAAACTGTGGCAGTGATATGAGTAATCCAGTGGTCTCACTTTTTTAAATAAATGACAAATTTAGGAATAATTTGACTCGATTTATAATACACAATAAACCGAATTGCAGTTACTTTTATGGTGACGTACAAAATACGAGAAATACCGTGAAAAAAGATCAAATCAACTGTATATGCTTACTGCTGCTTTTTTGCCAATCTAAGTAATTAATTGTGGGTTACTGATAGATTCCATGCAGCCTGACAAAACCATTGATGAGACAACTGGATTATATTGGAAATGTTGTAAGCTGCATTGCTTTAAAACTGCATATTTTCAACATAAGCGACAATTTTGTTTAATGTCTTAAGAGTTTCTGCAACATTTCATAACAAAACAAATAAGAAATCCGAAACATTGCAGACCAGCTACAGAAATGACAACCACTTTTGTTTTCCGCCAAAAACCAAATCATGTACCCTAAACGTGACAACCCACTACTATCACAATAACCCCCAAAGTCGATGCCGAAAACTGTGTGTTCTAAGACTTGATCGAATACAGCATACGGCAAACGACTGCACCGAAGAACTGTGACAAAACATACGCATCCCGACAAAAAATAGTCCTGGCATGTGTAAATAGTAGCAACATTGTACTGATGATATACATACGTATGCATATACATATAAATGTGCACGGCATGGTGTAATGCCAGCAGCTGTACGGCCGAGAAAATTTCCCAGGTAGGGAATTGTGGGCGTGGCTGAAAAAAAGAGGCTAGAAACAGGGCCAGCCCATCACCTCTCCCCTGGCTCACAGCACTATTAGTCAAACATATTTTGACAAACACACTTTACAAATATTCTCCGAGATAACGTCAGCCACCATCCAATACCTAACGGCATTCCATTCCAACTGAATAAAATAACTGTCTTTGCACCATTTATCAAACATACCCAGACATCTCTATCAGCCAATTTCAAGTTGAGCACAACAGTTTCCTCACAGATTCGACGTGTCCACTAATCAATACACCGCAAGAAAAATAAGAAAAGACAGGTTTTAATTCTCCATAATGCCTCTGATGCAATTCTACCAGGTCCAGTTCATACATTCACTCTATCTAACTCCATCGGCCTCTAGAACAATTATCTCGTGTAGAGTGATATCAGAAGTCCAGACAAGCAAAAGCCAATCGCAAATTCCAAGTGAGTGAGTAGGGTTTAATGTACCACCCGACACAGTATAGGTCATTTCGGGGACGGCCTTTGCAGGCAAAATTGCACAGACACGTAATAACGGAACACGAATTTTAACCTTTACAGTCAAACACTAAACACAAAAACGACCTAAGCCTAAACCTAAAATTGTAAGAACTCTCCATTTGAATGTGGATATGTGAAAGCAATGGCAGAGTTCTAATAATCTTCCCTGTTATCCTCCAGACACATTCCAAGCCATACTGCTGCTGACAAATGCAAGCATGTGGATTACATTGGCAACACGAAGGACAGACTGTTCATATATGTATGTATGTATGAAATACCAGAGCCGTACTGAATAACAAATGTTACTACCCAACAATGCGCCACCCCTTCCAGTAGCCAAATACACATATGAATACTGAACAAACATCGAGAAATACGCCACAAATATAGAATCAACTGCAATATTTTCGACTCATCTGCACAAGTTTCATAACAATGCAAACTGGTAAAGTTCAGTCAAGTAGCGCAAAAACAACAAGACCAAACATCAAAAATGCGATCGGCGAAATTTAGACGTTGTCCCCTAGTTTATAAATCAGTAGTCATTTGCCACCACACACTGTAAATATCACGGAACATTTTTTACAGATAGGAGTGTTTTTTAACCAGAAAATATAAAGCAAGTATTCGATACAGCTCTGGAAAGGTAAAATGGACAAGTTTGCTGCCGGCATCAACTGACTGGCACGTTGATACAAGTAACAGTTCACGCTCAAAGTTCATTCATTCGTCTGCGCGACAATAAAATTCCCGATTTACAACGAACGTAGCTGATATTACAACCTGCAGCTGATGATGGTGCTGTCTCTGTGCAAATACACTGATCAATCAATTACAATGATGATGTTGATAAATGATGATTATAAAGAGATGCTGATGACGTTGATCCAATGACGATGCTGACGATGGCAGAATATTTTCAGCTGCAACAATCATCAACTGCACAATCGACTCGTGACGACAAAGTCCAATGCTGACTTGTGTCCAAACAGGCACTAAACATGTCGATGTCCTTAGCAACCTGACAACACATGTCAATCGTTACTACTAATACTACAATCTACAGCAACAGCTGCAAGTACAGGCACTTAACACGATATTCTTAGTAAACTGTTAACAAATAAGTCATTATTGCTGTTACCACTGCCACAACCATCACAGGCCCTAACAAGAAGCCCAGTTGTCGCTAAGATAGCCGACCATACTGGTTGTCAGTGACCTTCAAAGTCATCCAAGGTTGATGATTTTTATGACATTTGAAAGCCAATATGCTACTTCTTATTAGTGATCAATAGCAACCTAAGCTCTATCTCTGTTGAACCATTAGCCACAACGGCGCGTACCGACCTTCAAGGTCAATAATTTTCATCTCATTTGAAAGAGCGCATGCCACTTCCTATTAAAGATTACTAGTAACCTTGGCACTATCTCTCATCGTTTCCGAGATACAGCCATTTATAGCTTGACACTTTCCACTGAAAATTACGTCCAAAATGCTGCAGATGGAGATATGGTTACTACATGTATTGACAAGCTATAAGAAGTTGCCATCACGTTATCCGATGGTACCATCGCCGACACCTTACGACTTACTGTTTAGCCATAATGCCTCACAGATAGCATAGCATAACGCGTTATGACCCTTCAAGGTCATCCAAGGTCAATGATTTATATGTCATTTAAAAGCCAATATGCGACTTCCTATTAGTGATCAATAGCAACCTAGGCCCTATCTTGCACCATTTAGCCACAATACATCCGTGACAGACAGACGGACAACAACCATGCCAACAGCTTGACCATTACTTAAATATGGTCAGCTAAAAACAACATCCATGGCAACCTGCCAACAAATACCGGTTGTTACTACTGTTATGATCATGATGACAACAGCTATGAAGATGACTACAATGACGGCTACTACTATTACCATGACTCCGGGATGAGCACGAGACCTTTCCGAAGCTTTGCCTGACATGCGAAACCAGTAAGCATCACAAAAGTTACTTCCAAGCACTTACTATGTTAAACGTTGTGGCTTTTCTGCATGATGCACATCTAAGTATACTGGCATACTGGCAGTGTTTCTCATTAATGGAGAACTGAAGTAACACATGATACTACTACTACCAGCATAACCACGACTACAACTACAATGTGAGGCATAAAAAAACACACCAAATTTTTTTTACCATAACTCGAAGAAGAGTTACCAAATTTTAATAATTTTTGGTACACAAATTCCTGACACAACTGGCCGTCAATTGACCGTTCCATTTCCCACCTCACCCAACGTCTGATTCTGCACTACCTGGGAAAAACAGAACAGACAAAATCTGCATTAAAATCAACAAAAACCTTAATAGAATTTCATCTTTCTGGATATGTGGCCACCAACAGCCAATCAATTACAAGGTTTGACTGTTGTGTAACAGCACGTATATTAAATAGGCCTAATATTCAGGAATATTGATGAATTCAAGAAGCGACTGGTGAAGCCCGGATTGGTTTGGAGCAGAATGTTATCGACGCTGCTATCAACGAATGGAGAAAGTGTCTTCGAGCCAAGCCCATTTTCGTGCAAAATTTTGTTCGTTTTCTTTCCCCAGGTAGTGCAGAAACAGACAATGGGTGAGGTGGAAAACTAAACATTCATTTGATGGTCAGTTGTATCAAAGTATTCTTGCCAAAACATATTACAACTGGATCACTTTTTGGTGTGTTTTTTATGCCTCACAGTGCATTACTACTGAAGCTATGACTGGAGCAAAAATGAGCAAACCATAGGATAGATGCGGCAAACAGAGCACACACAAAGAGCAGCTAGCAGTAGCCATTTCGGAATGCCCGCTGATTCAGCGCATCCTGCACACACACACAGTTAACAACAACAAAATCTAAAGCATGCTTTGGCAGCACAGCGATAAAATACTTACAGTACAACTCATCTTAAAAAGTGTTTCAGAACAACTTATAATCATTATTTTTGTAACCTCTAAAAGAATTTTGAGGATAACGTTTTTGTACCAGCACTGTCGCCACTGGTACTCAGAATTTGTAGTTCATTCAAACGCAGACTGCAGATTCTGTTACCAAAGCTTACGAAAATGATGATGAAACTCACTGGTCACTCTTGTATCAGATATACCCATTACCCGGTGACTTTCTGTGCTAGTAAAGCAGCACCATAAATAATAATTACTAGCTTTACTGCTATTTGTACAATCGTACATCATACCAGTAACGATTAGGGCACTGGACTAAAGAACAACAGGTAATGGGTTCAAATGCTAGTTATGTTTCTGCTAGGTAAAAACTCTTGGCAACTTGTTCAGTGTCACATAGTCCATGTGCACCTGTCACTAGGATTAACTCTATGCTCATAACTGAGTATATTGGTTTCTTATACCTTAACCTTTAATACGCTATACATGCAAAACTAATTAGAATAGAATGATTATGCACACATCAAAAAGCTGAAAACAGAAACATTTGCAAAACTTTTCGAAGAGGCTACCATAATCCTGCTATGCTAACTCTCAGCTCGGACTTCTGCCAAACAGCACATTTAAGACAATCTCTTCTACCAGCTGCTCTTATCTTCAGAGCTTCTCTTTTCATGTTTTCACAATCCTTGTTAGCGATTAGCATTTGAAGTCACTTTCATAATGTTACAGCTTTGTCAAACATCCTCCCTTTCATTACATTACAGTTTACAGTTTTTTTAACGTCGCCTAAGTAAAAACTGCCAGGACCATTATGCCCCATCAGCAGAATTCAAAATGCCCAAAAAACAGAACATTAAAATGAAAATAAAATGGATGGTGCTGTAACGACAAACACTACAGATGACTGAAAACCGGAGATGTAAATTGTAGACTTACAGCCACAGCCAGTGGGAGTGGCTGCGGTCCGTTAGTAACATATCCAGCGCCAGGATACTGGTTAGGAGTGACTAGGGACACAAGTGACTGGTTGATTAGAAGACCTCCCGATGTCATTACTACAACAAACACACAGACAACTACAACACTGTAGTAGCAGCAGCTGTAGTAATAGGTATGGTAACTCGGTAAGGTAAACAACCTCCAATAGATCACTGCCCGAAGACACTAAGTGTTAGCGACTCGATGTTACCATCTCAGAGCCAGTACAACAACATAACAGCAACAATTTAGTAGAATAATGGAAGACAACTGCACACCAAATATGTACAATGAAAAATATGGCTATAACGTCACAGTACTAAATAGTGTGATAAATACACAGGCTAATGCAATTTAGTGCTGTGAAAATTGCCGGTCTATTGTTTTGGAGCCATATGCCAACAGACGACAGGCAAACAAGATGGGCTTGTTAACATGCAAGTTGATACAACTCAAAATATCTCCATTTTCTAGAAGACTAGGCTACTGTAGAGTGCATCTCCAGATGTCATAGTGTCTACAGTGGCAGGGGCCCCCTTAGGAAAAAATGTCAAAAATTTGGAAATTTCTGAGAAAAATACTATCCCTACAGACAAAAAGATGTAATAACGTGAACGATGCAAAGTATCCTAAGAATGCTTAACAACCAAACATCAATAGATGACAGCAAACCGTATCCTGGTGGAGTAAAGCTGCCTGCTCCACTGCTGTCGACGATGCCATTCTGTGTCGACCCCGGGGACAACTCAGATGTTGTCGCAGCGTCGCTGACGTTCAACGTGTCGTACACAGGGTGCGTGCCGCCGCCGGCGTACGGTATCGTAGCGTAGGCAAGCGGGTCGAGAGCACCGCCAGCTGACAGGAACGCAGCTGTCTGCAACGTGTGTGCCGACATGACAGCGGTCGGCGTGTAGCCAGCGAGACCGTGGACAAAGTACGTCGCTGCCGCCGGCACTAGACTGCCGCTCAGATCCCCACGACGATAGTAGGCTGTTGCAACATACAATACTACAACAACAACTACTACTACGATTACTATTACTACTAAGCATGTAGCCAGTGAGCCCGTGTACAAAGTACATTGTTGCCGATGAGAGAACAAAAATTATACTGCTTGGTCAGTTTTCCCACCGATTATTGTTCCGCCAATTCCCACAGTTCTGATAAATTCCCTGATTTTTGCCAGCAGCTGTGAAGTTGTGAAAATTTCCGGGATTTCTAGAAGTGAATTTTAGCAATAACAATTTTCCTGCAAAATATTGTATATAGCAAAAATGTAACAAGATAATCTGTAAATGATGAAGGACCAAGTTGCTGACTACCATCGCTACATACTACTACTACCACTAATACAAAAACATTAACTACTAAAAAAACAACTAACCTCTGGATGGTGGTGGACTAAGCTCTTCCTTGGGTTTGGCTTGCTTGCACTCCACCATCTTGTTGTTGATCTCGTGAAAGTGCACCTCAAGAACGCGCTCGACGACGGCCGCGCTCTCAAACGTCACAAACGCAAACCCTGCACAACCAAACAAGAACAAACCCACTCATTTACACAGCCGAGAACGCACCCACTGCTTCGTTGGCGGATCACACAGATGTTTGTAACTATTACTATGATTATTATTATTATTATTCTGCACTGTCTTGCTGTAATATGCAGTCACTGGAGATCAAACATATATGGGAGACAGAAAGCATTACACCAGAAGCAAGTCGCAGTAATAAGCTTCATCGACAATGATTCCCGAATCCACAGTTATCAAAAAAGTGTAGATAAGATATGACACACTTCTGCCGCAAATGTATGTCAAAATCATTCTGCTCCTATATGCCTACATATGCGCAGACAAAACAAAGTTTAGTAAAATGTGTATGTAACACCCTATCTCTTTACAGTAGTTTACTTTACACTAAATACCATGTGGCAGATGCATGTAAAAATCCTTATTTCATGATCTACATCCTCCTAATATTTCTCGCCACAATGTCTGCAATGTTATAACTGGTCGTAATGTCACTCATCAAACGCGACGACTGAAACACATCTCATGTCTGAGTGATTATACCACACATGCACAGACCAGTCAGAATACACCAGTGATCAGTAATCTAATAAACACATTTCAACAGAGTCAGTAGTATACTATACATCGTTACACTCGAACAGCACACTCAGACGAAATGTATACACAGCATATAAAGTAGTAAGCAAGCAGAGAAAAGTAACAGAGAAAATATGGCAGCTTACCACGATGTCGCTGAGTTAACCGATCCATCAACAACATTGCATCTTCCACCTACAACAACAGCCGCAAGCTTAAAGCCAAAACAGGACATTTGGGTGCAGCTGTTTGGGCGCCAGACTTTTGGGCACCAAAACATGACATTGCCATGAAAAAAGTTCAAAAATTACGATGATGAAGATGCACGACTACATACAGCATCACGACAAAAAAATGTGATGCTGACGATGAAACGTCGACGAAAAAACTCTGACGACTGATACTGATATTTCAGGATGGCCACCATCCGTAACACCTTCATCAGAATGACTGCTGTAGGCCTAATCTGAGGATGAATTCAGTGGCTTATGCCGCAAAGTGTGTCAACAACGCACGACCACGACGTACAATGATGTCACGTGATGACGAGTGACAACAACAATGACCACTAGATGAATAAAGTAAAGTCTATAGCGCTTCCTACATTAGACAGACTTGTGGCCAGAAGCGCTTTGACAATCTCGAAAGTGGCAGCTGATTGGCATGAGCTAATGATACTGCAGTGCACTAATGCGGCCATCCAATGCACACGTAAATGAACAACTAGACCCACAGTATGCAGCTAGCAGACACACCACCGCCCAATCAGCCACAATAGACCACCATGAAGTAGCGAGTAAGCTACTACTCATTTCTCGTCCCACAAAGGGTAGGAGGCTGAGATGGCCTGAGCACAGTAGGTTAGCAACTTGCAGAAGGTTGCTTGCAAGCGACTGACAGTGAGAATCAAACCGTAATCTGAAAGTTACGAGTTGACACTATCCACTAGACACTTACACCTACACAGGGAGATAGGTGTGAACAACTTGCCCAGAGTTGTTACTTGGCAGTGCACCAGCTGGAATTGAACCGTCGACCTTTCGGTCTCGTATCCAACACCCTAACTGCTGAGCCACCAAGCCATCTGTACCTAAGTACGGTTGGCTAAAAATTATACTACTACTATGCTATTAAACATTAGTTTTGCTGCATCATATAAAGTTAATGACGAACTGTTCTCCCTGGCGAGATTTGTCACCAACACCCATCAAATTTTCCGAAATTGGACGGTTTTCCAAACAAGAAGTGAGAAGTCACTCTTTGCTTGCTAATTTAATGCTCTGATGACCTAAGCAAGCTTGCAGGATACAGGGGAATGCAGATTTTCACAAGAATCGTGCAGATCTGATGTCTACATGACTTTACCAAAATAAAGCACTGTCGGGATGTGTTAAGATTTGGAAATTGCTTTGGCAGTACTTGTTACATGACAGAATTAGGGTTACTCTCCCTGTCAGCTGTGATACAGCGTAAGCTGTGTGACAGTGATACAATACTGTCAGGAACACTGTGATGGTTATCTGGAATGTCTTACCCTCCAACTTCAGAGTGGCATTCCTCCAGCGACAACAACAATGCTCCTAATCAAATTCAATCTATTTTAAGTTCACTTCAAATAGTAAAAATTAACTAAATTTTCTGAAAACAATCTAGACAATATCACAGCACAGAGCACAGAAAATCATTAAGTAAAAAGTTGCAGTTAGCCGACCTTGCCATACTGTTCAAAATAGTGCTTCACATCGTCGATCGTCGTCGCCGCTGACAATCCCCCAACGAACAACTTTCTGTGATGATGGTTCAACGGTGGCTGAAAAAACCCAGAAAATCCACAGATTAAATCCAAATTTTCCACAGACGTATCAAGCAGCATCGCTTAGCTAATTACCGTTTTGTACTTAATTGCGAAAGTAACAAAAAATGCAATGAAAAATATTTAGCTAAGCATTGAAATGGAAAAACTGGCCAACTAGTTGTTGTGCTAATGATAAGCAACTAGACCCACATTGCACGTGGCAGACATACCACCTCATTCAGCCACACATGATGTGAACTGACACTACAAGTGCTACTGCTCTGCTGAGCTGATCAAACGTCTTATTCCTGGTACAGTGTGTACATCACGGCAGCATAGCAAAGCTTGTTTGATTTGTTCATTTGAGCCAGCAGTCAATAGTGACTACGTAAAGTTCTGTCAAACGCAAACAGAGGGGTGGTATATTCATTACAAGAGATGGGCCGATGCAGTGCAATTGTCCACATGCTCAGCAGTAGGACAGAGTGGCGGACACCCACACACTGGCTCAGCAGATGGGGGGAGGTAGCCCGCCTCCTCTGGCACAACTTAATTACCCTCTTTGACTTGTAGACTGTCAATCGTGACTCACCGCTGAGCAAAAAGCTTATCACTGTGTCCAATTCAGATTTTCAGAATTCTCTACAGTCGACAAATATAATTCTGGAGATCAAGAATTTTTTTGAGTCTCGAGCAAGTCGAGTCTCATTAACATCTCTAACGTTAACACAGTTCACACAATGCACTTTACTGCCCACGTCTAACCCTGGCAGTGCAGCACGTGGCAAGAGGCCGACCGATATCAGTATTGGCATTGGCACAACCCAATAATATTGGGCACTGAGTATTGGGTAGCTTTTTTGGTATCATTCTAACCCTGCATATAAATCAATAAATCAATGAATTGCTGCTAATAATAAATACCCATCACTATCAACTCTGTGTTAAGTGGAAACTGTAGAGCATAAAAAACAACTAAGTTCAACCTACCTTTGTATGGTTCGTTGTGATCAATGCCGTAGACTGTTTCGGTACGGCTGGTTTTGGATCAACCTGTTCACAAAATTACTTTTACTTTCAATTTTCAGTCTACAGTTCGGAAAATCACGCCATACAGTTCAGGGTGCCAACAGCTGGGCTTCAGTATCAAGAGGCAAGATACAGTTTGATAGCAGCAGCCCAATAAACAAAAAGTTTGTAAGGCCAACTTAAGAATAACTCAGGAAAAAATGTCACCGGTACAAAAATCGTATGCAAAAATGCAAATTACAAAAAAAAATCAAACCATAATAAAAAGTTACAGAAAACTTACAAATACCATAACTAAGTAAGTTACTGACTATGAAAGAACTTATGAAAATTTGTAAAGTCATGTAAACTAGTCCAAACCCACTACACTTTACAGTGCAATACTCAATTCTTAAAAAAAAAACAAGCTTCTTCATGATGCAGAAAAAACTTTCTGTAATCACCTTATCGTTCACTTCTTACATCACTAATTTTCAAATAGACCACACCTGCAGCACACTAACTGGGACAACTTATGTAAGAAATAACTAAATTATTGTTTCGCCAAAAGTCATCATATTCCCTGATATTTCCACAGGTTTTTCAGTCAAGAGAAAAACGTGGTTCAGTACAACTACCGTTCTGATAGCAACAACTTACAGATTTAGAGTCGAGCTGATGCGGTCCATTCTCGAGCACATTTGTAACACTTTCGGCATCAGCAAATGTCACAAAACCAAACCCTCTGCACATCACCAGCAGAAAATTACAACCAAATATATACCAGGTGCCCCCCCCCAAAAAATAACGTCCTAAAAATTTGCATGCATTATGCAGCGGAGTAATTAAAATAAATCAGCAAAAAAGCATGTATGTAAGGAACAAACATTCTCAAACACGTTTAGAAATTTTCGCTTAAAACACTTCCATATTAGTCGAGATATAAACAAAATAGTGTTACACATCATAAAGCAAATTATGCAAGCGACTCATCATTTATGTTCCGCTCGTCATGTCATAAAACAATGGTGAGAAAAAAAACAGCAAAAAATGGGTAAAATGGCATTACCGTGACCGGCGCGTAACCGGGTCCTTCATTACTGTACATTCAGATATTTCACCATACCGACCGAAGTAATCACGTAACGTATCTAAATGAACCAAAAACAAAAACCACGTAACTACGACGCTATTGCTGCTACTGCATCAGATCTTTTACTGTGTGATGCACACAGTCCAAAAAACAGTACTGCTACCCAGTAAGGTGCATGTATCGAACCTCCATCTGTCCATCTGCAATGTTTAAGTACTGTGGTCATGTAGGTTGGCTTAAATAATGAGCTTATTCTTCGCTCCCCAGAGCCCCATCATCTGTAACCTAGTCCTAGGCTAACATCCCCACCCAGTCACTTTGTATGCATTACATCATCTGCAATTAACTAAGATACCGTAACATGATACACTCACTTGTATATGCAGTCATTCAGCAATGTTTGCTAAATCAGTACCAGTGCATTCTTTATTTAATCAGGCACATTTGCCAAGTACACCAAGTTATGCTAAATACAGAAAAAAGTTTCTTAAAAGTAAGCTTTTGGAAAATGTTGCACTACTTCTACAAGCTGTCAAAGTTGAGACACGAAAAGTAAAACTGTGACAAACTGACCTGCTGTAGTTTTTCCACTAAGTCCGCCAATAAACAGTTTACTGCAAACAAGCAAATACACAGCAAAGATAAAAATATTGATACAGATCAAGCTACAGTCTGTTCCAGATGGGATAAATTTACAGCTGGTACTGGTGCATTAAATTTTCCAGCATTGACAAACTGACAGTTAAGAATCTGGTCAAAATGAAATATGCACTCAAAGTCTCAAATGCCTATACTATGTTGGGCATCACTGTCTTTACAACACTGTCCTATATCATGCACATACAGCTGTAACAATAGGAAAGTGCTTTGCACCAGGTGGCAATACCGAAATACCAAATACTAAATACTGAAAAATACTGAAAACGTTTTCCGTATGAAAAACCTAGCCCTAACCCTAACTAAAGATTACCGATAACTACCGAACACAACCTTCGTTGTCCAAGATTGTTTTTGGTAGTTGGCAGTGCCACCACAAGACAAAAACCAAGACCCAGAACCTGGGGTCCAGCCCCCAACCTGACACAATATCTGTCAATGGAAACCACGTAGATGCTGTTTCCGACTTTATATACTTGGGAAGCTCTCAGTCATCTGACGGCCAGTCTCGTCTGGACACACGCAGACGCATCGGCTTCAGTTCCGCAGTAATCTCCTCATTAGACAACATTTGGAAAGACAAACGATTATCCCTCTCTATTAAACTCCGCGTCTACCTTGCCCTGGTACAGTCAGTGCTCCTATACCCATCTGAAACTTGGACCCTCACAGTGGCAGACAGCAAATCACAGATGCATTCCACATGAAATGCCAGCGTCGCATCCTAGGTATATCACGGCATCAATTCGTACGAAATGAAGAGATTACCGCTCGCACTAGTCTCCCTCCCCTATTGACCACCATCCGTTGCCGTCGCTCAACCATCTTCGGACACCTAGAGAGGCTTGGCGACAAAGTTCCAGCTCACAAGGCACTCCACAGTTGCGTCAGGTTGTCTCAGGGATGCCTCTCTGACCCTACACGGAAACGTCGTCCCGGTCGTCCATGTGGCAGGTGGATAGACCAACTACGAAGAGACAACAACCGCCCAACTGCTGATCAATGGAAGCTGGCTATTAAGCATGGTCACGGTGGAAGAGCGATGCTACGGTCTCACAACTACGCGACTACCTGACCTGACCTGAGTGCCACCACTCTGCACCTATCGGATACAAAGCCACTTCCAGAGTTTGCGCAGAAGCGTACATTTAAAGGTGCGAATATCACCAATGCTATTTGCAACTAAAAACCTGTGACCGGCAAATAGCATCTATATTATTTGCATGCTACAACTGTGCAGTATCCGTGCTTTTCTCTAGTCCTAGTGCAGTGATTTTCAACCAAAGTTCCATGGAACCCAAGGGTTTCACAAGCATCTGCCAAGGGTTCCACAACTGGCCAGTAAAAAATAACCTGGCATGTAAAAACATGTCAGACAATATTGTAGAAAATCAGCACTGAATCCTTTGTTCAAAATTGTGTTTCTGCACATCTATTTTTGAACAGAACTACTGTGCTGAATCATTTTTGTTCTGGCATTTGCATTGTAGGCCTAAATTATAACATAGGCCACCTAAGCAAAACATTACTCAACTCCGAGGATTAAATTGCATTATCGGAAATGACGAAAAAAACATATTGATTAAAGTTATGGTTACAAAATCATATGACCATTTACTTAGTTAATTCAATTCTTTGAACATTCTCCTAAAGAAAATTTGTAAAAACATGTATTTGTCTCAAGGAGTCCACATGATACATTTCTGGGGGTGGTGGCGGGGGCAAATGATTGTATAGATGACCGCCTCTCCCATCGTGTTTGGTTAAATACTATAACATACCCACTACTCCTGCCTACTAATGTGGTCAAAATTCATATTAGAATAATATAATTGGTCATCTTTGCATGCTCTGTCATCGTCATAAGAGCTCTCTGCCCTGCAAAGAAATAAGTCTGCAGAAACCCTGTAGCTTCAACCTCGCATACGTCGCTGGACTCACGGATCAATGCATGAGATTTCGTGAATGGCATTCGCCTATATGTACTGCGTAGGGTTCTGCTGCAGTGAAAAAGTTGAAAAACACTGTCCTAGTGAACAGCGCTAATTGCCAGAGATGTGCAGATGATGCAATTATGGGTCTGCATCTGCAGGGTAGCTGCATCCACAAAACTAAGCTACCATGTGTCCGCATCCGAGTCTGCACTGCCAGCAACAGTGAGAATGTTAAAATTATAGTAGAACTCAGGGCCAGCATTTATTAATGTGGTATGAGCAAAAAACTTCAAATGCAACTAGAATTTTGTAGTATATTTGTTACTAGTAAGTAGACATGCAGTGGTGAAGAAATTTTTTTCTCTGGGAGCATCCCCATCTGCAAAGACATCAAAAAATGTGTTCACATCCGCGACCATGTCCGCAGAAGGCTTGTGGATGCACGTCCCATCTGCATCCACACATCTCTGTTGGTTGCATGTCATTCAGGGTTCAAAATTATGGTAAGTTATAGGGCTACTGTTAGTTACTGAAACGTGTAAAAAGTATTAACGACTTAGAAAAATGCTATTAAATTTTTAACGTGCAAATTTCAGCATATTTTGAAAAATAATATGGTAAGTGACAACACAATGACGATACATCGACATCAAAATAAAACTGCATCGAAGTGTAATTGGCTACATTACAGCCAATCCATCACGCAGGGTGCGGATAGTATCCACGTTATTGGCACCTTAGAGTGCGAATGTCATCAGCTATTTGGAATCGCCATTTGTGCAAATGTGTACAACTGTTGGCTGCAAACTCTGTTTCTAACTCTAAACCTATTCTTAGCCATGTCACTAACATTATTCCAAACAGCCAACACCAATCCTAATAGGCTAGGCAATCTTTGATCGCAATTTGAAACTTCTTGATGGAGAACTTTTGCGATAGCGCCCTATACACTTGCGCAAACGTTCGCCGCCCAAAAGTTAAAAATAACGATCTAAACGTTGCATAAAATACAACAGCATCAAAAGCCAGGGTACGCCCGATTGCTAGCACCGCCGATCAAACGACTATGGGCAAAAAGCGGATTGCAGATGTGCGAATGCCGCAACAGTTAACTCAGTAATAAAGCTGTAATTTGTTAGTTAAACCATCTCCGAACCCCATTCCTAACCCTAACCTAATACCTAAGCCTAATCTTAACCCTAGCCCTAACCATAGCTCTATCCCTGTTGCGACATCCGCAGATCCGCACATACGCCGATCCGATCCATCGTCTACTCGTTTACTACGGGTAAAAAGTGAATTGCGGATGTGCGGATCTGCGAATGTCGCAACAGTTAACTCGTTAATAAAGCTGTATTTTGTTAATTAAACCATCTCCTAACATTCTAGTGTCGTCGAAGTCGGCAGCCGACTTAGACGCACGGCAGACGCACGGGACGCCGAAAAGTTGCGTGCATTGCACAGAGAGACTGACAGAAAAAATGTTACCACGAGTCAGAAGAAGATTCTTGCAAATCTGTCTGATTATTCTTTTCCGATTCCATTATACAGGTCAACAACAACAACAACGCTCAAAAACAACTACAATTCAAATATGGCCGCATGCGTCATCTAAACACCGAAACGTCCCCAGTCTCGGCAAGTTCGCTTCGAATTCAATGATTCTACTCAAGATGACGTAATCGATTCGAATCTGTTATTTTCTGTCATCCCATTTCGATGTAAGTGGTTCGAGACACAGATATGTACCCTTTAAAAAAGGTAAAGGGTAAAGGGTATATATCTGTGGTTCGAGATTACTGAAGCGCTACAGCTGCAAAAGGTCGTTTAAGGTCATCAATGTTAATATTCCCAGAACAATAATTCTAGCGGTAGATCGGCGATCTTGCTGTTAGCACTGAAAAATTGCTAGAGGTAGATCGGGTAGGCACATTATTAGGTACATGGTAGAATTTATGCTCCTGGTAGTCATAGGACCATGCCACGACACTGTCACGTATTTAAATCAGGCTTATTCAGTATTATATCAGAGTCCATCTCAAGCCATATCTGTTTCATTGTAACACAGACTTTAAAATATATTGTTTTTAAATAAATTTGGTAATTGATAACAAAGTGACTGATATTTCAGTCCCAACCACAGTCCTGGTAATGCAGTGAGGAAATATGGCTGCATTCTTACATTAATAATGTGATAAATGTAATTAGATAAAGTGGCGATCTACCACTAGTAATTTTCTGCTCACTAGTGCGAGATCGCCGATCTACCCCTAGCACTGACCTACCCCGAAAGCTCGTAACCAGTGCTAATTATGATGAGCAGCAAGTCTGTGCCTGTACCTAGTGCCATTTTTACGCTAGTTGAGCCAATAGCGGTAAAATAACGATTTTTACCCGCGAAAGCAGCTACTGCTTTCAAGTTTCAGTGTGTCTTAGCCATTGCAATTCTGTCTATCTGTCCGTCCGTCAGTCTCTCTCTGTCACACGTGTAGTCGCTGTAGGTGGCAGATTCAACGGAGGCTGCAATTTGCAATTGCGTGTTAAGCATCGGTTCCACTCCTAAATCCTCCTTTCCCTTTGGGGCCAGGAATCCCCATTTAACACGATGTGTTGTGCCAATGACAAGTGACAATGACAGTGAGTTTATTTCGCACACTTGCGGCTACAAAGATAGCCGAATCACAGGCTGAACGGTAGTTCAAGCCTTGTGTTAACGGCGACTTCTCTTTCTTATGGGAAAGCCAAAAATTCGACCCCCCACAGAATAAAAAACCCTGACCCGATTGAGATAAAAATTTGGCACCGTTGATTACGTCGGCGAGGGGACCCGTCATACAAAATTTTATGCAAATCCCTCCAAGGGGGGCTTCCCGGGAAATGGGTGGAATATACGCAAAAAATTTTATAGCTGTACATATACCTTTTTTTTCAGAAACTCACCTACAGGTCAGACCCTTCGGCGGATTTTTGCGCACGATGGCTCAAACGACGCGGTCTCGCGCAAGGATGTGCCTTTT
>Ga0209367_1001571_pt1 | contig 28424 bp, 13 predicted proteins | sample WorMetLIZISLAND2_FD_187412 | JGI IMG/M metagenome (GOLD analysis project Ga0209367, IMG submission 187412) | Marine gutless worms symbiont microbial communities from Max Planck institute for Marine Microbiology, Germany - Olavius geniculatus... ...
GTGTCGCACTTTAGCACTAAGTAGTTAACATTGACTGTCTTGAGTCTTGACTTAGTGTAGTAAATATTCGTTGTTCTGAAATTTCTTCGTTTGCATTAGCACAGCACCTCGAAATAACGTCTGTGTGACCCGTGAATTTCCGAAACTCTTTCCGTGAATTTTCCGTGAAATTTGACACATTTTTAAAATTCTGCCGTGAAATCATGCATTTTTTCCCGTGAATTCGGTTGGTCCCTACTCATGGTGGCCACTCTCCAGTCATGATCAAATTCCCTGACTTTTCCAGACATTTTAAGGGAACATAGATAGAATATCGCCCCTCGCAACAGTAGCGATATGACGTCTATTGGCAACAATTTTAATTATTTTCCAGAAAATTAACTGACCAAATTTAGTGCAGTTTAAACAATAAAGACAAACAAAAGTGGCTTACTGCCACTGCAAATTTAAAAGTATGGGAGTACAAGTATGTGAGCGAAGCGAGCAGAAAAAAAATGGAGTTGAATGCAAATATTCAATTAGTAATGAACAGTTTTGAGACACTTTTCCCTGACAGGATTTTTTCCCTGACATTTCCCTGACTGTTAACATAATCCCTGAGATTTCCCTGACATGTTTTAAATTCCCTGACATTTCCAGGTTTTCCAGACAAGTGATCACCCTGATTACTATTTCACCCACAGGCATTATGCGTAGCCAGCACAGCCACAAGTAGTAAGTTCAAAAAACCGAGGTAAATGACTAAGTGGGTGTGGCAGAATGTTATATTTTGGTTCCTGTGTTGAAAGACCGAGCAAAAACCTGAACAGTAATCTGCATGAATCATACCAATCTATTCTGAATTAATCTTTTAAGCAAATATAAGCTAATATGTTTTCCCATGAAGTGCTAAATTTTGGGTTTTAAAAATTTATGTTGATCAGTTGTCAAGAAACTGCAATTAATCTAGTGAAACATCTATTGAGCCATCCTGTACATCAACAACAAACATAACAACACTACCTACCTCTTGGATCCATGCTTTTCATCCAAGAACAACCTAGACAGCAGAACAAACAGACATGTATGTGTCAGTCAGTAAACTATGGACGACTTCGCTTTGTGACTTAAGACTTTCGCTGAGCCTAAACTTCGGTTTAAGTACCTACTTAGACCAAAGTTTAGCCGAACTAACCTGGCTTAAGTTGGTTCAATTTACATAAAAAAGATAGCTTTAGCCCTTAGAGCTAAACTTTCACTGAACCTGAATCCACTTCAACTTTTGACTTAAGCTGAGTGAAAAGAAGGCAACTATTTACAATCCTTTGGTAAATTAAAGCAGTCTGGTATCAAAAATAAACACCATAATGGTCTAAGTACATATTTTAGCATTTAGCTTTAGCTTTGGCTTAGCAAAAGTCTACGTCACAAGGCTCAAAAAGTGAAGTCGCCTACTGTGTCCAATGTCCATTGTCTGAGCACTGTGTAATAAACTAATGAACAGTGGACACCAAACTTGACAAATTTCTCACATCTGTGCACAATGCTGCCATCTAATGCTAATAAATCAACTAATTACCGGTATTTCACTGGGGAACATAAATCAACCAATATAAGTACGGTGGCAACAAATTGTGGTAGCACTGCAAATCCACCACCATGCAGATACTGATACAATACTGACAGTCAAACTCTCCTGGATTTTAATTTCGCATTTTCAGTTCTCATGGTGCCAACTGCATTCGCTGTATCCAAATCACTTGAGTATCTAAGCTAATCCACTGTACATTGCTTATTTGAACCACTAGCATCCTGTATGCAACATGTCTAACAAATAAAACAATCAGTATCTCACACCACAGCAGCAACACTATGATAGCACACTATGATAGTAAGATGAATTACCAATCTACAACACTTTGACCCAAGCTCTGGCAAATAGCCATTTCTAACGAATCCAGCCAAACTTGGCTCACAAAGTGACCACTTTCCAGACCAAACAAAATTCCAACTTTTCCAGTAGGGCAAACAAAAATTTATCAATATACTGTTTAACACCACTGTTAACAGTCATTGCTTGTGCACTGAAGTAGTTCGCCGCATTAGGGCTGTCCAGTTTTGAATAATTTATTACTGAAGTGCACTTTCCGAACTAAGTTATAATGTACTAGTGAAACAATTCATAACATTTTTTATTTTCCTAGGGAGGGGACATTCCCCCCAGACCCTACCCTCATTTTGTTGTGAAAGGTAGTAATTTTGATAGCAGATGTGCATAACTGTGCATAGATCATTGATCCCGTAAAAGTTCGGGATGAGTGAAGATGACGGGAACTATTCATTACTATGGGTAGTTTGCGATCAGCTTTTCCAGTGATTGCGAAGCTAAATAACTGACAGAATACGGCACTGTGATGAACAAACCTGCAAGAAACATATTCCGCTTGTTTTTCAATCGAATTTGTCATACAACGATTAAACGAGTGAACTTTGGATCGAAAATTGTTAAAATCCGCCATCATTCACTGTAGCGAAGCGCAATGATATCTCGTGTGCACTAAAGTAGATCGTCACATTAGGGCTGTGCTGTTTTGAATAATTTATTACTGAAGTGCACTTTCCAAACCAAGTTATTATGTTCTAGTGAAACAATTCATCAAATTTTTATTTTCCTGCGGAGGGGATGTTGCCCCCTCCTCAGACCTCACCCCCATTTTGTGGTAAAGGTAGTAATTTTGATAGCAGTTGTGCCTAACTGTGCATAGATAACTGATCCCGTAAAGTTCTTTCAGCCATAGGCAAATGGTTGCGTCAAGTGTAGTTCGCGGAAACAAGCATTAAATGTATACTAAATAGCATATTAGTAATTAAACTAACAGAGAAATATAATGACAAAGTGAACTGTGTTAACAATACATAAAAATGTGCACTGAATGGCATGCAAACGTGCAAGTTAAGTGAAACTTTTTTGCACGACTACACATAACGGTGGATCGGTTTGTTTGTTCCCGTCTTCTTCACTCTATCCCAGTTAAGCCCATTTTTTTACCTCAACACCAGTCAGAGAGATATGCCAAACGACTAAATTGAACTTACATGACGACTTGGAAGTTTGACTAGATTCTTCAGAAGACACGGCAGGCCCACGAAGCCCCTCCACACCGGCCCCTGCAACAAACTCGCCTGCCGCCGGCACTTTCTCGAAACCGTTGTCGAAATTGCTGTCCGCCATCACGAAGCAACTGGCAAAAAATGTTGTAAACGACCTAGCAGACAAGTTTTGCAAAATTCACAACACAAACACACAGAAAAACAAATCCAAAATGGCGTCCTAGAAATAGCTTAAATAAATTGTTTAAAAATTATTTACTTAACATTTTGTTATAAATTTACTCTTTATTTACGCTTATTATTTCTACATATAAGTATAATTTTTACACAAGTTTTTTCTTGTATGTTTATTTTAAAATAAAATTGGCTCAGACACTGTGGTCACGTGATGTAAACATGTAAACAACACGAATGGGCGTGGCATGTTTACTGTTTATGACAGTTGTTACATGCTGTTTCGTTCAAATTGTTGCCGTGGTGCAAGTGATATAGTATAAATTTGTATTACTTTAGTGACTTCGCGTATTGGAAGCATTATGGCAGACGGAGGTCTTCATTTTATTGACGTGACAGTGAGACCATGTCAATATATTGAAAATGTCATTAGCGGTTCATGGTCCAGTCTACAGGAGGGCTTGAAGACTGGTAACGGGAAGGTTATTCACGCATTCAAGGTAATAGTATTTATAAATGCAAATTAAATTATCGTAACGCATGTCTTGTAAGTGAAAATGCGTGTTAAAATGCATGCCACGAATGCAGCTATTTTGCAGTCATATAGTCTGCTATCATATGCCACTAGCTAACTTTGGTTTTTAGTTTAACATAGATAGTTTTTGGTATAATTTGTATGTTAGTTTGGCTGTTATGCAATAATTTTGTTAGGCACTTTTTCAGGACTGTCTGTTTGTTTGTTTCTTTGTTGACGGCCATACGTCCCAAATGTCTATTCACTATCCTCAGCACTGATACAATCATAAAAATCACCGTGTCTAGATTCACTTCGATCGTCACACTCGAATCATCTCTCTCGTCTGTGTTACACTATCAGTCACTCACTACGTCCTCCACCGTATTGACCTCGCTGGTAGAACAATGCTGTATTAAATCTATACTCTTGTAGTAACTTTACAAGACACGTCCTGACTGTTGTATAAACTTAAAGGTGCTGCACAATATTGTCCGACAATTCGATGTTAATAGATTACTGTTAACAGCAGGCGCTAACAGTAGAGGTACCGTAATTCTGCCCTTTTCCGAGTTTTCACTGTTATTCAAAACATCCATAATCGCTGACTTGAGTTTCTGGCAGGGTTTTTAATAGGAGACATTTGGGTGTAAATACGCCCAAAAATTTCAGCCCATATGCCCAATGAAATCCACTCACCTACCAGGTCATTGACTTTGATCCTTGCCTTTCACCCTGCCAGGAAATCATTCAAGTAAAGTAGGACTGTCTAGCATAAGCCAGTATGGTCGGCCTGCCGTAGCGACAGCTGGGCTGCTTGTATAATGTTGTTACTACTGAAGCATCAAAGTATTATCAATTTGGAAATGAATATTTCGTGTTAAGTGTAAAATTTATAATTGATTAATTTTGTAGGTCATTGGGGAAAACCATCTTGTTGCTGGTGAGTATATTCATCGGTATTTATATTGCTTATTAATTGCAGTGTAATGTTTCAGACACAATTATCAGTGTGCATTTTCCCTATAATTTGGTTAAGAAAAGCTTAACTTCATTATGATATAAGCCACTAAGGCAGTTGTTTATTTATATAGATATATGTTGTATGTATTATACTGTTTAGTCAGAAGACAGATGAACAGTACAACTTAGCATAGAATGGAAATTATGGATAGTAAGTAAAGTGACTGTTGTTTTCAGTGCTGAATGGAGGCATAGAGGCTGCTGTTTCATCTCTGAACGCTGCCCACGGAGAAAATGTGGAAATTAAATGCATTCCACTGAGAACTTACGAAGGTTTTGCTAAAAGTGTGCTGGGAGTTGAGGACTCACTAACTCAACTTGTGCCTGTGAAGCTGGGCTCAAATAAATGCATTTACATGCTGCATTTTGTCGTTGAGTACAGAGGTTAGTCTTTGAAGTTTACTGTCAGTTTCAGTGTCTCATTTGTGAGAGGTTTGGTAAATTGATATTTTAAAATTAAATTTACCTATTGTTTAGTCATGTCTAAATTAATCTCAATATATTAATTATAAAATTAAATTTACTTATTGTTCAGTCAAGGTGTGAATACCTTTTCATTCTCACCTGCTGGTACTGATGACACTTATTTTTATTTAAGCAAAAATAGTTTTTTAATGTTATTTGTTACAAAGGTGGTCAAGGTGATCAAAAGCTCACAGTGTGATTATTGTGTAGTGCTATAACAATATCAGTAATATTTTGCATTTTTCAGTGATTTTTGTCAGAACTCGCTGAACACATCTGAGTAACTGCTGATCTGTGCTAAGACTTTAGTACATACCTCATCTGGCAGTTTCTAGCTCTGTCTGCTGCCAGTTTTTTGCCTTCTTTTCAGTTATGCTGCATCAGGCAGTGCTCGTAATTACACTATATACCAATCTGCAACTGGTAAGTACGAGTGGGATGCGTTCGGTAATGCTGACCTATGTACCGCCTGAAAGTAGGCTCAAAACTGCTAGAATACATGTATCGATGGGCTAAATGTCACTAATATACAGATAATCAGTAGTCTGGTTGAAGATAATGCATCTAACAAACTTCTGAAATTTTTTTAACCATCTTTTGCCACGAAATAACGGTCAAACGGAACAATTCGTCAGCTGCAGCCGCCAGTGCAAAGATCAAGGTCGCGAAATCAGAATTATCGTCTTGCTGTTGAAAGCGACGAGTTTTCGAGTAGTAAATACGAGTAGGAAGTAAACCAAACAGGATTGATGACTCAGAAGGTCGTACTTGGTACTTACGACCACTACAGAACGCAGCATTAGTGTCTGTGTCCTTCAGGTATTATCTAATGATGTCCATCCAGTTTTCCTTTGGCCATCCAAGCTTTCCCCTAAAACCTCTTAGAACCAACTTGTGGCTTTTTGAGCTATTCCGGAGTCCTGCATTTTTGAGACCCGATGTCCCAACCAGCTCAGTATTTATTCTTTAATTTTATGCAATCTGATTTCTGTAACCCATTGACAGCAAATCTTAACACCTTATGTTATAGTGATGACCCATTGTGCAGCTGGACTATTTTTTGTGCAGCTTTGACTAGGTCTATACTAGGTCTAATTTGAGTACAGCATTGTCGTCATCTTTTTAAAAATAGTTTATTGATTTAATTTTGTAGGCTTCTACGATATAAACTTTTAGGCCTAATTTGTGTACAGTGCATCATCGTCGTCACATTTTCTACGTCATATTAGTTTGGGAAAGATGGCAACAATCATTTTGATATTTTTAGACATTTGTGTAGTGTTTTGATGACTAAAAAACACTTAGTAGCAATGAAGTAAATTATATTTGGCTACTTTTTTGGTATTAATTGATTAAAACGCCACAATTAAATCCTAGATGGTATTATGGTCTCTTGTTGTAAATGAGTGTCTGCTGACCAAGTTGGATAGAGGCATTGTTAGACTTCACTATTGTCACGTGGCTTGGCAGTCAATGCAAATGATAGAAGAAGAACAATGATTTTCTTATTATTATTATTGGTGTTTGACTCATCTCTCTGTAACTGTCCCAAAATGCGAACTTGCTGTGATTTTCCATGATTTTAGTTTCTATGATGCATTCAAAATGCAATGGCGAAACACAGTACCAAGAAGCTTTTTATAATTTAAGTTTTTAGAGCTTACTGTTTATCGACTTGCCTTGATTTATAATGCTCTTTTTTTGCTTAAATTCATAGACTTTTAATTAAGCCGCATTACAGTCAGTGATTAAGGTGTTAGTGTTAATCATCGTTTGATTGTCTCACAGGAATGACAGCCACAGAGCTGGTTGGAACATGGAAGCGTGAAGCTGAAAAGGCTCTCGGCTTGCGTTACTCCGGTGACCTTGAACTTTCACTCTACAAGGTCGTTGCTCAACGAGAGGTCAGTTTTAATTTTGCTTCTGTTCTTTATTAGTAGCAAATGTTTTTTTTATTTAATGTTATATGATCTTTTGTTGTTTTATTAGAAGTGATTATTATATTATTTGTTTCTGATTAAACTCATCAGTAACAGTTTTTCTGACATATTACTACTAAACGTTGTATTTTATTAATGGCTTTTTTATTCTGCATATTTCATACTGGCATAATTTAGCCTGCTGGCTGCAGTACTGTAATAAACTTTGATTTTTAGTTTGATTTGATTTGTAACATGATTGGACCACCATTATGCTGTTAAACCATGAATTTCTTGTAATATGTGCAATCTTATACACATTTTAAGATCAATTCGTTATTGTTATTGCACATAAAGGGTGGGTGAAAAAACTGGATTGTTACTGAGCTTTGATAACTTAGCGATAAAACTTTGTGAATAAAAATTGAGTTAGTTTGGTGTGTTACTGACAAATATTTGTGTTTCTACCACTAACTGTCGTTAAAATAGTCCAGTTTTTTGGCCCATTGTGACTCTGTACCATACGAAGCAGATGTACATGTGGTGCACAACACTGTGCATGGTTGTTCAGGTTATCGGTTTTATAACAGCTCCAGATGGGGAGATCATGGACGATATTTCGTTCACGTTGCCTTTGATGAGGGAAATTGGCGACCAGGTGCACATCACCACAAGAGTCTTGCAGCCACTTCACTGACATTCTGTCCTGCCTCTGTGATGTTGCTCTGCTGTGCTTTTTAGTAGCTTGCTGGCAACAGTGCCATTAGATAGTAATACACGTTCAGTGAAGAACGAACAGCGCCATACAATGTAGTGTTAAAAAGTGGCGTAGAGCAAAATCTGGAATTTTTTTTATCAATACTGCATTGAGAATTATTTTAAATTTGTATTTCTCACCTTCTGAGAAACTATTGCAAAATAAAATCCTTCTTTTACATGGATTCTTGTATACTTGTGGGGGACACGTTTCTTCTCCGGAAAGCGGGGTGCTGTACCTTCCAATTTCCCCAATTCATTAGACTCCAACTATGCACACTTGGAATTTTTTTCTTCTTTTCTAGTTTGTGGCATTGAGAAATATAACACACAAATTCCCATTTTTGTTAGAAAAAAATGAAACTATTCATGTTGAGGCCATGTATTGACGTTTAGATATTTTATGTGTGCCATAGTTGGGAAGTTTTGCACGTAAATTGTTAATTTTGAGTAAGGTTTGAACCAAAGATGAATTCCGTTATGTATGTGTAGTTTTCTACATTGTGTCTCAAAAAAGTATCCCCGACATTTTCGACTGTAACTTGAAAACCAATTATCGGATTTTAATAATTTAATAAAATCTGATAATTGGTTTTCAAGTTACAATCGAAAATGTTGGGGATACTTTTTTGAGACACAGTGTACATTACACTTGACTGTGTGTATATGCTATTTAGCAGAATCTTGCTTTATTTCTTGCTGTTAGCTTTGATCATTGCATAGTAGACAATTATGCTTTAGATTAGTGAAATGAGATTTTTTTTGGCTGCATATGGGTTTTTTTGCAGCATTTGTAACTTGTATGTGTTTCCAGTTTTGACATCATATACTGTTATCCAAGATTAGATACTGGTTGATCGTCTTATTTGTAGCTGTGTATTGCAGCTAATAATTATTGTAAATGAAGTATGATATTGATGAGGAGAATATAAGAAGCTAAAATAATGTAAAAACATAGTAATATATTAATAGCTATACAGAGATGTATATGAATCACTATGGCAATGAAGTAAAAACGTTGGTTGCTATTGAGAAGAGAGTGCATGTTGAATGTTGACCAATGAATATATCAGTTGTTGGTCGATTTTTTCTGACCAAGACATAAATTCCAGAGATTGAAATTCCACACAGTTTGAAGTGCTCTTGTAAGTCTGTTGAGTCTATTGAGACGTAAGCTTTTCATTTAATTGTAATTTGCACATGTGCAGAAAACACTGCTTATTACATCGTCCGAAGGAGTAATTTGTTGATAGTCACATTACTGTGCAGCATCATTATTTTTTTGCTATATTTCTGTTTCTTGACAATTTTTGGGGGGGCAACTTTGACAGTAAAAGTGCACTTATTGTCATTATTATAATAACTTTTACTACTGTCAGTTCACTGCTTGTTGTTGATCTTTGTAATTTTCCACACAAATACTCTGTTGTTGTTGTACTATTCGCAGAGTTGCAACTGCTTTTTCACGGTCGCAGAAAAAATGCAATTAACACAATTTATTGTGTTTTCTTTTTAATAAAATTTAGTTACATTAAGACCTTATGAAATTTCCTTGCTCATATTGTTCTGTCATTAGACATCTGAAGGAGTTATTCCATTTTGAATTCAAAAGTTGAACAATGCATTTAAACCTGCAAATTGTTGCACCACACATAAGCCCATATGCACTGTGTCTCAAACAACATTCCCGTCATTTTCGATTGTCACTTGAAAACCAGTTATCAGATTTTGACAATTTTTGGTGCTAATATTCTGGACACAACTTGCCATCAAATGACCATTCAGTTTCCCACCTCACCCACTATCCGCTTCTGCACTACCTAGGGAAAGCAGATCAAGCAAAATATACCTTGAAATACACAGAAAACCTGAAAAAACATCTCTGACATAATCGACTGTAACTCGAAGAAAGACTGGCAGATTTTAATAATTTTTGGCAAAAATACTTCTGATACAACTGGCTATTAAATCATTGTTCAAGTTCCCACCACACTAACGTCTGCTTCTGCACTACCTGGGGAAAGCAGACCAAGCATAATATGTGTTGAAATGAATGGAAAAAAAACGTCAATAAATTCTATCTATCCAAATCTGTTGGCCCCAACAGCCAGTTTATTACAAAATTTGACGGTCATGCAGCAGTTAACGACCAGATAACGTCCAGGAATGTTTATAAACTCAGGAAGTGACTGGTAAAGCCTGGATTGGTATAACGCACTTACCGATACTGATGTCAATGAATAGAGAAAACATCTCTATGCTTATCTTTGCACAGTGGGCCAGCATTTCAAGCAGTTTTACAGTATGCAGTTGAAAAATGGACAACTGGATAAAATGTACACCAAAAAGTCAGAAATGAGAACAAAATGTGTTTTATATGTTAAGTAAGTAATCATACCACATTGAATAAAAAAGTAATATTTTGTTAGTTCTGCTATCCCCAGGTAGTGCAAAAGCAGACATTAAGTGAGATGGGAAAATGGTCATTTAATGGCCAGTTGTCTCACGAATATTCAAACCAGAAATTTTAAAAATCTGTTTATCCTTATTAAAGTTACAGTCGAAAACGTCAGGGATGTTTTTTTGAGACACAGTGTAGAATGCTAGTACGGTATATGTAAAACTATACTTTTATCCATATTCTTATTATCACACATCAGCAAATTGTTTAAAATAATTTATTTTCTAACATTTATTGACAGTCATGTCATAATAACAGTGCTGTACATGAATTTATTACACTTTTGTTATATAACAATAGCAGTGTCATCAACTTATTTAGGTGAACTGCAATAACCAATAACATCATTCCTGACAGTATTTCTGTCTGCGATAAATGACAACCAGGGTCACTCATGATGATAGCTAAGCTAAACGAAAATGGAATGAATATATGACATCAGCACACAATGCAATATTGCTTCCAATTTACGGTTAACTGGTCACACCATAAAATACTTCAAGGTCGCTCGGTCCTCGGAAAAAAACTTCTGGCAATTGTTTGAGTAGCAAGTGTTAGAAACGTCACAAATCTGTGTGGATCAGATAAAAATCACAAAGTAGAAATACATCACAGAATATATCGCACAGCTGCAAACTTCAGCCTATGATCACATACATAGAGCGTGCAGCCAAAAAAGTAGCCCCTTAAAGTTTTTCTCTTGTTTTCTCAGCAACCATTTGGGGTTTTAATTCAAAATTTTACAGCTTTATTTAATGAAACCTATATATAACTGCCAAGTAAAATGTGATTCTGTTGAAAAATGATGAAGTTTCAGATTTTTCACATAACTGCATACTGATTTTTCAGCATTAAAAATGTTGAAGCTAAAAATGCTATTTAATTTTCAAAAAACGGTTACCCTGTTAGTGCTGATGACGTCACAGTGACGTTTTGATAAAGAGTAATTTATTTTGTTTATAAATTATCACTTGATTACCATTCTTTTAAAGCAATCGCCGGCTGCCCACAGGGTTCATCTTCCAACAGGATGGCGTGCCAGCACACACAGCATGCAGTGCACAGAACGGGCTGCAGGCCAACTGTCCAGATTTCATCACAGGACCAGTGGCCTCCAAATTTGCTGAATATAAACCCAATGGACTATCACTTGTGGGGTGCAATGTTGGAGGCTTACAGCAAGCTTAAATAAAAGCTGAAAACAATCGCCAAAGTCAAGGAAGCGCTTCAGGTTATCTGGGGCTACCAGCCACAAGAACTGATTGACAAGGCTGTGAAAGACTTATCAAAGTAAGCAACTGAAGGCTTGTGTTGGAGCTTGGAGCTGGACACTTTGAACATTCACACTGACAATGAAATTCTGGCATCTGATCATTAGTCAACCGTATTGTTTCAACAATGTTATTGCATTGGTGTTGTAGCTTGAACATTTTTTAATGTCAAAATATTGGTAGGCGGTCATGTTAAAAAATCCATAACTTTGTCGTTTTCCAACAGAATCACATTTTACTTGACAGTTAGATGTAGAAGGTTTTAGTTAATAATGCTGTAAAATTTCAAATTAAAATTCCAAATGGTTGGTTCCTGAGAAAACAGTGAAAAACTTAAGTGGGCTACTTTTTGGCTGCTCCCTGTAGTACGTGGTGCAGCCAGACTATGTTTTCTGGTGGGGGCAACATGTAGCTAGGCCCAGAGCCAGAGGCCAATCCTGAAAGACCAGGAATGGCGAGTCTGGTACTTGTGGAGGAAGGCAGATGGAGAAATTCTAAATTGCGTAACAGTGGAAGCTATCCTGGGTTAGAATGTACCTAGTTATGTGGCATCTAATTGCGAAACAATCATGCAAGTAACATTTTAAATCAGACGTCTGTTCACAACACAAAATTCAAGCAGAGCATCAAACATAAAATTGAATGTGCAGCATTTCACAGCCTGCAGTTTCACTGTTTCACCACGTTTCACTTGGGGCCAATACTCCACGTTTATGACTTTCAAAATGTTCAAAGTAAGCTTAGTAAGCTAAAGGGTTCTGCTTCTAGCAGAATTTCAACTGAAAGTTAGCAGGATCTGAGTGCATCTGCTCAGTGGCTACATCACTGGACACAACGATACTTATTATTTTCATTATTATCAATAGCACATTCGTGTAGTAATTAAAGTTATTTCTACCACAATGCTTGGACTGCTAGGCATATACTGGAAATCTGAATAGTTCCTGTCATCCTGCCATTTTCCCTGCAGTTGAGTCCAAGAAGTCCGGCCAGATCAGACTGATGCTCTGATGTGGAAATCAGAATTGGTTCCACGCGTGGAGCACCGTTGAATCATGTGGAGACAGCAGCATCGTCAGAAATGATTGATGACGTCGTACCTCATTGCAAAGTCAAAGTCCTTGAAGCTCACACGACCGTCGCCATCTCGGTCAAGTTCACTGCACAGCAGAAAAAAAACATCAAGTTTTCAATAAAAACAACAACAAGTGTGACACAAATGCCTAATTCAGTGACACAACAGTGCTAGCACACACTGCACATCACAAATGCATAGCAAAACACAGTGTGGCCCAACCAAAGTAAGACCACAAATTTTTGTCCTAACTGCATTCTGAGATATTTTCAAAATTTTTTGCTAAAGCACTTGCAGTGAATTTGCAATTAAGTAATCATTAAAGATCCTATCACAGCATAAAGGTGTTGCTACACTACCTTGTGAAACTGAGTCTGCTTCAGAATAACGGAGTTAGTGTTTTCCATGACTGGTAGTAAAAAACGTGAAAAAGGTTGATATTTGATGATTTTATGAATGCATAAGGAAACAGATTTACAAGTTTGTGAAACACACATTACAAAATATGCTGTGCAAAATCTCGCTACAAAAATTGACTAGTGACATTGATATTAGTGACGGGATGTATTCAGTATTGGATCCATTAGTATGCAGTTGCAGCACTTGAATAGTCAGTTACCGAAATGCAGTTTCAATGCCATGTTGTGGCAAGCATGGCGCCATCAGTGCAAATACCTTCTTCAAATCATCACAAGTCACAAATCCACGACCTACACCAAAGAAAAAAACTATACCATACTTATGTTAACACAATTATCTCCACTATATGTCACCAGCTTAGTAATTATTGTTTGCTACTCTATTAATGACAGAATGATGCATTGCACAGCACAGAACATGAATAATTGAAGCTACTCTGCTTCACAAAATAAACAATTCAGCAAAAATCAGCAACAGTAAAATCAAACTTGAAGCTGGCATCAGTGCTTTGGAACAATTGCCTGGCTGACAGAACAGGCAATTCTAACTCTTTTGCATTCTCTAAAATTTTTTTTTCAAGAGAAATTTGCAAAACAGCTAACTAGATCAGATAATGCTGGAAATATAGAAAACATAACTGATCTTCAAAATGGAAAAGCCTAAAATTGGAAACACTGAAAGAGATAAGACAGCATTAATAGCAATTAAGCAGCAGTGAACACATACACTGCATGTCAAATGCAAGAAACATTTGTCGGATGCGTTCATCATTATCTTGTGTAAATATTTTTGATGACATTATTGCCATAAAACGATCAACACTCAAACCTATAAAAAACACACGAAACATGGATTATAAACAAAGTAAATTAGCACAGATACACAACCACTACATAATCTACTGCAACTCTGTAAATCCTGCTTCAAAGCATCTAATTATTTCTCTCAGATATGAAAACACAGTAATAATTCAATATTACAAAGCAATATTATAAACTTCTTAAAACAATAAATGACATAATTATTACACGCGAAAGCAGCTACTGCTTTCAGCGCATCATAGCCATCGCAATTCTGTCTGTCTGTCCGTCCGTCTGTCGCACGGGTGAATCAGTCAAAGTGGTGCAAGCTAGGATCACCAAATCTTCACCGTCGGCTGCCTGGAAGACTCTAGTTTCAGAAACCGTAAAGCTTTTCCATAAATTCGAAGGGGGTCACCCCGAACAAGGGCCCTAAATGTGAAGGGGATGGGAAAAATTTGTGATTTTTTACAATAAGTCGCTGTATCTCAGAAATGGTGCTAGATAGGGCCCAGGTTACTATTAATCACTAACAGGAAGTCATACACTGGTTCTTGTTTGCCACCAAATTCAATGACTTTGAACGCCAAAATAGGGGTTTTTATGGATTTTTTGGCGATTTCGGGCTGCGACACAAGTCTATATCATTTACATGGTGGCGCCACACAACTATCGTTATGCGATCCAGATAGAGAATTTGGTATTTGTATATTAACTTAGCGTGAACCCCCCCATTTTTCAGCTAAACTACTGAACAAGAACTGCTATAGGCTTTCGTGCGTCTCGTGAGCATTAGCTCAAATTTCTTGTTATAACAGATAAAATGATAAAAAAATTAACTTCTAAGCAAAAATTAACCATCCCTGTATTTATTGCAAATTCTTATAAATGTCTACAAAACTACTACAAACTATATTAATATTACTATTATTATTATCATCATAAAATCCATACAGAGAAAAGCAGTGCTGAATTAGCCACATATTTTGTGCTGCAATGTCAGCAGTAAGTTAGCCTTAGCATTTTTGTTACATACTCAGAATAAACAGAAATGCACACAATGACCACAGCTGATGTTAAATAAACTCAAGCATTCTCACCCTGACAGATGTGGCCATCAGTACTAATGACATCTTCAAGCCATCTATCCACTTCAACCTGTTGAAAACATGATAACAACAACAAACACTAGTTATACGCTAGAAATGTTAACAGTCTGCAATGAAAATGCCAAACTTAAAGTCTTCTGAGAGGTTAATTAAGCAATCGGATCAACTCAAAAATCCACCCTTCCAGGCTATGTAAAGGTGGGGTGCGTGTTCCTGTGTCCAGTGGCATTTAACACTATGATCCCATATGGCAGGTGATGCTTCGTAGCTCTAAAGCTCTGAGATGAGTTTCTACCGAAGAATTAAATGCAAATAAAAGGCTACTTATCAAACAGACTGGCCTGCAGTGGGTAAAAGACTAGATTCAGTCACCTTCAGCTGAAAATGTTTGTGCACCATTGTCTTATAGCTCAATCCAAGCTGTAGACATGACAGATATGTGCACTCTGCAGTCTGTATTGTGCAACAGTAGGTCAGAAACAAACCATAGCCGAGGATCGAAATGGGATCATATTTGTACATCATACCTTTGTTGGTTTATAACCAAACAATGCAAGAACTGCTGCTTTTACATCTTGCCGACTGAGGTAGCCTTTCTGACCCAAATCACTCTGATAGAATGTCTGTAAAACACATGTTGAGTAGCAATGAATAGAACTATTCAAAAATAGTTTGATTCTAATAAACAAGTAATTATATTTAATAGCAACATCTACCAAGTTGCCATATCACTAAGAGACATGCAATAGCATTTGAGAGTGTTTCATTACTCAATTTACCAATCATCTCATACATTTATGCTGTCAATGCAAAACAAATTTTTCAAACTACACAAAAAGTTGATTACAATAATCAAATGCGTTGTATGGCTGCGATCATATGTTCGCATATAACAGCAGAAAAAGGCTAACTGTTTTACTGGCTAAACTTATTCAGAATAGAAGCTACAGGAAAAAGCTGACGAGCGGATCTGCAAATGTTGCAGGGTAACACTATAATCAAGCTATAATTTACTACTGTTATCATCCTCTACTATTCCTAACCCAAACCCTAAACCTGATGCAACATCCGCAGACAAACTTTTCACCACGCGCCTCAGGTTTGACACGAAAAAGCTCCATTGATTAACTACACACAAAAAAATAACAATGGAGATAACACTGAAGTGGCTTACTGATAATATAGTACTTCTGTCTTTTTCACTGGTTGTATGAACAAGATTAGTAGTTGGATAAACAACTCCAGCTCGATTTAGATGGGTACCTGAATACAGAACCGTGAAAAAATTAGAAGAAGCATAAATTATACATCAATGGAAAGAGAATGCCGAATTCACCCTTCAAGGCTGAAATCACCCCATCTTATGATAAGACCAAAAAAGGGCTATTATCTTCCCCTATTTTCATTTCTATTCTCCCTAATTTTTCTTAAAAGACCATCGCCCATTTTTCGGTCTTTCCCCAAATATCCATCCAAGAGTATGGGAAAGGCTGCTGTGAATCTTCTCACTACTCAAAATAACTGTGCAGTTTGACCATCGCGATATGTAACCAGCCACCTACGTCAACTCAGCCTTCCACCCCTCTGGTGTAGGTAAATCAAGTACCACCTATCTGGCTGGGGTTAAGGCGAGGCACATTCACCTGTGTCGGGACTCGGGTGGCAGGTAACACTGTGCCATCCCACACGGCAGGTGACACTCCGCAGCTCTGAGATGGGCTTCCCATTAAGAGCTATATCACCAGTCACCACCTTTAACCTTTAACCCTTAAAGATAAAAATATAACTGCTGAGTGCTCAAGTAGACAGACAGACAGCCACTAACATATCCTCCTTCTTGTCGAAAATAATGAATGTTGAGCAAAGTAACAAGAAACACTCCACGCATAATGAAGCGTTTCACTGGTTACTGCCACAGATTTACTTTAGCAAACGATCAAATTCTGTCAAGTCACAAACAGGACGAGCCAGGGAGTGCAGTTTGCAAGCGATGCAAGCTATATCTCATCAGTCATCACTAAGCTTCTGATAGCTAATTCGATGTATTTCAGTATCATGCAATAATATGCAAAGGTCAGCTCAAATAATAAACAGCTGCGAAGGAAAACAGATCAAGAGACAATGACAGAAATTTGGAAAGTTTTTCAAGAGATGTGTACAAAGAAAATCAAACAAAAAAACTAAGACCCAGAAAGAACAAGAACATCCTATATAAACCATTCTTCCTGTCACATTTCTGTCGAGTGGACGATGAAACATCAAAACTCAAAAGTAGAAATTAAACAGGATTTGTATTATAAGCTAGATAAATAAAAAGCCAGATATCTGAAATTTGAACATGTGAGGTTCAAAAAACCCAGATAGTTCAAACTAAATTTCCAGTAATGGATGACTGCGATGAGATGTCCATCACAGAGACCGAATACAACATACAACAGCAGCAGTGACAACTGACGTTGTAATTCAGTGGCAGTATTAAAAAACAAATTTCAGAATTTTCCACCAGTTACAGCACCAACCTCCATGCATGCTCTTGGCACCCTTCATCCCAGCAGCGAAGCCCTTGAATTTGGTTCTGACAGGTTATATCTAATCGCAGAACTGTAAGGCTGTTGACAATGACAGACAAGTAAGTCATCCGATCAGACAGGTCTGCAACTGTCATAACAGTTAGGTCTATCAAACCAAAAAAAACGTGAAATTATGTGATGTTTTATGTGTGCACAAAGATGTTGCAAAAAACGTGGGCATACTGTAGACATATTTTGCACACAGAAGAAAACAGTGTGCAACATTAATTCATACATGAACATGGTTACAACCTAAGATGAAATATGTATATCAGCTAATAGTGCAGCAACTGCTGATGCACACGGATCATTGCAGAGTTGGCAATCTGCAATAGTGATGACAGCAAAAATTTTTAAAAATCAAATAAACTAACACAAAAAAAACACAACCATACTTACAATACACATGCAAATATAATCAGCAAACAAAATATTATTTATACACACACAAACATCCACTATCGATACAGAACTTGGCATTCACGCAGCATATGATAAATAAATGAATTCAACTAAATGAAAGATCAGAATGAACTTATTTTTCATCAAAATATACTATAAAGTAAAACAGACTGCAAATATCATGTTGAAAGTAAGGAGAAGATATATCAAGGAGTATAGCCCAGACCAGCAGACGCCTTTTCAAAAGGAATGCACATCATAATATAAGTAAATGTGTGATGCACTCAGCAGCCACGTTGTCAGTGTTCGTATCAACGTGGCTAATAACATGCATCAGCGTCTGTCTATCATGACTCAACACACACACTGCAGATCAGTCTTGTATCAACTGTCATACAAGACTCAATGCACCATGAATAACATGCAGCGCAGCACCTTAGAATAAACCCACAAATCAAAACAGTATCTACGTGCAATAAACAACAAGAATTCATCAAATTATTAACCTCTGATTGCTGATTTGTTGAACTTTCTGCAAAAAGATTTTCAACAACTGCCACTCCCTTCACTGGAACAATTTCTGTTAGCTGAAGCAACATTTAGCAGTGAACAGATATCATTCAGAATTTTAGACAAGTTAGTCAGTTACAGCTTAATTGCAGAAATGTCAACATTACACGGTCATTGTAGCTACTATAACATCAAGACAAGTGCAAACAAGAAATTTTAGCTAATGCTCATGAGACGCGCGAAAGCCTATAGCTGCTCCTGTTCGCAAACTGTCAGTCTATCTCCAGCCATTTGTCGCAGTTCATTCTTGGAGTGTGCGCTGCAGCCGAAAATTGCAAAAATCAATAAAAAAAACCCTCATTTCAGAAGTTTAGGGTCTTTCAAAATCATCAATGTTGATATGACTGAAAAGCTCGTCATTATGCTTGTTGTGATAGGTAGCATGTCTGTGCCTATCTGCACTGTTCTCACGAAAAAACTGACCAGCAACGGTAAAATAATGACTTTTATGGGGGTACCGCTCTTTGATGACCTTGTGCGCAGGTTTCCTTCAACCTATAAAATCAAGACTTGGACCGTCAAAATATACGTTCAATGCCGAAAATTTCATATGCAGCTTTTCTATGTCTATCTTAATTGCTTTTGGCGCAGTTCGCTGTTAAAATGTGTCTTGCAGTCTGAAATCGCCAAAAAATCCATAAAAACCCTTATTTTAGCATTCAAGGTCATCCAAGGTCATTGAATTCGATGGCAACAGTAATTAATAGTAACCTAGGCCCTATCTCACACAGTTATCGAGATACAGCGACTTATTGGCTAAAAATTGAAAATTTTTCCCACCCCCTCTCATTTAGCATTCTCGTTCAGGGTGACCCCTTTCAAATTTATGAAAAAGCTTTACAGTTCCTGAAACTAGAGTCCTCCAAACAGCCAACAGTGAAAATTTGGTGATCCTAGCTTGCACCGTTTTTGACTGATCCACAAGTGTGATGGACAGACAAACAGACAGAATTGCGATGGTTAAGACGCGCTGAAAACAGTAGTTGCTTTCGCGAGTAAAAAGTGACACACTAAATTTCTAAGTTCGTGTTGAAACTCTATCAAATACTAATGAAAATATACCTAGAACACACTGCTCTATACAAACCTCTGAAATATTAAAGTTTCAAGTCCTGGACTCCTGGTGTTTACTATGTAAATTACAGCAACATACAAGAAGCAGGTGTGGTGCCTCAAATGCAAAACTTAGCGTGACTGATAAAAAAAACTCTGATTGATAAGCACTCAATATTTAATTGAGTTACGCAACATGAATTAACAGCTCAATTTTCATGAACCAACTGATACATAAACAGATTAATGACAAACTAAACTTTCTATCACTTTTTACCTGACATTAACAAGAAATCTGAGCTAATGCTCATGAGATGCGCGAGAGCCTATGGCAGTTCCTGTTCGCAAATCATCTTGGTCTATATCCATCGGTTTTGTCGCAATTCACTCTTTTGCAGGTAAAAATTGCCAAAAAATCACTCAAAATCGATATTTTAGGGTTCAAGGTCACTCAAGGTCATCGATGTTGACATTCCTAAGAAGCTGGTCGCCAGTGCTTGTTATGATAAGCAGCATGTCTCTGCCTATTTGCAACCATTTTCACGTCAGAGGAGCCAATAGCGATAGAATAGCGTCTATTTAGGAGGGTGCCCCTCTTTTGCCCCCTCATTCGTGGGGACCCCTTTCACCCAGTGGCATGAGATTTTGGCAAGAAATACTAGAGACATCATATGGTGAAAACCTGAATCCTCTATCTCAACTGGTCTTGGATCGGTATCGGGTCGCGACGAACAGACAGACGAACAGATGGATGGACAGAATTACCGTAGCTAATACGCACTATAGCTATGCTAGCTTTCGCGTGTAAAAATGAATAAAAATGGAAATCAAAAAAATCAACCAGATTAGACAGTATACACAAAAAAACAATGCCTGCAAAGCTAAAACTATTATGAAGACAGTGTGTGTCACGTTCTCATATCTTTACTAACTCAACAATAAACTGAACATTCTACAACATGATGTTGCACAAACCACCAATAGCCATAATGGAAACATCAGTAACATTAAAAACAAATGTTGGAACAGCAGCGCCAGTTTCAGTTGATGTCAACAACTGCCACCAGTGTTTAACAACCTGCTGACTCCAGAATGCTATAGCAAACAGAAAAAGTTGAACCAAGTCACTGTACTGACGTGGCACAGAGTGCATGTTTGCAATGAATATCAACATTAACAACAACAAACCGATGATCAGCTAACGTATTACACAAGAAATTTGAGCTTATGCTCACGGGACGCGCGAAAGCCTATAGCAGTTCCTACCAGCAGGCAGTCACCCATCGCAGTACTAACCAGGCCCGGCGTAGAGTAACTTCGTTTCAGCCGAAACGCGCTAACAACTACGCCATGCCACCAACGCCAGTACCGTGGCGCCGCCTTGTGAATGATATAGACTTGTCCAGGCCGAAAGCGCCAAAAAAATCCATAAACCCCCTATTTTGGCGTTCAACGTCACCCAAGGTCATTGAATTTGGTGCCAATCGAAAGCCAGTATACGATTTCCTATTAGTGATTAATAGTAACCTGGGCCTTATCTCGCACTGTTACGGAGATACAGCGAGTTAATGGCAAAAAATCGCAAATTTTGCCTACCCACCTCTCATTTAGCGTCCTCGTTCATGGTGACCCCCTTCGAATTTATCGAAAAGCTTTATGGTTCCTGAAACTGAAGTCTTCTGGGCAGCCGACGGCGAAGATTTGGTGATCCTAGCTTAGACCGTTTTTGCCTGATCCACCCGTGTGACAGACGGACGGACAGACAGAGTTGCGATGGCTAAGACGCGCTAAAAGCAGTAGCTGCTTTCGCACGTAAAAACGATTCAACTACACAGATAAATCTTACTTTGATAGCAAATCTTGACATTCATTGAATTTCTTGTGCAAAATTGTATGGTAACATGTAAATAAATAGTAAGAAGTTCTGCAAAAAATCAAAACAAACATTCATATAAGCTGTCAGTTGCTACCCTGCTCCAATAATGAAAAATCTGGTTCATTCATGACAAATTGTTGAAGTTTTACAGTTACAGTTACAAAAACATGCATGCAATGGCATTTACGTGTCTGTGGGGATAGTTGGACTTTTACGCGTTCGAGCAAGACAGTGCACTAGCACACCGAGCTTGCAAAATGGTTGCATTTTTGGATCGCAAGACGCCTGATTTCATGTCCCAATGTTGCTTAGTGCTGACACAGTAAAGATTTTTCATTAGCAAACCAGATTAAGCTCACCATCGAAGCAGGGTAGCAACTGACAGCACCAGTTGAGACTATCCAGTTTGTACCCGTGAAACATTACGACGTATTACATCAGGACTAGCAAAGAATATTTAATCAACTGCCATATTTTGTTGCAATATTTTGAATTAGTATTTCTTCAGCTACAACTGGTACAAATTTTGTGTAAATTGATCGTCGTTTGAGTGAATTATGAAAAAAAAACAAAAAGGGGTCCTTTTTTGTGAAACACAATGTAGACTAACACAACCATAAAGCCAACACTGAACCTATGAGCTGAAAACTGACACACGAAACAGTTACTCATGCCCTAGGTAATGTCCACACAAATTTTGGTATTTCTACGCCTTTCATTTTAGAGTCAAGAGGGACCATAGGACTGTTCTTTAACATGGTATACATAAAGCAGTCTGGTCAAAAATAAAGAATAATGTGACTGAGAAGGCTCAGATATCTGTACTCTGCAATCAATGCATATGAGCACTGAGCAACAATAAGCATAGCAAAACAAAGACTGACCAACCAGCATTTACATAATTCACCCTTTAATGGGCTCATTTGCACTCAATAATTCACCTCAAACATAATATGTAGGTCCCCTCTAGAGATATTCACCATTCTTCAAGTGAACATCCTCTCTAGGACCTTAATAACTTTATGCCCTGTAATAACCGGCCAAGTTGCACTTAAAATGCCGACTAAAATCAGGTGCAATGACTCAGCCAGTCTTTTCTTGTGGTGCTCACTGCAGTATGCATCAAAATAGAAGCTTATCATCACTGCACTTCTCATGCACAATTTAATATGTAGTAAAATTAAACAAATCCAATATAGAAAAAGAGAAAATGCTTCATATAATGTCATATAATGACAGTTGTTCGTGTATGGATCAGAGATGTGCAAATCCCAAAATTCTGAGTCCACATCAGTCTGAGGATTTTGACCAAGAATCTGCGGCTGCAACAGAAGAGATTCAAGATCTTGGATCTGCTGTCAGTCCGTGTCCGCACTGAATAGATCTAGCCTAGACGGTGTCACTGTCAGCAATGTTGGATAGCAACTCCACTGACAGCATTCGAAATAATGCTTTCAACAGATAACTAGCAGGTGTTGGGATGCCTTTAAACCAGTGTTTTATTCACAAATTATGTCGATAAATGTCTCCAGTACATTGGAACGAAAGTTACGATAATGTAAAATCTTTTACTTTATAATACAAGAAACCCAGCTGTCACTAAGGAAGATGTGCTACAGCCTATACAGTTCCTGTTGCAGTACTGACCTTTAAGGTCATCCAAGGTCAATGATTTTCACCTCATGCGAAAGGGCTTATGCCACTTCCTATTAGTAACTGATAGTAACCGTGGTCGTATCTCTGACTGTTTGAGATGTGGCCAGTTTTCATTTGAAATTTTGAAAATGCATATTTTTCCTACTCCCCTCCATTCAAACTAGTCTAGCATCAACGTCCTGTACAGTGGATAATCACAGCCGTATCTGCAGGGTGTTCCAAAAAAATGGCACAAAGTTAATGGCACGATAATTTTGCAACCATACGTCACAGTCATGCAATTTTCAGCAACATGTTCATAAAGAAAAATGCTTAGATGAAAAAGGCCAGTGTCTAAATAAACCAACTAAATATTCTTTTTGATGCTGGCATAAGTGAGTTCTTCAAAAACAATATTAACTGCTACATTTTTAAAGCAAGTTCGTGATAGAAACAAGGTTCCCGCAAAGCCCAATGTCCAAAGTCAAGAGAAACAGTGCTCGATTTGTGCACTACAAGAATGAACATTATGACTTTTTCGCCCCTTTGCCATTTCGCCCCCTGGCTGATTCGCCCAGCACCTTGCATGATTTGCCCCTAGGCTCATTCGCCCCCTGGCTCGTTCGTCTTTTGGCTTGTTCGCCCCTGGCTAATTTGCCCGCTCACCTTGGACGATTTGTTTCCGTTGTATACAAGAAGAATGACAACTGAATGCGACGCCTGACCACTAAAATGAATACATACTAGAAAAAAGCTCTTCACACGTGATAACGCAAACACCATTAACGAAGACTATTTAATTTATCAGCTGCGTATTTTAGAGCTGTGCAATTCAGTTTAAATTACGGGTATTCGAGTAGTGGTCGAAAATATCGTATCGAATGCAGAATTATGCCGACCCTCTACCATAATCTTTATTCTTATTATGAAACAAAACAAATGATTATTTTACAAATGTGACCTATTTTAGTGTCCAAGTATTATGGTACTGTGATATTCTGTAAACAAATGAAAAAATTTCTTACCTATTTTACCACCAAATCTGGAAGATAGATTCAAAAACAACTGTCTTTTTGCACAAATCGCAAACTCTTCTTTAGTGCCAACGGGAATTTGCTTTCTGGAATTTTGCCTTCTCCAAATTCTAGCGAAAATATATGCGAAAATTACGCGAATATACGAATATTTTGGTATAACAAGCATTAATTTTTAACCGAAAGACAGTAGAATTATCGTTGTCAGTTGCATCATTGCTGGTATCCGAATTTAAATTTAAACACGCGTAATTTTAGGTAACGCGGTGACTATATCCGGCAACCCGATTAATAGCGTACGTGTGGGCTATTGATACGGCCACCGAATAGCCAGCCCGGTGAGAAACGAAGGAGAAATTTTCCGAATTGTGCCAGTTGAAGCTCGCGCTTGTAAATTGGGAAACATGGTAAAAGTTGTCAGTTTTATTCGGGTGTCGCAGTATCGTCACAATTATTAGTTTAGAGATACGGTTAGAAATAGGATTAAGCAGGGATGTTGTCTCCGTCGAGAACGTCTCGGTTTCGAGACGGTCTCGAAACGTACTAACGTCTCGTCTCTGTCTTGTCTCGGACAAAATTCTCAACGTCTCGGTCTCGTCCCGGTTTCGGACCGATGCGTCTCGGGTCTCATCTCGGTCTCGGAGCAATATGTTTCGGTCTCGGCCCAGTATAAGTCTCGACTCGGGTTTCGGGCCATTGCGTCTCGTCGAGACGTTTTGTGCAGGCGCGCGCCGTGCATATCTGCAGTTACAGTGATACTTAACCAGCATGACATTTTATTTGTGGTTTAGACATATTCACTTACAGTGTTTTTACTCTTTCATTTACTTATTTGTCATAAAGCAGAATTATGTCATGCCAGTCTTTTTTCGTCATAAAATGATCTAGTCGCAATTAAGATAAAGGCCCCGTGAAAATGTTTTGGGGCCCCGCGAGAATGTTTCCCTGGGCCCTGCTGTGGCTCTCGACGGGCCTGCTTGAATGCCAAAGAATGCGGCCACTTTTGGGTTGACCGATTAGGTCTAGCTTTGGGTACGACATGTATGTCGCCGTCGTCGCCTGCCGTCTGCCTGTAGCGCATGTATTGTGGCTAAACGGTAGGTCTCACGGAAAATATTATTACACGATTAATTAGCCCGGTGCATTGTCACGGCTCTTTGCATGCAAAATTTCAACAATCATGTTAGGTTTAAATGAAGCGCACAGCTATAAAGAAACAAGGTCTTGAATGACCTTTAGGTTGATCAGTAAACCATCCAGTATTAGACTTCGGACTGAATTATAGGCCTACCGTACAATATAGTGTAACATACCTACACACCTAGGCCTATACTCGTACAGTGCAGTAGGTAACTTACTATATAGGCCTACTTTTTAAGTGAAGTGCGTTAGCACAATACGCAGGCCTACGCCTGCTAATTATTGCGATGTACATATCCTGGTCATCTGAAGGCGGGCACAAAATGTTCATTTCGACTTCACGCCGACGTGGTGCATGTATGTCGCATATATTACCCCCTGGAAACAAATACCTCCCTCTGTTTGTAAACTCTTTATCAAGTCTGCCTTGATAGCACAGAGCTTCTATGGCAAAAAAACTTTGGTTAATAGGTAGGCGAAAACGGATACATGTATTTTGTGCTGATAGTAGGGTTTAGTCCAAGTAACAACTGACAACTGCAAGTGAAAACTGAAGGATATTTTAAGACAATCCTGGCTATTCTACATGTAAGTCTGAAAATGAGAGATGGGCTTTTTATCATCATCGTCATCAGCATCATCATCGCGGACATGCCCCGGTCTGAAGCATAGATGTAAAAATATATTTTTTATAAAAGTTTTAAAAAAACATGTTTTTATGTTTTTAATTTTTCAATGTTTTTTTTTAATTTTTTAATGTTTTTAAATCTTCTTATACTTTTGTGGTTTTGTGGTGCATGCACGATTTGTCAACAAACGAAGAAACGTTTTCTTTGTTTCAGAGTAGCTAACGATGTTGGAGGTCCGGGGTGCGTAGGCTATACGGGTCCGGGGTGTCTTCTTTCTTTCTTTCTTCTTCTTGTCCCGTGGTTCAGGAACCGTAGGGGCCAGCTATGAAAGTTCTCCACTTCACACGATCCTGTGCATGGTATGACGCTTCTTGTAGTGTCATGTTGCACCACTTCAGTATAAGCCTATCGTCAACCCAGCGGTTCCTTGGTCGTCCCTGGCAGTTGTGACCTTCCAGCATCCCGTACAGCACTTTTTTTAACAATCTGTTGTCCGGCATGCGGCAAATGTGACTAAACAGCTCTAGCTTGCGACGTCTGACTCTGTCACCTCCTTGAAATGTTTGACTTTGCGATCAGCCGCGTCGCAATCGTCGTCGAAAAACTGCCGCGTTGCCACCGTTGGAAAAAATGTGACGCGTCGACGAGTCTGTCAGATAGGCTAATGTTGGCGTCAATCGTTGACGCCGGGGTGTACTGTAGGAGGTAAGCACAACCCGCAAATATCTTCCTGCCAGTGGTGAGTTTTCGCCCCCGAGAGAAGCAAGCCTATACGGTTTCCCTGCCCATTAGTGTTACTTCCGTGATATATAAATATAGGCTACTGCTGCGGCAGATCAGTCGTTGTAAGACTGTTGTAGTGTATCAGTTTCTCGCGGCATCTCAGCAGTATGTTTGTGTGGTTGACTCTACTCCTGTTACTTCAGCGACGAGCTGCCAACGGTTTCAACCTCGACACTGACGTCCCGATTGTAAAGACGAGCTCCGTAACGTACGACACTTACTTCGGGTTTTCAGTCACAGCTCACCGTCTGCAACAGAACGGACAGACCGTGTAAGCTGCATGCGTGCCATCATCATCATCATCGTCCTCGTCGTCGTCGTCGTTGTCGTCGCCACCATAAAGGGGGTTGAAAGTGTGCTAAACAACTGTATGTAGTGCGATAAGTAAGTGTTAAGTGAACTTACATGCGCCCCAGATAGTGGTCTAATATGCACTAGTTTTATATACGGTCACCAACGGTCGGCAGTACAAGCTATACAGTAACGTCTTTTTGGTCACGTGCACCCATCAGTCAAGAGATAAACAAAACAACTGCAACTGGGGAATATTTTTCCTGCAAAATAACGCGCTTGCTCGAGTCGCGGGCACGGTGAAGCTAGCAAATATAAGTGCATAATAATCTGTTCGATTCAGTGGTTTATCCCACGGGTATACTGTACGTACGTTCATCGAGCTCTGATTGCTGTCTGTTACTGGCTCCCGCGTGTCCGCACACGTTTAGGTTTTTGTAGTTTTGCATTAGCCGCTCCCACCATTTTCAATACTCTTCCTTCGGACAATTGCATTTTCATTTATGTGCTGTTTTCGTTGCCAACGCAGAACTACAAGCTAGCTTTTTGGTCATGTTAGACCCATACATCACGCTCCGGGGCTTAGATTGGACAGGTTTGCCGTTGACATTGTGCGATATTCAAATTTACCTACTTACTTATTTATTTACTTACATATGTTGCACTGAGATCAGTGCTTGCTGGACATGGCACAGGTTGTTGGTCGGTGCGCCGCGAGACAACGGTACGTCGTCATGGCGACTGGGAATGTTGTACAGATGTCCACTGTCGTCATTTACTGATGACTGCTCTCCGATTGACGTCGATTGGCAAGACCTCATTGGTGACTGACAATAATTGTTCACACTTATGTCGGAATTTTTTCCTAACATTTTTTTATAATTAATTCAAGCACTGGTGCAAACGTTGCCTACTAAGTTATGTTAATGTTGTACGTCATGACTTCTAAAAACTGACATGCTTCCTTTCTGTTGTTCGGTATATTTTTTTATTTCTGCACCATTTTTGTGCTTTTAAGGCCAATTTAACTTATGCATTTCTGTCTTAATTTTTCGGCCGCATTACCGCACGCAAGTTTCATTGTCTTAATTTGTAAATGCTTTGGCAAACTAATAGATGACGTGTCACGAAATTCAGACGATGAGGGACGGTCAGGCTGCCTACTGACCTATCCGGCAAGGATCCCGACTAATCGCCTAAATTGTGGCAAGAAGATTGGTGGGGAGGAGCGGGGAATTCAGCTGTCACTGCGAGGTCTATCACCCGGTGACCGGCGGTGACCGGCCATAAATAATACACATCTTTCAGCGCAAGTGCACTTTTTCTTGTAATAAAAAGCGATATATTTACAGCGTCCGTACGGC
>Ga0209367_1001572_pt1 | contig 28424 bp, 17 predicted proteins | sample WorMetLIZISLAND2_FD_187412 | JGI IMG/M metagenome (GOLD analysis project Ga0209367, IMG submission 187412) | Marine gutless worms symbiont microbial communities from Max Planck institute for Marine Microbiology, Germany - Olavius geniculatus... ...
AGATGACATTGAGCAGTGGTGTGGGACAACCCTGCAGGAGTTAAGCCACGCTGCCCTAGATAGGCAGCGGTGGGCAGCGATAGTAACAATGGCATCAGACACCAACGGGCATTGAGCCCACAGTTGTCGATGATGATGATGATGAGCTTACATTTTAGACTACTCTATATGTAAATGTTAATTACAAAGCATTAACAAGACGTTACATACACTTAATTATCTGTTTTAAATTACAACAGATCTGTGTTATTGTTGAGCAAAAATGAACCGAAAAAAGCTCAACAAAAACTACATTTTTACAGAAATCATAAAAATGAACAACTCTCAGCATGATACAGAAGAATGTATGTTTCTCTACAAAGAGCCGTGCTTCCTGTTACTGTGCTATGCAGAAAAGCATTCTGCCCAAGCAAACAATTATCTGCTAAATAAACAAGATCTTAAAGCTACAGAAAAGACTGTCTTAGTACTAAAAGTAAAAGTTAACATTCAATCAACAATGCTGACCCATCAACAAAACTACCTCAGACAAGTACAGCATAAAATAAACCTAGAAACCGACAGAAAACTAAAAAGTAAAATAGCAAAACCACGACAGCAAGAAAAGATCACTAACAAGTCACACAAACTGTAGCAGTCACGTGTCACCAACATCAGCAGCTGAAGCTAACAGCCGATGCTTTGCTTTGAGGGTTGTACGATACAGTTCACGAATATCCAACAGCTGCACCTGCAACGAGGCAATCTTACACACTACGCCAATGGCATGCTCGAATGCAGCCTGACTCTGTCTCAGTGGCATGGGAACAAGAATACCGAACCAGTGAAGCGGGTCTTGAGTCAGAGCAGACTTGTCGTTGTTGTCACATTTATTCGGTTTCTTTCTGGTGACGGCCAATTTCTTCATATCATCAACCAACGATGCCTCATCACCGTGATCACTGGAATCAACTGTGCTGCTGTCATCGGCTGGAAATACATTTCGTTTACGTAATCCCGATGGAAAGCGAGTCTCTGAAACTGCGAGTTCAGAATCATTGACAGATGATCCACTTGCCTTGGAAGCCAACTCGGTCTGAGTCAGCTGAGTACTGTTGGATTGCGGAATGTTCGTCTGAGGATGGAAGCTATAGTAGTGGTCAGAATCGGATGCAGGACGAACATCAACACGAACCAGTGCACAGTCAAGATCTCCTTCGTTGTACTGTAGCTTGCTCACTCTTGCACTTCCCATACTGTACCGTGCCTGAGTCATAACATAACACATACAATACAATGAAAAATAAAACATCATAGAACACTGTTTAACCAACAAGAGTTTTAAACATTTTAAATCTTGAGATGCATAACGAGACCAAGATGACAGTTACTTGCCACAATTAATGTAGCAAAATTCTGTCAATTACTGGTCATAAACTATAAAGTGCCAAGTCAAAAAATTAAACTGAATATCAATGTTCTGTTTGTCCTGTAAAAAAGCTCAAACTGTTCTGGATGAATATGGGACATATCATGAAGCATTCTGCTAATACACCATTCTGCCACTAACAGCAGTTTATGTAAGTAACTGTAACAGCATCAAATGAACCTGGGTATAATAAATGCATTGGCTTCACTGCTATCATTAGTTAGAAAAATTTTACAGGCAGTGTATCAGAAAAAAGCTGTACATGCTGTGATGTAAGGCATAATTAATTTCACAATCACCTTTGCCATGTAAAAGAATCCATCCTTCATATCATTCTCCAGCAGCTCTTTGTATTTAAATATGTCAGCCAGAGTCTGAAAATATCTAACAATCAGCAGATCGAGTTGCTGAGCAATCTCTGGAATAGTATTGAGTTCAGTATCTGCCATTACCACCTATAGATATGACACAACAGCTGCTAACATAACTACATCATAAAATGCACAAAATCTTGGAAAATAGACATTATAACCGCAAGCAGTCATCATATCATATCAATTATATCATATCATATCAAATCCATCTGCTACAATGCTCCTCATCCATAGCAAAGTGCACTATGCAAAGTGACTGAAATATGGTTTAGAAATTAAAATTAAATCTTCAGACTTCTACACATCAGTTCAACTTAATACTACTAATAATAACAGAACAAAGCAACTGACGCTGCCACCTGCTCAATCATAAATTCTTTTTTTATAAGTCAGAAACAATGCATGTTTTGGCTGGGGTTAGACCCAGTGCGAGACAATGTGTCACTGGAGCTAACATGTGTGCCTGGCAAATGGCATCTAAAGCTGTCAAACGTCAACACCACTAGCACGACCCCAGCCACTCGTCATTAGCTTGTTGAAGTTTTATCACGCTCAGAAGAAAGAAAATCCCAATAAAATGTTTCTTTCAACATTTTTTTCACAAACAGATTAGCTTAAAATAAGTTTGACGCATTTACATGCAAAATAAAAACATGAGAATCTGTTAAATGTTTGATGACGTTTTTGTTTTACATGTAAACCACCGTCTAAATCTGGGAACGGCGCATTTTGGGACTAGCGGACAACCACACATAACACAAAGGCAAAGTGGTGGCATCACACAACTTTTATTTAATTCTCATCACAAGAACAACAAGCTACACACTTTGAGTTGTCGTAAATTATATTTAGCATGCAGACTCAAGAGTTTTCGATTAATCACACGAAACAAATTTTCCACTTCTTGACAACATAAACATAAACAAACCGTATAGAATATTTAAACCTTACACTCAATCGCAGTAAAATTCGACAGTCATTTTTCTAGTTTCTGAATTATTGTTAAAACCGTCACCAAACCAAAATAAAAAAGTTAAATTTAACTGATACCCTATGACACTTTGCATTTTATATATAAATTAAATATTTACGGAATTTTTAGGTCCAAAGTCGAAAATGTTATTGTTCTGTCCTATTCGGTGTTTCATCAAAGCGTTATAACCCGACCTAGAATCTGTTGCGTTTGACCTATATTTATCGTGATCTCTGTCAGTTCACTATTCGCATTTACAAAGTTGGCGTTTAATTTGTGTGATTAGCGGAAAAGTCGGCCAGTGCGTTGTTCAGTAAAGGAGCCGTAGAATGTCTTTTGTAGTGACAACGTCAAGACTACTGAGCAGGAGACTGTTACCAGCGTTAAAAACGAAATGTGTTTCACCTGCCGTTCAGCGATTCATTTGTAGGACAAGTGTGCTGAACGCTGGTACGTGAACTTCGTACTAACCACGAACATTTTCTGTCGGGTTAGAACTATCACGCTCTCAGCCTTAGCGCTCACGTCCAGCTTGTAGTGTTGTAGTTTAAATAATTAATGAATGAATTACTGTCTATTCGTCTATAGTGAGACAATATTGGCCACACTTCTGCCTGAAAACCGCAGGACGTTATCGCACATGTGTCTATAATTGTTGGTGAAAATTGAACTGTTTGCAGCAGTAAGTTACACTGTTTCAAAGGTAAGACTTACAGGAAAAAAATTAAAATCTGAAATCCTTGGGGGTCTGTACTCTGTAGACCCCTGCAGCCCCCTAAATGACGCCTCTAATGCGTTTTAATGTCTTTCGTTCAAATAATACTGATACAGTGATTGGCCATTCATCCGCATAACGCTGACCGCATACGCGGCCGTTCGTCCGTATAATCACTGCCAAGCAATAAACTGCATATCCATTGTATTGCATATACAGACTACAACCCTCATTTGGATCGGTGGCTGTAAGCTGGAACTATACTTATATAAATGTAACAGTGCATAAATACAACCTTTGTCGATTTGTCATACGACTGATGAAGCCTGAATTATTTCTTTAACAGATGATCTACAACATTGCTAGTTTTATGGAGAAAATGGAAATTTTTGTAAAATTTATAAATGCCTTTTTGTTAATGTAGCATTCTGCAATAATGTGTGTGTATAATTTGTTTAATTTGATTGTTTTAGATCGCTTGTATACAGACAAACATGAATGGATCACAGTTGATGGTAAAATTGGAACTGTTGGTGCGAGTAATTATGCACAGGTACAATCATAATGCCATGTTTTCGATAGTAATTTCTTATTGGTATAGCTCTGAAGTTGCAACATTGTGTTAATGCAGCACTATTTTATTATCGTCATCGTCGTGGTTATTGTTATTCCATGCAATTTACATAACCAGCTGATTCAGTGAGATATTGCCATACATTTTTTGCTACATTTTGTCATGAATGATGTGATTGTTAATTTTACGTTGCAGGAGACATTAGGAGATATTGTTTATGCTCAGCTACCAGAAGTTGACACCGAATTGGAGCAGTTTGGTAAAACTTTTTTGCTGTCTTCTGTTTAACAGTTTGGTGTATTAAATACATATATTTATTCTGCCCAGAAGCGATAGCTTTCGGAGTGGCCTTATGTTTTGCTGGCATTTATTATTATTCTTTTTTTCTCACCTTGAGATCTCCGAGCTCCATCCACCGATTGCCACAAAATTATGCATGATGATGGGGAGTGTTTGATTGAATAATAAGAGTCCCTCCCGCAAAAAATTTTAGGGGACAAAAACATGCAAAATTTGGCCCGATTGTGGACGACGGCGAATGTCTCTGAAATGGATAAAGATGATCAAAATCGGACAAGTACATTTTCTACCGCGATTCCTCCCGCATTGCGCAAAGAAAGCTCGTTGAACTTTGGTCCACTAATCACGGAGATCTAGTGGTGAAATTGTATCCAACCAAACTGTCTTTTTCGGAAGATCATATTTCGACCCCTAAGGGGTGCTGCACCCCGAAATTTTTACACGTGCTAGAGAATGATGACCAAGATATTAATGCATCTTGAAAGAGTACTTAAATTTGAGGCCTCCATATGGAAAACTCCTTGAATTTAAGAGAGCAAAACTTAGATTCTCAAAAATGTACGTTCTATGCTAAAAATGTCATACGCAGGTTGTCCAGGTCCATCTCCAGCCATTTTGGGGTAATTTACTCTTTAAATATGTGTCACAGCCGGAAATCGCAAAAAAATCACTAAAAACCCCTATTTTGGGGGTTTAAGGTCATTCAAGGTCATTGAAGTTGACACCAATAAAAAAGCTTGTCACCAGTGCTTGTTATGATAATCAGCATGTATGTGCCTATCTGCAACCATTTTTATGCTGCACAAGATAATTGCGGTAAAATAACCACTTTTTAGGGGGTAGCCATCTTTCACACCCACCTGCGCCGGACTCCTTAAACCTCGGGGGTCGGGACTTGGACTGCTGAAATTTACGTTTAGTGCTGAAGATTTCATATGCAGGTTGTCTTGGCCTATCTCCAACCATTTTGTCACAGTTTAGTGTTGAAACGTGTGCTGCATCCAAAAATTGCGAAAAATTCACTAAAAACCCCTTTTGGGGGTTCAAGGTCGTTCAAGGTCATCGATTTTCATAAATCTAAAAAGCCTGTCACCAGTGCTTGCTATGATAAGCAACATGTGTGTACCTATCTGCAACCGTTTTCACACCAGAATAGCCAATAGGGTCAAAATAACATTTCTAGAGGGGGTACCCCTCTTTGATGCCCTAGTTCAAGGGGAACCCCCGCACCCAGGGGCACAAAATTTTGTCACGAAAAACGAGAGACCTAGAGGCAGCCTAAGGTGAGGATTTCATGATCCTAGCTTGCACCATTTTGATACAGATCACGAGTGTGACAGACAGACAAACGGATGAACGGACAGACAGACGCCTAGACGATGGCTAAGATGCGCGATGCATTTTGCTATCGCGCACAAAAAGGTTGTACTATCAATTAAATTACATGACTTATCAAATTACTGTTTCAGTCTATTTGTCTGTTCAAAGATTTTAGTCACTTCCTGATAATTCTGATTTGCAATCATGTCATTCAGAGCATGGAAGCCCGGAAGGCAAACCTGCAAAGACTGTGCAGAAGTTGTTAAAGTAAATATTAGTTTGTCTACAAACAGTGTCTCTTCTGCTGCAATCCTGGTGCATGTTGTATGTATGTTCAGCTGAGTGTGGTGCTTTGGAAAGCGTGAAAGCTGTGTCCGAAGTATACTGCCCTGTCTCCGGCAAAGTGACGGAGAAAAACACAGCTGTGGAAGAGACGCCGGCACTTGTTAATCGATCCTGCTATGATGAGGGTATGAAATACCCGTGCACTTTCTGTAGTTGTGTTTGCTGCATCAGTGCTTTTAGTCAGGCCCATCTTTAGGGGAGTGGCACTTTAGCACTGTGTCAAGGGCCCTGCGCCTGAAAGGGGCCCCGTGCTACAGTGGTGATCGTTGCAATGGACGCATTGGATGATCAATTAATCTAACCAATTTTCACTGCCTTAGTGGTGAATAATTGTTACAACTTGAACTTAGCTATAAGGTCTAAGAAATGTTTTTTTTTCTGGGGGAGGTGCTAAAAATTAGGGTCCAAATTTTTTTCGTTTGTCCCGCTTGCGAAATCGTATGTCTAAAAACGTATATGGAGCCTCTCATTATATCATACAATTTATGGTGCACACAGGTCACTATGTGGTATCGGGCCCCGTGCATAAGTCAGTGCCAGGGGCCCCACACTGGCAAAAGACAAGAGCCTGTTATAAATCATTGTCAAGTAGATGTGACCAGCAACAACATAACACAGTTGTAATTGTAATAAATTTACCCACTAGTTTTAACATATGATATTGTTAGTCATGTCTTTTGTATAAAGACAGTAGAAAATCACGGCAAAAATAGCAAAAACATGGCATACTTTTTTGAAAATGGTAAAAATCACGGCATTAAATTACGGGCCCAAAACCACTATAAAGTAAAATGCAATATCTAGCATTGACGATCATAATTACATGAAGTGCAAAGATTTTATTTGTAGAATTTTGTCGCTGTGGAGCATTAAAATACAAATTTCTACAATGTCATGGTCACATTTTGAGCCAGTAACAGAGCATACGGACTTTGGTAGCAGTAGCAAAAGTAAATATTTTTGTGTTAAAATCAAGCATTTATGTTGATTAAAAATGGAAAATTATTGTAGAAAACATTTTAAAATAGTAAATTGACAGCATTTTGGCTAAAAACGCAGCATTTTGGCGAAATCACAGCATTTGATGAAAATCACGGTTTCCGTGATTTCCATGTTTCCGTGATTTTCTATTGTCCCTTGTTTTGTATTATTTGTTGGATCTGTCAAGTGATATTGTAAACATGTTACACATACGACAAAATGCTCATTTGTGGAATTACTGAATGTTTTAAAATTAATAGAAAGTATTATAACCAATAATGTTATAAAGAGTTAGTTTGTGTATATTGTTTTCAGGTTGGTTGTTCAAGCTCGAAGTGAAAAACATGGACGAGCTGAAAGCTTTGATGGATGAAAAAGCTTACGAGGAATACTTAAAAGTTGCCGACAATGATGACGAATATCAGCCCATTTAGATTGCAATATTGTCTGAAAATGCTCTAATTTTACGGCTGAACATTTACCCGAGGTTGTTTCTATTGTAATCTGATGGTCATTTTACTTTAGGGCTGTGTAAATTAATGTATGATCCATTGATTACCGGTTAAAAATGTTTTTTGATTGATTAAAAATTGAATAAAATTTTTGACTTCTTAATATGACTAACAAAACTAACCTGCACATTTGCACATATCAAATTTTTACGTGCAACAGCAGTTATTGCTGTAGCGCATCTTAGCCATCGCAATTCTGTCTGTCCATCCATCCATCTCTCCGTCACACAGGTGGATCAGTGAAAAACGGTGCAAGCTATGATCACCAAATTTTCACCATTGGGTGCCTGAAAGACTCTAGATACAGCATCCGTAAAGCTTTTCCATAAATTCGAAAGGGGTCACCCTGAGTGAGGGTGCTAAATGACAGAGGGGTAGGGAAAATTTGTGATTTCCAGCCGATATGGTGTTAGCAGAGTGAGACAGGTCACGCCCTCTGACGAGTACAAGTAAAACACTATAGATAATTAGCCGCCGGTCGTCTGGCGCCCTCTGGTGACTGTAAAAGAAACATCGTTGCTAGGGTGGATGAACTTATAATTTTGTTTTAATGAGCTTTCAAACATGCACCGCTGTTGCGCATTCCCCTTTGCGTTAACTGGGCTTTTCTTGTTCTTTTAGTTTGAAGTACGGTAGCCTACTGTTGTATAAACTTAGTTTTGCAGCTTACACTTTTAAGCTGTCATGATCAGATTGCTAATTTAAGTACAGATATGTGTCACTTTTTGTGATTTTGGTTAGTTAAGTTTTCGGTAATAGTAATTGAATTCTGCAGAATTCATGGTCTCTCTGCCGGTCTCTGATCGACTACTAAATCGATTAATCGAAGTTATTGTAGATTTATCAATGAAAGTTTTTCAATGATTACCGGCCCTATTTTATTTAATTTCATTTACGTTTAGAGAAATTTGAGTCATGCATTAACCTAACTATGAGACCTTTGAACAATTTTTTTTTGTTATTTTAATGTTTGTGACATGTAACACACTATACTTTCATGCTGTAGCTGTGACCAGTCCGAGATGCATTTTGGTTGATTAGGTTACTGACAGTAGTTGCATGATGTACACTTGACGTTGTGTGCTATCATATATTTTTACACCATTGTTGATATAAATACTACAAGTGCAAATATAGTTGAATACTTGTCATTTGTGTTGTTTATACTTGTAATAATATTTGTCACCTCTTCAAGATTACCTAGTTAAACAAGTTATGCAAACATTTTGGTAATATTTTTACACTATCTTAAAAGCACTATAAATTTGTGTTAGCTGCATTTTGAAACTAAGTGTGGAATTATGTGTGTGGATTGTGAAGGTGCATTATCACAAAAGTAACGAAGCCTGCATTTTACAACAGTTTGCATGTACCATACTATAACTGCACTGTAGAGCATCAGAAAGTAGTAACCATAGTGGTGAAACAAAAAGTAGATAATAGGTATGTCCCCTACTCAGTTAATCACAGCTATTCGGCTGAGCATCTAACTTGTAAATAACTTGTAAATAAGTAACTGTGTACTTATAATTATGTGTATAATGGTCAGTTAAATAATCTAAAAACTAGTGTCCTACCATCACTTTTAGTGCATCATTGAATGGCACAGAATTATACATAGTGAAAAATAAACTGTATAAAACTGCAAGTGCACTGCATTTAGCATGTTAAAGATCTGTTAATAGTAGTCAGTACTGCAGAAAAATTTAATTGTTCAGCCAAAATTGGAATTCCAGATCTATTCAGTTTCTTCGGAAAAGGATTTTTGCACCAGTTTTTTAACATGCAGCACAGAACTTATTCTCAGCAGCTGCTCAGTAAGCTCAAGAACGTGATCAAGGAGCAGTATTTTGCCCATAACTGGCTCAATAATGGTTGTGTCATCCTGTAACTGGCGGCCACTGCAGCCACTGAATCCCCGAATATTTGTTCCACTTTCTAGCAATGACTTGATTCTTTCCTTGATGTGTACAGCTGTTGCTAGTTTTCGCTGAGACGAGTTCTGCAGCAGTCTGAGTGGAAGTGACAGTAGTGCAGCAGATACAGCTTCGCAGCATATGGTTACATGGATGCCGAGTTCCAAAGCATTCTGTTTCATGAAATCTTGAACAGCATCATAACAAATTAGCTCAAAAGTTCCTCCACCAGCAATGTGAACTGCACTGCAATGTGATGCTTCGGCACTCAGCCACCTGGTGTCAAACCACAGCCTTAATGTCTTCAGTGCATTGACGAGGTCAAATCGGATCTGCTGGCAGGCCCCAGCTGACATGCCACAAATTACCAGCTGTCTTTTTAGGCATTCTTGATGATCACAGAAGTTTTTTGCTGAATGGTCACATCGTGTGGGTAAACCAGTTTGCTTTGTACATGCATGACTGCGATAGGAAGGCTTCAGACAAACAAATCGCTTCTGTCCAAAGACTTTTGCTTCACAAACATCTGAGCAACCTATGAAGTTAGCAGGTTCATCATCAAATAGATCACACGCAAATTGTATGGGTGTGATGTGAAACAGCATTTTGAGTCGTTCGAAATCTTCAGCATCTACAAACTGTACCATCGATATGTTTGCCTCTGAACACAATGTTTGCAGCAAATCATCAATACGACCAGATGACAGTAGCAGATTGACACTATGTCCATGCATCCAATCCACCAAGGCTGTACTACAGTGACTTCTCCACGATAATGCATTGTGCAGAGAAGAGGTGTCCTTTGCTTCAAACGTGGATGCAAAGTCACACTCGCCTGTAGTGAATGAACTGTGCAGAAATACAAATCTTGCTTCACAGCGCTCTGTTGAAAAATGATGATGGTTCAGAAATTCTCTCTGAATTACAATTCCTTCATAAATGTAGCTTGATAATGGCAGCAAGCAATCCACATCAATACACAGCAAGTTGAAGTTGTCAATACAGCCAATAATTTCACCAAATAGTGTTCCAAAATCCGTGAGTCCAGAACACACAAAGTCCACCAGAATATGAGAGAGATGACTTCGAATAGCTTCTGTATATTTACCAGCGAGATGTGACTTAACTAAATTATGCATCACTGCCATTGTTGCATTTTTATTTGCTAACTCATCTGTCATATGACAATTTCTTTGGACAGCAGGCAACAAAACATTATTGAATAAGTGACTATGAATATAGTGTACGGCACACACCAGAGAATTCCGCTGTTCCAACTCATAAATGCTTGAACTGTCAATAGTATGGTTGGCAATACTGCTAAAGATTCTTGTCAAATACAACAGAAACGTTTTGCTGCCATCTCCAGTGTAATGGTGATGAGCTGAAATGCTCTTGATAATCATGGCTGCTAGCGGATGTTCGATCTCCACGCATCTCAATATCGTGTTGCCGACGCTAGTTATAAGCACTTGACCAGTGGGTGTATTCAACAGCGTACTCTTGCCGTTTGGACCCAGCGTTCTTTCCAGAATGCTATCAAAACTCTGGCAAACTGAATGTATAGTGCGAAATGCAACAAGTTCTTCCTTGCAGGCTGTACACATATTTACTTAACCAAAAAAAGTCCCAACTCCGTAACCAATGTAAACATAAACGGCGAAGTGCTTAAACTCCGGGAGTAACCAAATGTAGAAATTAGAGATGGGCCAATTCCACATATCGTATCGTAAATTTTCGCCATATGGCAATCAGGGATAAATAATTTATTTATATTCCCTGATGGCAATATTGATTAGATGGCTTCTGTTTGCGTGATTTTATTTTTGTTCAAGCTAACTTGATTTGGTATAATGTCCTGGTAATTTTCAAGAGTTCTAGTGTATAAACCTGACCGGACAAAAAATACAATCTAAAAAGAATATACTGTCACATCATAACATTTAGTGTAAATTATAACAATATTTAAAACCCACGATTAAAATATGAAATTCAAAGTGCACAAGAATTAAAAACTTTATCCTAACCTTCAAACATTTGATGTTTTTTATGGTTTCAATTCAAAAGCCTAAAATCTAGCTTTGTCCTATCTTCTAACCATATTTCAAACAAATTTTCGACCCCTGGTGATAACAGAACCAGCGTAATTTCGCAATAACATGAATAAATTCACAATATTATACTGCACGTTGTATTACATTTTTCTACCCATTTAAAAAGTTGTGCGTTACAACCACTTGGTTGCAGCTTTAAGCAAACAACCAAATGATTTACACAACGAATAACACACATCATGCTTATAACATAAATATAGCACAGTGTGTAATGCACTGACTACATCTTAGTAATGAAATGTATAGATTCGCATGATATTCAAATACCAAAAATAGTTAAAAATGACTTCTAAAATTTTAACGTTCAGTGACATAAACTAATATTTATATACTATTACTCGTGTTGATTCTTCTGTTAATAAGCTACTTGAATAATTAAAAAATTGAAAAAAAAACAGTTCTGACAAAAACGGAATACAGTCAGTTGGCAGACTTCATGCAAGTTATGAGAACTCCTGAAATCAAAGTACAAACATCTAGGCATTTTGCTCCATACATTTATACAGGGTGGGCCAAAAAACCGGACCTGTTTGAGCGTTGATAACTCAGCGATGGTTAGTGGTAGAAAGATGTGTGATACGTCAAAAGTTTCAGAATGCTGTAAAAGATAAACGACAAATTTGCATAGTGAAGCATTTGAATATTCTTTGCCTAAATTGCATAAATATTTGTCACCCCCAAAATAATGCCAAATTTGACTGTAACACAAGGATTTAACATGGATATTTGAGCTTTTATAACTTAGCGATGTTTATTGATGGAAAGGCGCGTAATATGCCAAAAGTTTTGAAATTGTGTACAGAAGAAGTGTACAACTAGCATGTTTCAGCATTTAAATATTCTTTGCCTGATTTACACAAATTTGCCCCACACTCCAAAATAATGCTAAATTGGTAGTAACACATGAATTTAAGTTGATTTTCATTCAGCATACAGTGAAATATCAACAATCATTAACACATGCATTGAGTTTAAATGAAATTCAACATAGGCAGTTGCCCAGCTTTTGCATTCATAACTGTTGTAAGTCCTTTTAGGCAGCTGATTGATCATTGGAGTCAATGTGTTCAGAATCAGCTGAGCCCAGCATTCGATTAGCACACGTTTTAGCTGGTCAGTTACTGAAATTTTGTGACCATGCTATCTGTTGCAATGTCCCCACAGTGAATAATTCGCAGAATTTAGAATTTAACTCTGGACTTTTTGGCAGTGAGTTTTTGAGCTCAATGAACTCGGGCACATGGGAGTGCAGGTAAATGCCTAATTTCAATGGTAAGCCTAATGAAGATTTATGCAAATTAGGCAAAGAATATTTAAATGATTTGCTATGCAAGTTCGGCCCTTAATTTTTACAACATTCTAAAACTTTTGACATATCACAAGCCTTTCTATGGGTAACCATTGCTGAGTTATCAACGCTCAAACAGGTCCGGTTTTTTGGCCCACCCTGTACATAAATTATCCAAAACCAACATTCTATCATTCTTATGACTCAAGCTATCCAAAATTTTGAAATCTGTAATTTTAAGTGTAAAAGCATTCACCACAATCAAAATCTATGCTTAACAAATTACATTATAATTAAGCAAAAACGTACACTTAAAACAAAACTATAATACATTAGCAGATAAGTAAAAATCAAGTAACACCAGTGCAAATGGCCACATAGAAACTGTACCTACGGTATAATTGAAAATGCTATCTCAAAAATACGTCTTATTCACAATTATCTTATTCACAGCCTACAGTAATTAAAACAATAAAATCACAGCATGCAAAAATTGATAAAGCTGTATATATATAAGTACGCAATCTGAATAAATATGAGATTCAATATATGCCAACAAATATGCAAGGTTAATAACGGCAACATTGCAATTAGTACTAGTAGCATGGCAAGGCACATGACCAATAAAAATATCACTCCAACAATTTTCATATTATTGTCGTAGAAATTTAAACACTATTATTAATATTATCATTAAGTAGGCCTACCATTAATAGATTAACATTGTACACAGGGTACACGACAAAGTGAGTACACGATACAAAAAGCAAACTAACTAAACAGGACAAGTAGGCAAATACAAACAATACATGATTATGGACTACTTGGAATAAACAGAGTATATAAGAATCAGTATGCATACTTCATTAAATATTAACAATTCACAAAAATCGAACGCAAAGAAGCAATACTGGTAATCACTAAATGGCACAAGCAAGCAAGAACAAGGAGCACATGATTAAAAACTACTTGGCAGAGTGAATAAGAATAAGTATAACCCAAATTCATTACAGTGACTTCCCCTGAGAAATGCCCATGACATGTGTCACTGGAATGTCGGCAACTTGTCACAAGGAAGTCACAGGTCTCTCGAGAGGAAGGAGGGGAGCAGGAAAAGTTTTCCCAGCCCCTGCGATGTTTGGGGGGCCGGTCGTTGCAGAAAAAGAATCTTTTTGCTATATAATCAACAGCAAAACTGATAATGTGAATTGACTACTCCGTAAACGAATGGATGTATTCAGTATTCAGTCTGAGCCTTTATTTGTCATATTAACACAACTGCTAGTAAGCGTTAATCAGCGCAAGGGCAGATTTAGGCACGTTCAACACATTCAGCCAAACAGGGGTAACAGAAGAAGAGGCCCATAGGGGGCCAGAGAATGTCGGAAACAGTGCAACATTTTCTGGCTGTGGAGCAGAGCTGCGATTAATAAATTTGAATCGATTCACTGGCGAATTGAACCAAAGCTTATTTCAATTCGACCCGCCAATTTCGTAAAGTGCTAAAACCAAGTTCTGTGGGTAAACTCGTGTTTCTGCACACTAGTTAGTGCTAACTGCATGCGTGCATTCTCGTTGCACACAACTTTGGATTAGTTTCACTTCACTATCACATTTGAAACATTAGCTTCTGTACAGAAATAACCAGTGACCAATGACGTTAACCCTCTCTTTCGTGACATGACTTTTTTACTTACGACTTTCAGTTGGTTGTTTTGGGTTGATCTATAAAGGCGAATGTGATAGTACAATAGTACAATAGTACAGGCCCAAATTGAACTCAGAACTCATAAAGGGCTTGAATTTCCAGTGAACAGCGGCGTCGTACAAGTGTCAGAAAAGTAGCAAGGCTGAAAGTTGCAATTTTTCTACAGACAGTACAATTTTTTGAAAGAATTCTGACAAAAAGTTGCAAATTTTTAGCAAAAAAGATTATGGGTGCTCAACATTTTACTTTTGCCTCTAAATTTTCTCAAAACAGAGGTTTATTCAGCCCCAAAGTTTGCATTTTGGATGAACATTTTCCGACAAGAAGATATTTTGATAATTTTTCAGCAGCTGAAAATTTAAGGTGGGCATCTGTCCTCCCCCACTATTTGCCCCTTTTCACGATGCTGCTGCTAATGAATCGAATCAAATCGGAATTCTTCCGAATCGAATCGGATTTGTTGTCAGCCGAATCGCCCACCTCTACTGTGGAGGTATCATCAGAAAGTTGCTTGGCACTGCCCCCTCAACAGACACCACCTAATTAAAAGCCTTGCGAGAATAGTTTCCCGGGCGTGGAAGATCTCGACGAGCCTGGACTGAATCATGTTTTTGCGGATGTCATGGAGAAGTTCTGGGGTTCCAAACTACAGCAACATGTCAAGATGGTTTGGAAAAATCCCATGACAAGTCAGCGACAAGCGCATTTACGTCATTCTAATGAAATCTGGGAATAAGCATGACTTGACATTAAAAAAATAGTGAGGCTGTGGACTTCAGCATGTCTTGAATTATTGGCGCTGTTGCACACAAATCAATGTGGACTGGACATCACTAGCTTGTTGCAGACATCACGGGGAAGTCAGCATAATGGAACTTGGGCTTATGGAAGTATTAGCGTATCGCGGAACACATCAACCTTGGCTTATTGTTCAGCAGAAACACTAAACACAATAATGATTCCGAATCAGTCCAACAGCACAAAACATAACCTTCTATCACCAATTATCAATTCCAAACAATAAAACACCACACAGTACAATGAACTGTGGCCTAATTGTGTGCACATGGTTGACCATCTGTTTAACAAAAACAATTCAATCAATCAATCAAAATTGAATAAAAATACACCCCACACAAAAGAAAAGACAAAATTAACTAACTACCGTAATATGATAAAAGTTATGGAGCAAATGCGTAAATAATCTACTGATAGGATATGCAATTAAAATCAAAATTGCAATACTCTACTGACAGAAGTAAGAAAGTCTACGAAAAAAGTAACTAACAGCATGTGAAATACAAGAATAAAACTTTAAGGATCGCTAAAATTTCAGCAAAATTTAAAAGCAGTCCTTTGAAAACTTTTGGGGACTATCAGCCAACACCAGCAAACCAAGAGAACTGCTGATAAAATAAGCCCATATGTAAAAGCAAATAAACAAAATATAATCGATAACAATGTGTCAAGTTTAGTTCATATCATATCAAATGTCTGGCAAAGGATGGCATTGGGTCAGTAATTGTTGCAAAATGTGTGAAATTTATGAATGGTGCGCAGCTGGCATTGCTGATCGTATGCCCGGCACAATGTTGTTAATCTGGAAATATCGACAAACTTGGTCAGGAATTTCAGCAAGAACCTGCTTAGCCAGAGCAGCTGGAGACGCCTAAAAACATAACAGCCAACAATGCTAACCATTAAGTATCACAGACCATAGGCAAGTATCTTCACAACTCCTGAATACCAGTATAATAATTATCTCCGCCAAGGTAAATGTAGTGAACATTGGAGGAGATTAAGAGATCGGTTGTTCTGTCCATCATACCGTGTGTGTTCGTCGTTCTGTGAGTATACATGATGATTAATAATAGCAATGACGTCATTGCACCAACAGCACAAGCAGCAACACCAACTATTACTTTTCCCTCCCTCTGCAGCAAAGTGGCTGTTCCTTCTCCCTCCCTTTTTTGTTGTAGGTGTACTGTAGTTGTAGTAATAGTAGTAATGTTTAAATCACTTCACTTGGCGAAGACGTGCACTCTCACGAGCACCTTCTAGTTGCTCATGCAACTAATTCAGTACTTTGATCGGGCAATATAAATGGCATCACAAACTGTATATTTCTTAAGACTTTCATAAGTTCATTTTTCCCTAATTTCTATTTCAAGTTTGACTTACAGACTTCTCTAAAGTATTCCAAGTTACCATGCTATGCACTTGGATTCAAAACTCATTATTCCAGAACGAAAACCAAGATTTGAAAAAGAGGGTCTCCAGTTGCCTTAACAACAAGACTCATATCTCAAAAACTCCAAACCTGTACTGAACAAAAAAAATTGAAATTGAAAAAGAAGCAACAATGATAATAACCTCAAAGCGGCGGAACGGTACGAACTGTACGATGTCTCGCTGGGCAACGTGCCCGTCGTGATCTCTTAGCAGACCGGAGTCACAGTCGAGAGCATCCATTGCTGAGAAGTCAGCCGAGCCGACGCCCACAATGATGATGGAGTAAGGCAACGTTGAAGCATAGACAATTGCTCGCTTCGTATCAGCCATGTCCGAGATCACTCCGTCCGTTATTATCAGCAGCACAAAGTAGCTCTGCAGTTTATACATATCTCAATAATCCACCTCCTATCATAATGACACATTCGACATTTTACACACAACTAGCCTTTTTATCATAAATATCACAATTATCAACTTACTTATTTCAGTCAATTTGGCAGAGTAACAGGTCTCCAAAAAGTTCCTCACGTGTAATGCTCTCAAAAGGACTCTTTAAAGCCATGTTATAAAAACAGCCATGAGCAGTAAAACAAAAATGCAACAATAACCATGTATGACATCTATTTTCCAATGGTTGAAAATGCATGGGAGCACGGACAACAAAGAACGAACCAAATAACACTTAGTCTAGCCATTCAAAAAATCTCTGACCCCGAAAGTAACAAAATCACTCGCATATGCCTCTTTTAGTTGTGAATTAAAACTAATTCTGTAGCTGCATGTTTACTGAACAAGCTTGATGCAAGAAAATAATTTCATCTCAATACCGGTCCACTAATGATAACTTGCTGAACGAGACTGTTGAATTAACAAACAATCAATAATGTCAAACCTTGGGAGTTGGATCGGCCTTAGCCGCAGCGGCAAACTGAGCAACATGGTAAATGACTGGTGCAAAGTTTGTCGGGCCGTAAAGTTGCACCTGACTCACACACATCTGATAGGTAGCCAAAATGCCCTGCACTCCTGCAACAAATAATATATTTTTATAATAATATACCAATTATAAGTAAAAAAAAGAACAAAGATGCAGCTAGCATGATGTTGACGCATCTCAATATCATGTTAAATGCAATCTTCCAGAGCAATTTAATAATACTGTTGAAAATGCACCTTTAAATGATTCATCTGACTTTTTAGCTTTTAAAAACTGATAATAAATCAACTAAACATTATCAAATTAAAAGCAGTTTAAAAAGCAATACAGACTGTTAAACCGATTATAAGAGAAAAACTTTCACTGGCTCAATTGCACACCAAATGATAAAAAACAAAAAAATGTGCCACTGATTACTACTAACACTTTCAAGTTTTGTTCAATTGGCCAATATGAGAATTGTTAGAGCAAAAAAATTCTTCTTCAACAACAACAAACCAAAAAAGCACTAATATCCTATTACACAACTTATAAAATTACTATGATTAACTGAGTAATTAATCATTAGTTTGCTAACTTTGCTGAATAGCTCTAGTAAATATTTCACAATTGCAACAAACCCTTAGGCTGCATTCACACAAACACAAGTACAAGTCTGGCACTGTATGGGTACACTGTATATGAGTTCCAGCAAACATGAGTTTGCATCACAGGCTGAACGGTAGTTCAAGCCCTGTGGTAACGGTGACTTCTCTTTCCTATGGGTCAGCCAAAAATTCGACCCCCCACAGAATTAAAACCCCTGATCTGATTGAGATAAAATTTGGCCCGGTTGATTACGTTGGCGAGGAGCAAATCCCTCCAAAGGGGGCTTCTCGGCAAATGGGTAAAATATACACAATTTTTTTTATTTATGTATGCCTACAGGTCAGACCTCTTAAGAGATTTTTACGCTTAACACTCGCGTCTGTGTGAACGCAGCCTTATACTTATAATCTGTAACAAAATGCTTGAGAAAAGATGCACACAGACTGTATACGTTACCTGCACAGAAAGGATTGGACGCATTGAAGTTGAGTGCAAAGCAGTGAGAGACTTCCATCGACGGCGGAATCTTGGCGCCATAGCCGAGGGCGGGATACATCTGATCACTGGCAACATATTACACAGACCGATAATGTGTTAGACATCTTTTATTATTTTTTATCACTGGCAACATACAGTGTTTAAAAAACAGTCAAAATTGTCCTTGTCATAACTATGTCAAATTTTTACCGATTTTGATAATTTTTGGCATCAAGATAGCCAAGATGATGGAAAATTCATTTCACCTAATTTATGTCAATGCAATAGCGTATGAAACACAAATGCTCCAATTTTGCATGATGCTGAGCTGTTGTCTCCAGTGAATGTTGTAACAACTTAATTAACCACACAACAAGCGAAATGTACATCATTTGGCAGAACTGCAAGTTTGTATAACAACTCACTTGCAAATTATCAGAGTTTATGCTCAAAATATTTAATACCACAAAATCAATAAATCACCTGCCACCCTCTGTTGAACTGATAATGCAAAAGTGAGCATCGGATACAAATAATCACAGTGAAATGTAACAATCTGGTGCATCTGTGTTTCACATGGTAGTGCGTTGATATAAATTAGGTGAGGTGGAAAGTAAGTCCACTTTACATAATTCTGTCATCTTGCTCATCTTAGTGCCAAAAATTATCAATGTTGGTGAAAATTTAACAAAGTTATGAGAAAACAATTTTGGCTGTTTTTTTAAACACGGTGTATTATACAGACCGATAATACGTTATAAAGATAAAACAATGTCAAATGCCACCGAATTCAAAATCAGCACATGTCCAATGTGATAAAATAGTTTGTATTACTGTTGCAGAAAAGCATCGTATTAAAAACATAAATAATCGAATGCAGTATTAATTCAGTGACATTAAACAAATGTAGTTTCTGGAATTAATGAAGATTAGTATGTCATTCTGCAAAACTTCTACAACAGATAAAAGGATCATTTACTGGTTATTGGAAGCATAAATTATACTTCCTCGACTCCTTCACAACAACAAAGTTTTTGTAACCCACGCTATGTACAGGAATAATTCATTAGTTTTTGCAACAAACGAAAAGATGGCAAGTTCAACCAAAATCACAAGCAGTAGTCTGTAAAAATCAACAACAAAAATCGGTGAGAATAAAATGAAGTACCTGTCGTAGTCCTGGATGACTGTGCCGACCGACTGTATGGCCTTCATGTAAGAGTTTTGGTGAGTCGGGTTCATGAAATGAAGTGACGACGACTGACGAGGATCTCCATTCGATGCTGTGAAATCAACGCCAACCTAACACAAAAAAAAACAACACACACGAATATTTACAGTAATAAATTCATCAACACATACGAATAGTACACATACAAAGTCGAGGTTTCTGATTTTCACGCAGCAAACCAGTTATTTACAAGATTTCAGCATCTCCGCATGATAACTATAGGCTGCAGTAGACATAAGCTGCAGATTGCCACATCTCCAGTTATGGCTCATAGAAAGCAAAAAGCAAAAATGACAACAACTATGCGAAGAACAATAAAAATAAAAAATAAAACCTGATAGATCTAAAATAAAACTAACAAATTAGGTCATGTGCAAAGGTGGTACAACAAGCTCAAAATTGTGCCATAAATAACAATAAAACAGTAACTGTGGCATTACACTTCAGCAGTATGTGTATCCAAATACATAATATACGATGTTGTAAAATATCCGGAAGAAACATACCGTAAAGTTGATCTGCAAACCGCCGAAAATGAAATCCAGAAACGAGTGACACTTAGTCGTCTGACATCACAAACAAAACACACAAAATATCACGACAAACCAAAGCATCAATGATCATAAATCAGGCAAAATCCAACTAAAATGATTGCAAGCTACCAAAGTCCGACAACACAACAGTAAGATATTAAACTATGACAGTCCCACTTAATAAGCTGGCAGCAAGCCTGGGACTGTGGACTACAGTGCAGCCCATAACAACAATGCAGACTCATCACGATCATCATTATACTTCGCACTAACAATCTGCATTCGAAACATATATCCAATAATCCATCTGAAACTATTCAGCCAGCTATTCAGGACACAAACAATCTCTCAGTTGCTGTTGTGGGCATGATGAATACATTAAAATGTCTGTAAAAAAAGTAAAATAACTACATCAGAAAAACAGCACAAATTACCGTGCACGACTCCAGATGAACCATTCCTGAATTCTGATACGACTTTTTGCCAGACTTTTTCGGATTAACGCATGGCCACTGCATCTAACATTATCAGAAAAAATTCAAAACAAAACTGCTTGTCATTGTTAGCAATGAGCAAACGATTTAACGTTAACGTTATTCAGAAGCAAAATATACATGGCTCACAGTTATTCGGCAAAGGTCTGTGTTGCCACGTCAATGAGCTGAGTTTAGTGCAGACTGGCAGCCAAACACACAATCTCAGTGTACGTGTATCGCAAAAATGTACCCGACTCACAAAAACCAAGCTTAGTCATCGTGCATTACATCTGCATTCCGCAAGGAATATACCACTGACTCCTCTACTGCTATTCAATTACTATGCACCAGAGCTGCGGAAATTAATAATGACTAATTAATCGATTAATTGTTAAAAACATTAATCCATTAAAATTTTTTAACTGATCAAAATTCGATTAAAATTGTAGACTAAAACATCACTAATGGCACCAATCTGTGCATTTCTAGTCGAGTGTAAACTACAGTAAACACAGAACATGTAATCAAGATTTGTTCTTGTACAGTGTTATTAGTATAACATTCTGCACTTTGCTAGTTTTGACCACACAGCTTGTGTACTACATTGACATCATCATTTTTGCTTCAGTTCGTGAAAGATAACACCAACCAGTAGTTGACTTCTGCAGTTTTTGGTATTCCAAATGACTACAAAAATTAATCCTTTAATTTTCGAAGATTAATCAATTACAAAATTTTTCGTCGGTCGCAGCACTGCTATGCATCAACGATCATCACGTAACATCACAATCCTGTTGAAGATTACTACAATCAATTTACACAGCAGAAATGGACATACTGGCTGTGACGACGCCTGCATCATCTCCGACACTGTTGTTGTAAATGTGCCAATCAAGTCATGATCCCCATCCGAATCAAAGTCAAAACAATCAACCTAAGTCAGTTTCAAGATGCACAATTAAAACGTTTTTATATATCTGTATGGTGGAAACACATAATCAATGTCACCACTCAAGTTACTCTTGGAACATTTTTGCATTCTCTCTAGCACAACAACGAATTAAACAATGGCACTAGTAACAACCAATATCTATAGTTTTTTGTCACTTTCAATTTTGTGCACGTCCACATTGTTTAAATGGCTATTTTCCATATATGTGCAGCCGAATTCACAAAACATCTTATGACAATTTTGCGACAATTTTATGACATTTTGCACACGAACGCCAATGTGCTAATTCACAAAACATCTTACGACAATTTTATGACAAAAATCTTACGATCACTTATTAGGTGTCTTATGACATTTCAAATTATATGATTCCAACATCATCCAACAAGAAAAACTGCATTGTATCGATTTAAAAGACCTTTAATTCAATTATACTCGTAATCTAAAAATGTCACATTTGTACTATATCTGTTTTGCGTTGTCTTTTAGCTGGATAAATTAATTAATGGATAAATAAACAGCACTTTGCATTGGCGATGGACCATCGCTATGCCATAGCCAACAATGTAAACACATATCTTGACAATGGACATAGAATAAAAAATAATACAGTGTAGTGTTGTGCGGTGCGACAAATGAATTAATGATAATGACTCAAATATCATGATACTTGATAGTATCACAAATCCACAATACCAAAATAAAACTGCATAGACTACCGCTGTCCATCGGTGATTGGTGCAGGCTGTTTTCTTTCAATGTAGGCCCTATAAAACTATTTACTTTAGTAGGTAAATAGCTAATGCGTATGAAAAAACGTATTTATCTCTACTATTCGCTAGTAGCCAATCGCCACCATGCGCTGTCTAGACAGTGCAGCAGATCAAGTGTGCCACGGCCAAGAAATGCTTCAAATACTTCACCTATCTCACCCATCCTCGAACAGCTTTCAACAGGCCTACTGTCTCTAAAAACTAGCAAATATAATTAAACTATAAAAAATAAAATAAATTCAAAACATGCAATAAATAAAAATATCTAAACAAATAAAAAAATACATCAGCGCCTATGTTAACACCATATGTACTCGAAATTGTGTAGTCAGAATATTAAATTTCTAAATTAAAACATTACAAATCCAACTCTAAATGACCGCTTTTACTTACTGACTAGTCAGTGGCTCACAGACGACCATAGTTACCATGACAACAAAATGCCTTCGTGAAAAAGTTACGATTGATAAATTCTGTGAATTCATTCACGAAATGTCATGACATCTTAAATATTGAGTTATGATAATTTTACGACATATCTTACGACAATGTTTGTGAATTGGGCTCACGGTTCAGTCAGCACACCATCCGCTGAATGTTACAAATAACAAACAAATTCACAAAACGTTAATGCAAGCAAAACTGTTAGGGCTTGTAACTCGGCTACTTTGCTAATATAGGACAAATTCCAATCTGCTGTATATTTATCCGTAACCAAATTAATCACTGTCACATGACAAATTTAGTAATCTTCTCAAAAAAATATAAACATACCTTAATTGTAGCATTTAGATTTCCAGCACACAGACGACTCATTTTCACGTCGAAAGGTCGCCACTTTGGATTCAAATCATTTTTAACAACCTGAAAAATAATTGTAAAAAATACAGTGAATAATAAAATGGCTAATAAATTTGATACTCAGTGTTAATGTCAACGAAATCCAAATGTGACTAAGCAGCCATGCCATAAAGAAATGTAAAGACAGCATCAATAGTTGGAACATTATTACCAGATTAGCTAATGAAAACTTAATGAAACATGTATAAAGATAATGCACACTTGTTGATTTATAGCCACAAATTGCAAAATACTAGAACAGCATATAGTAAACAAAATGACACTAAAACAAAAAAATAAGAGTTAAAACCTCAGTTCGATGAACGGCGACAAACTTGCCATCTGCCATCTGGCGACTAAACTCCAAATATGGATCAGACTTTCCCATAAAATCCTAAAAATGCACCAGTTCATTTTGAGTAATGCAGAATAAAAGGCAATTAAACTAAAGATGTTAACGCAGAAAATCAGCAATTCATGTTGACGATAACTACTATGAACCACAGTTACCAATGGCAGCTGAAGAATACACAGTATAAGTCCCATATCCAAAGACAGCACACAAAAACATCTTTTTGAGGAAACAGTAAAATAATATTCAACCCAAAAGTTCCCAAACATCTCAACAGGGCAACGCTTAATAAGTTTGCAAAAGAAACTACAAAATCAAACGTAAAGATTAAAATATTAAGGCAAAGAAATAGTCAGGCAATATATGTGAGAAAAAAATTCATTTCGCCAAGCTGCGACACATAAATAAAACCTCAATAAAACTAGTATAACAAGGAAACAAAAGGTTCAAGCGAGAGACCTTGTTTTCTAGACGCTTGGCACAGAACGATAAGTGAAGAACGTCATTCACATTGCCAATCTCTTGCGTTCTCAGCTGAAAAAAAAGCCTCATGTCATCACTAAGATTGCAAAATCCAGATGCAATTCACAATCAAAATACAATGCAACTGCTTTAGAAAAAGTCACAATTAACAGATGAGCAGATCCAAGTGCTCAAACAGAAAAGCATCACACGTCACATCACAACCTCTAATAAAGAAACAAGACGTTGACAAAGAGAAGTCTTTCCTTTGTTTATCCTGTACCAAATGTCAAATCTCATACAATGTCATATACTCTTTTGGTGATTTGGTAATGGTTTCATTCAAGCTAACAAACAATGCAAAAATATCAATTTTGGAAGTACGTCCTACAGGAATACATGTGGACATGCACTAACAGCTTTCAAAAGTGCATTTTAGAGTGGGGTTAAAAATTGGGTGATAACATACAAAAAGCTACCACTGCTGCACTGCTATCACATAATTTCTAGAACTAGGGAAGTACACCTTGCCAAAAATCACTATGAGAATTATTCACCCCAGATGGTAGCAATGACCCAAATTTGAAGTCTTGGCTCAAAGCCTACAATGCTTGAAATCCAGTTTCATTTAAAACATATGGCCTAAACCCAAAAGTTCAGATGTTCATTTGTTCACTTAGTAACAGCAGATACCAATAAAATATATCCAACACGTTTGCTGCATTAGAAAATATTTGGATAGTGAACTATTACAATGTTGGTAGTTCAAAGTAAACATGCAGCAGTGAACTTAAGTAGAAAGTTTACAAGACATACAGTAATTGTCCCATGTCCTGCTTTAGTAGATTTTTTCAACATGAGCTGCCTTGTGAATGGGCTGCCAGATACCACCTGAAATGAGAAAAAAACATTTTCACCATCACAATATTGATGTAATTATCTACAAAATTAACAAACAATACATCAAGTAAGGCTTTCCTAGAAATATTTAGTGAGACTGTTCACTTGCAAAGCACTAAATGAACAAGCTTTCAGTGCTTAGGATTGGTATCACACATTAACAACAGGCAGCCTAGGAGACAAGATCCTGAAAATTGGCAAATAAGTTATGCTTAAGCAAAAGCAATAATACACCACGATTCATAAAAAATGTACATGTCTTTGCGAAATACGGAGCAATTTTCAAAATCCTTTTATTTTTACACTTAACAGATAATTTACAATAACACAAATACTGAGATCCCACCACAAACTGCGTCACTACACTACCTAGCAAAAATAAAAAGAAAAGCCCAGCTAATGCAAAGGGGAACACGCAACAGCGGTGCATGTTTGAAAGCCCAGTAAAACAAAATCTAAGTTCACTCATCCTAGCAATGATGTTTCTTTTACAGTCGCCAGAGGGCACCAGACGACCGATGGCTAATTATCTAAAGTGTTTTACTTGTACTCACCAGAGAGCGTGACCTGTCTCACTCTGCCAATGCCGTATCGGCTGAAAATCGCAAATTTTCCCTACCCCCTGTCATCATTTAGCGCCCTCACTCAGGGTGACCCCTTTAGAATTTATGGAAAAACTTTACAGATCGTGACACTAGAGTCTTTCAAGCAGCCGACGGTGAAGAATTGGTGATCCTAGCTTGCACCATTTTGGACTGATCCGCCCGTGTGACAGATGGACGAACAGACAAACATACAGATGGACAGAATTGCGATGGCAAAGCGCGTAAAAAATGGGGGCTTGACAGTTCATTTTTAGTGACTTGAGTAACATCACAGGTGACAACAGTAAAGGATATCTTCAAGTTAACATCAATGTCACAAAGATGCACGAAACAATGATACCGAAACTCGAGCACACCTCTCCCAAAGTGCATTCAATCTGTCCGAGAAAATCATCATCCGAGACTTGTGGAGTAGAGTTGTCCATGTCGTAGACAGCAAACCGAAGCCGCTGAAGCTGCTCAAAGTAATAGTCAAGCTCAAAACTGTGCGAGAACTCCGGACTCAGGCAGTTTTTGATGTTCTCAGTGCGATCAATCTAAATATAAACATATCAAAAACAAATGCATTAAAATCTACCAGTGATGCAGCTATGAAATTAAAAGTGAGAAAGTAGATAAGAGTAAAATGTTAAAAAATAATTTATATAGCATATAACATTAAAATAACCTCTAATGCAGCCAGCTGCTGCAACCAAGTCAACTTAGCCCTGAAAATGCCCTCCTCTCTATTAACAATGTAACAAATTAACAGAATGTCTAACTTTTTCATGAGCAAAACTAGCAAAATATAAATGATGAAGAAATAAAGCTCACATCCATGTCACTATGTTAAGAATTCACTTTACATTTATTAACAAAAAACCAGACATGAAATAATTTAATGCAGAGAGACATCAAACAGTCACCATACCTCAAGCCATTTACCATCAGTCATCATGTACAACAGGCAGCATGGATCGGACTTTGACGTAACATCTTTGTTCACAAGTTTGTCGCAGCTGACGTGAATCTCAACCTTGGATACCGGCTCACTGCTAAGCCGCTTTGTCAACAGAGAAGCCATCACCTTCAATAACTGTCAAATAAATAAACAAACCGTCAAAGAACAATAACATTAACAAAACTAGTTATTTAGCTGCAATTTAAGTTGATGATTATGTAAAAAAAACTAGTGAAACTAGTTTAAAACTCATTTATCAAAAGTTATTATCACGAAGCGAGAGAACAAGATTGGCTATAAACAGGGCTTCCTTGGCCGACAGGAAAGCACACCGGCACTTCTTTTCTGAGAAAAGCCATACCGGTTATGGCTACATACTGGTATGCTTTGCAGGCCATTTTGTGAGATATAGGTAACTGGTCGCTGATGTTTGCATCGATCAGTGGCCAAGATAGTGCTAGCTTGAGTGGAGGAAAGAAAAAATAGCACAGCAACCATACCGGCACTTATTTTTTCCCACTTCAAGCCCTGGCTGCGAGAAAATATTGTTTTAGTAACACAGTTGTGGATGAATGGAATAAACCAACAGAGGAATTATTATGCACCGTAATGCAGTCTCAACGTTTGAAAAAAAATGACCCAGGTTTGATTTTTTAAAAATTCATATAAGTTTAACATTTTTATGCGTTGGTATATCAGGTTTATGTTCAACTAAACACCTCCCATATGACCGATTTAGTAGGCGAGTCCGGACTACGTGATCTTTTTCCTTAAACCACCACCTCTGTGCCAATTATCGCTGCCAGAAAATCGGAAATAATTCTAAGTTTAAATATGCACTGAATTTCAGCCTATGTATCTAACCATTGTCTTTATACGCACCTAATAAAACAAATGTTTACACCTTGTCCGGGAATTTTGTTTACATAGAAGTTTATAAAATCCTGTGCTTTCTCAATAAATAAGTATTTCTATAATTCCAGTACCCGACGGTAGCCGTGGTGGAGAACCAATATTAACATCGACCGTCATTCACACTAGTCTTTTACGACGTAGCCCGTAAGGTACTACTAAGAGGTGGGCCTAGAGGCGAACGCCTGAGCCCGCCGATATCTCGACTGCTACGCCGTTTAGCATCATCCCAGTTTCGTTGAAGACAGGAAACTGAGTTGAGAGAAAACAAAGAGTTTACAATAGTTTTGCAACTTTTATATCATCAAATGTCTCACCGTTCATCACTACCTAATCTGTATAGCGGGAAAATTGTCAAGCCAAAACAACCTTTTCCGCATGTAATTTTTATTTGGGGGAAGGGGATGGTACCTGGGAAGCAACATGACATAAACTGGACTGTTCAAAGGAAATAGCAGTCAGAATTGCAAAGGCAATGGCAAACCTGAAGGCCTTGGACAAGATTTGGAAAAGTAAGGCGATCACTCTGGAAACAAAGCTCAGCATCCTGAAGACGCGTGTTCAGTACAATGCTGTACGGTTGTGAAACATGGACAGTTACAAAACGCTGTGAAAGCCGAATCCTGTCCTTTGAGAGAAAATGCTACCGGAAGATTCTAAGGATAGGATGGACACAAAAGGTC
>Ga0209367_1001573_pt1 | contig 28416 bp, 11 predicted proteins | sample WorMetLIZISLAND2_FD_187412 | JGI IMG/M metagenome (GOLD analysis project Ga0209367, IMG submission 187412) | Marine gutless worms symbiont microbial communities from Max Planck institute for Marine Microbiology, Germany - Olavius geniculatus... ...
CCCTTTAGAAGTAGTCCCCCCTTAAATCCAGCTAGAGGGTCTGGGGAGCGCTGTAAGCTCCCCCAGCGGCGTCTGGGCCGGAGCCGCAGCCGAAATCGAATTTGGTGCATTTTTAGCCTTAAAAAGTGACATCACGTGGCAACAATTTGAATGACTTTTCTGAGAATCAGTTGACCAAATTTCATGCAGTTTACGTAGTAAATGTATATTTTAACAGACCAATAAATCTAACACTTCTTCACTCTAGCAACCTTGCATGTTCTATAACACACTTGTACTGACAAAATTATACTCAACTGATGAGTCTAACTGCTAGGATAATAAATGTTTTTTTACTCGCCTACGTACACATAAGCATATTATGCTTAGTTTACGTGTTGCCATTTAAAATCCATTAATTAACAAAAGTCTATTGCAAGCACACGTGTCCTATGTCTCATCAGAAAACTACTGTAACACAGCAAAAAAACACACATTTGTCATTTTAGCTGTTTCACATTTAATCAAAAGTACAATTTACAGAGAAAAAAAATGAAATCATAAATCCTTGGGGGTCCGTAGACCCCAGCCCCCTCCCCTAAATGACGCCCCTGTGTCGAATTGATAATGCAAAAGTAAGCAATTGGATAAATTTGATAATCACTTCGAAGTGGAACAATTTGGCGCATCTGTGTTTCACATGGTAGTGCGTTGACATAAATTAGTTGAAATAAAAAATAAGTCACTTTACATAATTCTATCTTCTTGGCTATCGTTGTATTACAAATTATCAAAAGTTGGTGAAAATTTAATGAAGTTATGAGAAAAACAATTTTGACTGCTTTTTGAAACACGATATAGTTGTTCAAAGTTTCTTGTTAGATACTTTTTTTTCTAAAGTACAATAATGGACTGAAATTCTCCATGTTTAAAAATTTTGCGGCAAAATTGAAATTTTGTTCACCATTTTTATTTGCTGGAAATTGGCATCTGGCTGTCGATATGATTGCAACTTTATTATTTTTATGTCCACCCAACTTTTTAAGCCAAGACGCCTCTGGGAACTAGGCTACAGTGTTGTTAATGAGGTTCTTGTCGCATACAGTAGTGAAAGCGCTGCGTACGTTTGTGATAGGCAGCATACAATGTACGCTCTTTGACGGGGTAACCACAAAGACTTTTCTCAGGGCGCAACATTGTAACTAGTGTGTATTATACGTACAGGAGTGGTGGGACACGCGATGCCAAGATACTGTCTGTTTGGTGACACCGTGAACACGGCTTCTCGCATGGAATCAACCGGAGAAGGTTAGTAATTTTTATATATGTCTTGTTTTAAACCGTCGTCATGCGTGAAAGCAAAATTGTCTTTGTATAAAATCGTACTTTGAAGATTGTTAATAAGTTAGCCTACATAAATTCGTAATGACAGTCATTCCAAAGAAAAGCGGTAGCGGTTTCCAAACGTCAAAACAACAAACTAATCGACAAAAGTTGTAATTAGGCCCAGACGATATTGTGTAATTTATAAAAGTTGTTGGCACAAGTTCTAGAGATGAAATTTGTTGTATGATTATAAGCCATTTTCTACTTCCATGATTTGATGGTTGCATTTCAGTCGACATGTCTCATGTTTCATCTTGTCCTACGTATTTGGCGCCGTCTGTCGAGTTGCGGCGCGTCTCAGTTGGCGCATGATCTGCTGCACATAAGTAAACACGTACCCTGGATATTCGTCATCTTTTTACGCTTTTAGTATCCGATAATCTTGACCTTTGACCTTTCAAACGGAAAATCAGCACAATTTGCTTCTGCTCTGATAATTGAGTAGCGCTGGGCATACCAGAAATCGTTTTTGCTAGATAGGCCATCTTTTCAATTTAGGAAACCGCATGTGAGATGGACAGACGGCGGGAGGGACTGGCAAAATGCATAATTCAGTCAGACGGTCGCGTAGTAAAAATGTTGTTCCAAAAGTATATCTTATTCACCGTACAATAGAGTGTCAGATGTGTTTACTTTTTTATAGTCAACTTGCGAAGATTGTGAAGTTGTCCTGTTAACGTTTCAGCTCTGAGAATTCACATGAGCGAGAACGCTTCTGAAGCTCTCAGGGAGTTTCCTGAATTCATCACCGAGTCTCGTGGCGAAATCGTCATCAAGGTGACAAATATTAAAATATTAATAACAATCTGTTTGCCTACAGCTGTACAACTCCAACCCTGATCTTTGATCTTTTGAAGCGACAACAGCACAACGACTAATCCTGCCTCAAGAAACTTTCATACCAATTTTGATTTTTCTAAGTTTTTTTTTGGGGGGGGGAGGTTTGAGTTAGAACAGACGAAGACATGGACAAAGAGAATGATGGACATATGAACAGAGACGGGCAAGAACCGCTACGCAGTCTATTGAAATGGCAGCATAATATGAATACAAAGTAAATAAAATGCTAAAATAGTAAAATAAAAAAAAACAAAAACAAATGGTAGCCTGAAATGTCTTATACTCGTGATGGACGATCGAAAGTGTAATTATGTGACGTTGTGTAATATTGAAAGCCGATAACAGCAGTTTGTGCTATATATAATCAATCGAGAGCATAGATTCGTAGTCTAGAAAACCAAGTTTATAAAGTGACTAATCTACGCGTATTACTCTAAATACATTTACCAGTAATCGGGCGAGCTTGAAAATCTCGAAAACATCTTGAATACAGAAAAGTCATAAAAACGACAGCTAAGATCAGTGTAATTAGTGTATTCACATGGTCAGATTCTGAGTACACCGTAAACCCCGACACTTTTTAACTGCCCGTGAATAACATGCAGCAAGTTTGCGGTTAAGCGACTATTAACGATTCCACCACGCCTTAGACATGTCGCTACGCTACCTTGCGAAGTGTAATCAGCTTTGGAATAAACGAGTTACAGTCACTTTCAGTATTCTAAAGCTGACGATATATCACGATGCATTTAAGATGTAGCGTTTTTCAAGTTTGCGACTGATTTAACCAATAAAATAATGTACTTTATTGCTTATTATTTGAAGAAATTATAAATGTTCTGAAAGCTAAGGCTGAGTTATTTTATATAAACTACGCGGTACATGTCTCTGTGGGGTTTTCTGTGTGGATATTTGCAGGGAAAAGGAATATTGACTACGTTCTGGCTGATTGGCAAACATGAAATGCAAGCTGCTAGATAACCAGTTAAATTAGGCCTATACCAGTATAGAGATCTAGTCCTGTTGTTGTCAAACTGTAATACAAGTATAGTTGTGGCGGCATTTTCCCTGTTGTTATGTTTCGTGCATTTGACATACTATAGTTACTATTTTATGTATTGCATGAATTAAATGTAGTGCGATTAGAGATCGATATTTTCTGCTTGTGTCTTATTCGACGTTTTTGACTATCGTCGAAATTTGATCGTTTAAATGCACAATGTTAAATGCACATGATATTTGTAATTATAACTCGCAAAACATATCGCCCAGTGTCCACATAATATACAGCCGTCCCGTTATACTCCTCACTGCATAGCACAACCCATCGTACCCTAATCCTAACCGTGATTTTTGATCTTTCGAACTTAAAATTGTCGCACAAGTTTATCCTGTTTGCGCGGAGACTGTTTGCGCATATATTGGTTGTCTATACACTTTTAGGGGGAAGGGGCGTGCGAGACGGTCAGACGGAGCGACAAAACCCATAATGCTGCTTATTGGGACTGCCGCATGATAATACCGTGCACAACAATGCACTGTGTCTGGCGAAAGCCGTTGTCATTTGACTAATTTACATCTTTAGCCAGCATGACTCATCTACACCGTTTTCTATTAACTATAGATGTTAAAACATTCGATATGTTTTTTTTATAAAAAGTTTAAAGAACATGTTTTAATGTTTTTTTATTTGTAATGTTTTTTTTATTTTTTTTATTTTTAATTTTTAAATGTTTTCGATGTTTTGTTTTATTTTTAATGTCTTGTTTTTGTTCTTATTAAAAATAAACGTACAAACTTACAAATATGATGCATTTCTCCTGGGCAAATTGCGTTTAGTCCTGTTTTCGATCTGTAGGCCTACCATAATCACAGTTACATAATAACATTTAGTACATTCCGGTCTACAGTTTTCACAAATGGCAGATTTTTTGTTTTTAACATGTTATTGAGCTCAATGTAGTTAAATGTTTTATGTATGTTTTTACATGTTTTATTATAAAAGTGAAAAACGTTTTTATGTTTTTTTATTTGCAAATTAATGTTTTTAACATTTATGCTATTAACAAGTAGGCTATGTTTATTTTTGTGATTGTCAAATAAGTAGCGATTCGATAATAATACTTTTAACGTGTTATTTTCAGTTTTTGCTTTTGTGATTAAATCAACTTACAGCGTGTTTTCAAAGGGTTCGCTCTCAGCACGCACACACACGGCGCCAGAAAGGGAGAAAGCAGGGGGAGCTGCCCCCGTGCCCTTGCCCTTGTCCCCTTTCCCCCAACTGCCCCCAGAAAAAAATTCATGGTGATAGAGTGCCCTTTAGGCACTTTAACATGCCAAGGTGTGAGTTATTAAACGTCATGTTTGCAAAACAACACATATCTGTGAGTTTTTTTTGTTTCCAAGTATTAAAAAAGCAAATTTGCGGTTTTTATTCCACGTCTAAAAGCTAAAAGTGTTTCAGCGAAGCCCCCCGACCCCTAGCTGATCATGGACTGGCCCCCGCTACATTTTTTGATGAACACAACAACTGAAATAAAGGTTGTCTACATTATTTGGCCCTACGCACACAAAATAATATTGCCCCCTGTGGCCGTTTTGGCCCTTGCTTCTACACGTTGCCACGTTAGCCTTAGATTCCTAGCGCCGCCCATGACGCAATTTAGCTGCGTTTTGCTTGGCCTAACAAGTTAGGTGTACCGTAGATAAATATATTAGAAATATGCTAATAATAATAATACTTTATTGTTTTAATACTTGTAGCTACTAGTTTTAATTTCTGCTGACGGCACGGAAGACGAAAAATTCGAAAGAGTTGTTTTGCTGTACTAAGGCAATATACTAGTAAATTTGTTTTTCGTGCTCTAGCGTAGAGTATTTAATTATAGCATTTATAATATACTTATCTATGAACAATGCTTAACATGTTAAACATCAAAAACGCAGCTTTTGTGTCGTGTATGTACCATGTTAATGCATGCGTCAATGGCACATTGTTCAATGTTGCACGAAACGTTTTTGACTTTAGCAGACGCTGTGGTAAACTTTTCGTAGTAACGTGACATGACGACAGCAACACTATAAAAAAGTCGTCGAATGAAAATACTTTTTATCGTACTATCATTTGTTTTTTGGTAAATTTTTTTCTGAGACAAGTACTGAATCTAAGAGTCTACTTAGTGATCTAAATAAATGGTATTTAGCAAATAAACTTAGCCTTAATATTGAGAAAACTTGTTACTCGGCCTTTTCAAATGACTCATCAAATCGTAATGATTACAGTTCAGTTGACTTAAAAATTAATGCAGCCAACGTCAAAATGTGTGACAGTGTTAAGTATCTTGGAGTGTGGATTTATGATAAGCTTAACTGTAAAATTCACATTGATTATATCTACTCAAAATTAGTTAAATTTGTTGGAATATTTTACAAAATTAGTCACAAGTTACCTCTTGATTGTTTGAAAATGTTATACTTTAGTTTTGTGCATTTTCATATATTATATAGTGTTGAAATTTATGCCAATACATATACTTCATATCTTGATAAACTGTTAAAATTAAACAATAAACTACTAAGAATTCTACAGCAAAAAGACAACTATTGCAGGAATATTGAATTGTATGTAAACTATAATATTTTGCCTGTTACTGAATTTTATGTTTTTTTCAAAATACTTTGTATTGTTTACAAATTTATTTACCATAAAAAAATTACTGCCAAAGATTTATCATAATTATTTTACTGAAAACTATAAAATTCATGATTATGACACAAGAAATAAAAACAATTTGCACTTATCAACTGTTAATTTTTGTTACGGGTCTAGGGCAATAACTTTTAAAAGTTGTAATTTGTGGAATCAATTGCCAGAAGATATTAAACATGTACAAAATATAACTACATTTAAGAATAAATTATAGGAATTATTTTACAACGGTATGTCTTTGTGTTGAAGTTATACATTGTTATGTTTAGGCCGGTTTTTGCACTTTGTTATAATCATATTGTTTGAAAATGACCATTGCGCTTTCTTTCTTTCTTTTCCTTTTTTTATCTTTGGATATTGTATCATTGATTACTTATAGTTACTATGGGCGGCCAGCGTTGATGAGCGATTGCTTTTTTGGTAGCCCGCCTACATTGTCTAGTATTGTATGATAACATTGTATTTGTGTGTTGGCAAATAAATATTTTCTCTCTCTCTCTCTCTCTCTACTATCATATACCGGAATTATTAATGTTGAGACTGTCAGATACCGCTTGGAAAACAAAGCGTCATTTTAATGTGTTCGTCTTATCATAATATTGCTCTGGGACATTTGTTTTTTCCTAAATTTAGTTTTATGTTACGTGAAGGTTTTCAACAAAAATTTATGACAACAGACGCACGCATGTCTACACGAATATAGCACTCACAGTAGTTTGATCTGACATTTTTAAACAACTCTACACTGTGTTTGGTAAAAAAGTAAATCTCTAGATAGTGTACAATAGAAATGTCAAATCTAAACAAAGCTAAATAAGATGTACACTTAATCCCCAATAAATTAATAAAGCGACCACCAAATTTCGTTGCAAAAAAATAATTTCTTAGCAGAGTTATTAATTGTTAAATATCGATAACAAAATTTATCCGTTACCAGTATGACGTTACATATTGCAGTCGCTCAATCGAAGTGACGTTTGTTTATGGAATTAACGTAAACAATAATGTGGACAAAAACAAAATTGTATTTTCTGCGGACGATCGTGTTTTAATTAAACTGTTGAGACAAGAGAAAAAGTATGGTGCTAAAACGTTCATCGCGGAATATCCGGCAAACCTTGGACACTCAGAATTTAACAAACTTTTGCAAAAGATCGACACAGACGGACACTTTACGCTTTCGGGTGATCTCACAAAAGCCGCTGTAGCTATTGTTTGCATTGGCTGATTTAACTGCAATTTGGCACTTTGATTGTTCGTAAACGGTGCATTGTTGACGTATAATTTTGCTAAAATCAGACGTTGTTTGTTAAAGTTACGTAAATGTGCAGGGTGGTGTACAAATATAACGGCATATTGGTAAAGGAAATATTTTGTTATCAATATTCAACAATTAATAACTCCGCTACGAAATGATGTTTTTTAACGAAATTTGATGGTCGACTTAGCAAATTATTGGAAACTAAGTGTGCACAACTTTATTCAGATTCGTTTAAATTTGACATATCTATTGTACAATATCTAAGGGTTAACTTATTTTACCGGACTCAGTGTACATACGCATAAAAAGCACGAGGGCTTTTTTTCAATAATTAGGCCTACTTAGACTTACTTGACTTAATGCCATGGCGACGCTGATCTGTTAGCGCGTTTCAGGAGTTTCAACGTTGCGGTTCAGTAATTAATGAGAATTAATGTACATATGTACTTTTATTTTATAGGCCTAAATCAGAAATTTCGAGATGACAGTCAGTCAGCCGCAATGTAGGCCCTACGAGCAATTGTCAGCCTTGTGCCGAGTGTTGCAGTCTTACTTCGTTGTCGTCATTTTAGTTGCCACACAATATCCTTACGCGGCTACTAGCATTTTCCGTCTAAAATACGTTTGACATTTAGTCAAATGTGAAATTGGTACAGGCGTGTCCAAGTGTGATTAGTGAGAGATACGTGCATGTGAGTGAGTAGTTTCTTAACGGCACGTCGGTACAAAATAGACCATTCAGTGTCATACGTGGTTAAAATTAGTTCAAAGCAATGAATATAATTTACGTATTAAAAGCAAACGTGCATGTGAGCCTATTGGAAAAGTAACTTGGGCTTGGGGAACCGCGACACGTCGGACGGGCATAAAAAATTAACATTAAGCCTATTCATCCAGCGCTGCTTAGCGTAGGCCCTATTTACACGGGTTGAACGGCATGAACAAGCGCCTTAGAATCACGGATGTTGCAAGTGATTGTAGTACGTAGGCCTAAAGTAAAGATTCTGCTGCGTATAATGCTGGCATTTATCACTTCCACGACACAACGGATGTTTTACATGCAGGTACGAATAGACCATTCTTACTCCACGTTGCATGATGCTTATTTGACCTATTCATAGCAATCGACTTGGTTCCAAAGTCAAAACTATGATAAGTAGGCCTATAAAACAGTCACAGCTTGCTTTGTATAAACCAGACATCTTGTAAGTAAGTAAGAAAAATGTAAATTTGTATAGCGCATATTGTTAAATAACCTCTAATGCGCTATTGTGTAGCATGCGGTAGGTGTCAGGTGCCACATCTGGTGATATCAGTTGCTGGGGGCTACATCATTGTGTTGGCTGGTTTAAATCTCTGCGATTATACTGTCTCACCTGCCGATACGTTGCATGTTGTTGTGCATGGCTTCGGCTAGCTGCGATAGACGGCATCGAAAAGTTGTAGCTGTCTGTTGAAACATTAGAACGTTTTACTCCACTTTAAACTAACTGTTTGTAACCGCGCAACGCCGCAGATCGAAATAAATTGCATGTCGACGGTAAAAAAGTGAAGCAAACTAAAACATCGGTCGTCGGATTTCCAACAAAATCTACGAGGAGCGGTCAAATGGTTTTGAGCCTCGACATGTCAGACTACATTTTTTTCACAATCTAATTTATACATCAGTAAAACGCACATTCTTCACTGACTCAGACGAGTCAGCTGCAAATACGACGTTATTGTAATTTATGACGTCACAGAGCATTAAATAGAAACGATTCGTAGCGTCAACGAAAAGGGCTTGAGTCGTTTATCATCGTGTATAGCGATTGCTGATTCCAAAACACACAACAATCACTCTAAGTCAGGTCATTACTATACGTAAAGTGGTCTTGATGTACGAATCCATAAAGAGTCAGTTGGAGAACTGTAGACTTTGGACTGAACTGCAGTAAGGGACCTAGGGAAGGGCGCCTCGGGCATGCTCCCAGGGAGGCCCCTGCCCACCAGGGGCCCCACGAAACAAGTCACAAACTTGATTACTTCGCTCGCCTTACTCATAACGTACATGATGGTGCGTAGCAGAGAGATTTGGGGTTTTATTGATCGAAAAAGAATTGAGCGGTTTGACTAACTAAAGAGAAATTAATTAAGAAATAAGACCATGTCGCTGCACGAGCACTTCGAACGAATACGTAGCGGTCTGTCTGTCTACGCTTGAATTAAACGAATTTTGTATTGTATTGTACCTATTATTACAATGGCAAGCGAACGCCATATAACAACTAGAGAAAAATGTGTTAAAAATTAGTTATAACAAAATTAAAAGATATAATAAATTGATAAATTAACTAAAAGAAAAAAGAAAAACCAGAGTAGAAATCGGTCGTGATAGAACTCGGCGGTTTAAATTTAAAAAAAAGAAAGAAGACAGACTCGCAGCGACGAAGACGAGTAACGTATGGCAGTTACGTGACGGGAATTTCCACTTCCGTCACACGACGAACCTGAGCGGTATTATGATGCGAGCTTGATAAAGCCCAAATTCCACTACGTTGACTTTCACCGAAACTTTCCCGTGGGAAAAGTCGCGGACACAGATCATGAAAGTCGGCAACATGGTTTGTGTCGCGGAATTTCATGATTTGTGTCTGCGACTTTTCCCGCGGGAAAGTTTAGATAAAAATCGCAAAGTCGGTGCAATAGAATTTGGGCTTAAACATTCATTGTTAAGTGTCTGAAAGCAATAGGCTAATGAGCATGCACACAAAAACTGATGTGACAAAAGCAAGCAAAATAATAACCAAACGTGATAGTAGCAACCTAATAGACACGCAGTAGATTAATAAGCTTAGCCGGACTTTTAGTAAATGCAAACCGTGATATGTCACTATGTGATATATGTCGAAGACTTTGGCAGCATGATACGTGCGCTATTTATACAGGGCGCGGGGTGATGTCTGGGGAGCAGGCTATAATACTAAATTTATACATTGATTCCTTCAAAAAATACCCGGATTTGTTGAAAAATCGTCGCAAAATAAGTCTAACTGACGAGTGGCGTAAGCTCAGTTCAAGTGTTCAGTTCTGGTGTCAAACATATAACAAACATGTTTTTCGAACGATGGCGGGCCCCGAAACGTCTGGGGCACGGAAAAACTGTCCTCGTTTCTTCTCTTGACGGGCCTGTGCGTAGCTACGCCACTGCGCTTTGCACCAGGCTAGCAGCTGCTGCAGCTTTTCCGACTGATAGGCTAAGTACGTAGTTATCTTCAGTGGGTTGCTGATGCTGCGTGGTAATTGAGATGACTTAGAGCAGCGATGGAGAACACGTCTTTGCCGAGTGATGACGTCTGTAAAGACGTCACTACACCGTCATCATCAGAATCTGACGATCTGACGTCATACCTGTCACACATCCGTGACCTTGCAGCACACAAGACACATTGATACAATTTCGTGCTATTAACATTTTACATGCACTGGTGATACTTATACGTCAAAACTCGTACTCGTACTCTTGTCAGTGTGAACGTAGCCTCACTCCGTGACCTTGCTCTCAAGGTCATCTACATCATCATTGGAACTGTTGGCATCCTCGATAATCTGTTCGTTCTCATCGTCTTCGTTTTGTTTATAAAGATCACTGACAAGGTATTGTACAAAACCGTGCATGTAGTGCTTAAAGATTTACTCCACAGCCAGCAGCGCTTGTGCTGTTTGTCGCTAAAACTCTTGTTAACAAGTAACAATTTGTTATCTTGCTAGGCTATAGACATGCTATGTTTAAAGCAAGCCACTGTCTGAGTGCAACATTTTGAACAGCGCTCAATTATTTCACTCCAGACCGTGGTTTAGCCTGCACTACCCGGTGCGATTTTTTGCTGGATACTGACTGATATCGACCTTGGCACTGTCTGCAGGCCCTGGTCACTGACACGGCTTTCCACGATCGGCGACCGAGCGTTTCCTGTCGTTGCAACAAGAACTTGATACAATCTGCCACCAGAAATGACGTCTGTAAAGTGCTTGCGAATATTTAAGACAACTTGAGACTCATTTGTTTTTTCGCTTTTCCACTATTAACTGTAAAGAGACTGCAGTGCCATAGGTATTTCAACGCTGAATTTTATTGTATTGTATTGTTGTGTCATTTTATAGCTTCCCGTTATTTGCTGTGTTTATTCAGACAATAAACATTCTGATCGTGAACCAGAGCCTAATAGACTTGTGTGCGTCTCTCCTCACGCTGTTGACGGCCGTTGTCGAGGTAAACGGTACTCGTATGTCACGACACAGCGCCTATGATCAGTTCGTCTGTCGCATCTGGCTGACGCGCATCGCTCTCTGGTCTTACCTGGTGACTTCGACCTACGGCATTCTCATCACGGCGTTCGAGCGCTACATCGCTGTCATTCATCCGATCTGGTACAGTGTAAGTACGGAAACCAAGAATTTTTCTCAGGCACAACTTAACACGACTACACGGCGCCCATCACTTAATCAATTAAAAATGATCACTGACAAGAATGACCAGTAGTGTAGGCTACAACATGTGCCTAAAAGCTAAGATAATGTACGAATTCAATAAGTTGATCAGCTTGCGATCATAAAACTGAAGCAAAACTAAGACAGAATCGTTTCGGTTTTGACCTGTCGCACATCTACGCGCTGCCTTCTAATACACGGAGCGATGGAAAGAGTGGGTAGAAAAGGGAAGGGGAGGGAAAGAAAAAGAAGGCAAAGGGAAAAGAAGAAGGGCCGTCGCTAATTTTTCCCACTTTAAACCCTGCTCATTAGTATAGCCTCTTTTGCATGTTATGTTCTGCCTAAGTGGCGAATAAACAGCTGATTAGCGGTTGCCGGCGACAAACGACGGACCCATTAATAGTGATGACGCGTGCTGTCCACATGACAGATCTTGTTTTGCTGTCCCGTCATCGCGGCCAGCCAAACATCGAACTTCGGTGTAATTTTCAGCAGCGATATGTATTTGTTTTACTTATCCGTTTTATTTGCGTTAAAATTCTAAAGCACTGCTCTGATAGGTTTTTGCCAGCAGTTGCAAAAATAGGTTCACCGCTGCCTTATATTGCCTGTCCCATTGGCGTTATGCTGCACGTTGTACTTTTTTGCATATAACGTATTATGGAATACAAATGCAGATTTATTTATCAACTTTTCGTGAATGAGTTTACCACTTTGTGCAGTTGTTTTGTTATGTTATGCTTTCTCCGCCTTTGTATATTCATAAAATAAATGAACTGTTTGCAATCTATTGGTTTATGCTGTGCCTATTTCTTAAAATAATTATAATGACTATGACGTTGATAATGCACAGCAAAAGGTCAAGAAGCGCCGGTCGCATGTGCCGGTCATCTGCGCCAACTGGCTGCTCATCCCGACTGTTGAGATGGTGCTCGCCTGCGTGTCTACGGACATAGTCGGGGGTGTCTGCGTTCCGTACGGAGTCTACAGCAGCGTCGCTATGGAGAAAACGATTGCATCTCTCATACTGATCGTCGGATACATTCTGCCGCTAGCACTCATGATCTTCTGCTATTCGCGCATTGTCCACGCGCTACGCACCAAGGTAAAACGTAAGGCACAGGATATTTCACCGGCACCGGTCAAATAACCTATAAGTTATAATATCCGGCCCCAATAGGCCGTACGGAATTGTTAACTTTTCGTTCGTAATCATCAGATGGCAGCATATGACTGATGGTTTATGGCAAAACTTGCAATTGCATGTTTTGGCTGGAGGTTCGAACTTTAAACAAGAGGCGTCAATTTCTTTTTGAACTTGGTCGGATCCGTTAGAACTTTTTCTTCCCGTTTCTTACCGTCTCGTCATCTTTTTTGCTTATTTTTGTTTACTCTCCCCTTTTCCTATTTTTTCTTTTTCCCTATTTTCTCTTTCTTTTTTCACCTTTTCTGTTCACTTTTTTCCTCCCCATTTTCTCCGTTAGTCTTTTTTCTCTCTCCCCTTTGTGGGGCCTTACCATCTTAGTCTAGCTCGCGAGTCTGAAAAGCGCTAAATTACCCATTACCAAAATTATCATGCCCGCGTCACGGCACGTCATGTCATGTGGAAAAGTTTTGTGAGGTTACTCCGTCTAAAAGGTAAAAAGGTAAAGATTGTCAATTTGTATAGCGCATCGTCGCGTATACACGCATCTAATGCGCTTTCTTCACTGACCAGAGCCGCCGGCCGCCGACCGCTCAGCCACCGCGTACAGCCTGCAGACACAGGCTAACGCAGCGGCCAGGCCAGGCAGCCCCAGTCAGCTGTATTAAAGTCCCCACCTTTCGTGACCCGTATAATGAGTTACTACTCATTTAACCGACCCCGGAGGGATGGCAGGCTGAGTTGGCTTTGTTGGTTGACTGATAGCGGACGCTTTACCCACAAGGTAGGTAAAGCCCAGCTAACCCTAAGCCTAACCCTCTATTCTCAACCTATGGCCGCACATACGTTGAAGTTTAAGCCACTTTTTGAATGATTATTGTAAAAAAAAATTGTTGGGTGACTCTCGTCCCAATGGGGAGTGCGTTAGCAAGACTTAGCCATTTTTTGGAGCGTGTAAAAATTTTAGGGTGCAGCAACCCTTACAACTTTTGCGCCAAACGCTGTAGGAATCGTTGTGGAAAAACATTTTTCCGATCTTGACTATCTCCAATTGTTGCGGAGATATTCACGGACGACTTTTGAAGTTGTTTGGAATTGCGACAAGTTTTGCATGTTTTAGTCCCCATTTTGGGAGAGGGGGGCTTTTCAAATTTTCGTACCCAATTTATAAAATTTAGCCTACTTGTGGTCACGTGGCAAAATTTCACGGCGATCGGCCGCCGGAACTCGGAGATCTCGTGGCAAAAAATTTTTAAAACATCAGCGAAAAAACATATAGTTTTAAGCCTGCCGCGAACTACCGTTCCATGCGGGTTAACAATAATTTGTCGAGCTGTCGAGCTGTTTCAGGTGAGTACGGGAGCGAGTTCAGCGCTGAACGCAGCAGGGCGCAACGCCGTCATCACTTCGCTGATAGTCTGCTGCGGGTTCTTCGCTTGCTGGTCATTTAATATGATATGTTTCTTCGTGAATACGGCATTCCAAGTCACGCTTGACTTCTCCGGGTGGTTCTACCACCTGACCGTCGTGCTGGTACTGATGAGCAGCTGCATCAACCCTTTCATCTACGCCGCCAAGTACCACGAGTTCCAAGTACCACGAGTTTCAAAGAGGCGTCAGACGCCTGCTAAACAAACAGCAGGTTCAACAAACTTTAGAGCTGCAGGCGGTTTCTAGCGTCGTCGCTGCACCTTGAGACAAAATGCTTAGACTAGTACCTCGTTTACACAATCAAGCAAACATCAAGCATATGCATCCAGAATACTCGTGCACGACGTGTGCTCTAATTGTTCGATGTTTGCTCGATGTTTGCTCGATGTTTGCTTGATGATTGCTTGATGTTTCCTTAATCGTGTAAACGGGTTATAGAGCACTACGTAATCAATGCACAGCGTAGTCAATGATTGCCCATCACTATTGTCAACTCGAGTAGGCTAATTTTATTCACTATTAAGCTTTCGTTGGTGCTTTAGGATTTTTTCCTGGTTTTGAAATTAAGAATTTTCTCTTCTGAAAAGAATAATGAAACTAGCGGTGCCTGTATCTAAAACATTTTCCAAAATTTGCGGTGTGCGCGTGCTTGTCGCCTAATTTGTTCTAACGGGAACTACAAAACTTTTTTATAGCAGTAGTAGAAGATTTGTTATTTTTTACGACACACGATGTTTCATTAACTCGTTCTTGAGTTTTATCAGTCAGTCCCAAGCTAATTTGTATGGATCGCCTTTGCCTTTGCGTGGCGGATGCGCCGAAATACACGACTTTTTCGATCCATATTTATTTCGGACAACAGTGTCGAAAGCGGCACTGAGATCTAGTAGAACTAAAAGGGGGATGTGTTTGTTGTCAATGGCGCGGACGAGATCATTATTTATTTATTGAATAAACCAAACATATAACAAGCGTATATGCAAAAGTAATTAAACTAAATATTAGTACAATTACAATAAAGTAAAATCCAAAGAAAAAAAAGAAAAAATAAAGTAAATAAAGAAAAAATTTACTAAACATACCGTAAAAACCAATACTGAAAATAAACAGAATAATAGTAATAGGAGCAAACAATAATTATTTTACTTATAGTTGTACACACATCGCATGACAAAGGAATTTCGAAAGAAACTAAATTGCCAAGGTGGTAATTCGAAGTGATGTTCTCTGTCCTTAAGGCCATATACATTAGTTTTATTACAAGGTAGCCTAAACAGTAAGTTAATGCAATGTGTGTCAATGCGCATCTTATTAAAAAGCTTGAAATCCATATCTGACAAAATAGCCTAAATGTCATATATCTCACTAGTAAAACGATATCTGAATAACTAACAATTTTTGGCAGAAATATTTCTGACACAACTCGCTATTAAATACGTGTTTTAGTTTCTAACTCACTTAACGTCTGCTTTTACACTACCTCGGAAAAGCAGACCAAGCAAAATACGTGTTAAAATAAATAATAAAACGTCAGTAAATTCTATCTAGCCTGATCTGTGGGCCCCAACAGCCAGTTTATTACAAGGTTTGACTGTCATGCAGCAGTGTGTCTACTAGATAAAGCTTAGGAATGTTTGTGAAGTCAAGAAGCGACTGGTACAGGCTGGATTGGTATGGAGCAGAACATTATCGATACTGTTGTCAATGCATGGAGTAGGCGTCTTCTTGCCTGTGTTCGCATAGTGGGTTAACACTTCAAGCGATTTTACCGCAGGCAGCTGAAAAATGGACAACTGGATGAAATGTCAGCCACAGTGTCAGAAATGTAAACAAAATGTGTTTTACGTGTAATGTTAATTAAGCAATCATAAACGCATTGGATAAAAAAGTGGTACTGCGCTGCTTGTGGTTTCCTCGGGTAGTGCAAAAACAAACGTTGGGTGAAGCGGAAAACCAAGTAATCATTTGATGGCACGTTGTGTCAGAAATATTAGTATAAAATTATTAAACTGTGATAATTTATTTTCAAGTTATAGTTGACAATGTCGGGAATGCTTTTTTGGACACAGTGTATTTGCGCGCCCTTTATAACAGCGATGTGGACTAGAATGGACTAATCACTATAATTACCACGTTAAGAGGTTAAACATATTGTCAATTTGTGATTTTCCTAGACACACATATTATTTTAAAATTAAATTATCAACCATTATAGGCAGAAAACAAATTTATATGTCTGCGCTAAAACGTTTTAAGCGCGCTTTGCTATACCGTAATGACCTGGAATGTCGTGCAATTTAGTGAAATAATTACGTGAGTAGTAAAATAGCTTCTTTTTGCTCGAAAAAGTTGGAGACGCCTTTCCCCACGACCCCTAATTTCTGATCATATTTCTATTTATATGTAGCGAATAATTCGTGACAAGAAACGTCGCAGAAGTCTGTCACGTTATGTGTGACTGTGCGTCGTCGTGCAGTAATTAGTGACAGTAATGACGAACGACAGTGAATATTGCTGTTCGGTGCACGTTTTTCATTGCCTAATTTTGTTGAAATAATGAGATATAGACTCCGATAAATACGACATAACTACTGCAGTCGATCGTCACATGACTCTGCGTGTGCAAATCGATGATAATATCCCGTTGCACTGCGAGTCAATATCGATTTTCAGCACAGAACATTTGTAACGAACTGACATTTTCATCATTATCATCAACATCGTGAACACTATCATTTTATTTTCAACGCTGAGTATACACCGTGTTTGGTAAACTTTGGCTTACTAAAAACATTTGCTGATATTAACTCTAACCTACCCCAAAAGCAACTTTTTTCCGAAAGCCATAGCCCTTAGGAGGTGCTACCGCTTAGACAATGACCAAGGGTTTCTAACGGACAAGTCCGTGGACGTGGTCCCCTACAATTTTAGCAATAAAATTTCCAGCACGACATCAATAAGTAAAACTGTTTTATGTTTTATTGAGACACTTACAATAAATTATCACATAAATCACATAACATGTAAATTTTTTGTTAGTTTTATTGGCCTACATACTGGCTCACATAATTACATAACTAGTTCCTGTGCCACGACCAATTTCGCTTTCGGTGCATGCGCGCTTGGCCTGCATTTGCCGAACTTAATATATTTGTCTATGTTTAGTATGTCGATAGCAATGGACATTTATGTTGTACAGGGTGGGCCAAAAAATGGCACCATTTTTCGTACACCTTATAATTTCGCAACATGTTAACCAATTTTCAAATTATTTTCACTTTCAGAATAAGGAAACAATTTGTAATAAAACTATAGCTATAGATCTCGCCACACTTTAAGTGTGTCGTTACATTACCTTGTAAATGTCAGTATCTTAAGAGTAACAATTGAAAACAAAACAACATTTGCAACAATATATTTTTAAAAATTAACAACAGAAACAACGTGTTTGTTGTCTCAGCTATTGTCTAAGAAGTCATGTCTCACAGTTTTTACATCAAGTGTTTAATGTGTCCGCTTTGCATCCAAGACTGCACTGACCAACGGCGCGATTAACCAAACGCTGCGGCAGTTTTTCCCACTTAGCGATAATCGGCTGCTTCAGCTGGTTGACTGTCGTGAATCGGCAACATTGATAAGCCGTCTGTTGAAGGACATGCCAAACAGTATAACTGACCAAATTTAAGTCTGGGCTGTTTGGGGGTCATATGCCAGGCTCGATCAGCGATGATCAGTGTCGTCGCTGGCTTAAGTGCATGGTCTAACATTTCACAAGGTAATGTAACGACACACTTGAGGTGTGGTAAAATCTATAATGAGAGTTTTATTACAAATTGTCTCCTGATTCTGACAGTGGAAGAATTTTGAAAATCGGTTAATTTTTGGCAAAAAATTATAATGTGTACGAAAAATGGTGCAATTTTTGGCCCACCCTGTATTGTGCGATGTTTTCATGTGTTTTTGTATTTAATCCAGCCATTTGGCTGCAAGAACAATAAACGTGTGTTTACTGTTTACTGTTTTATGGACGCAATCTTTTTGAAAATTGTATTTCACAATCGACGCTTGTAAAATACGGCAGGATCTTTAACAATGACTTTGGTAAACTTTTGTTGAGTTACTGCAATAAATTTATTATGCAATAAATTTATTATGATAAAAAGTCAACATCTGGCGTAAAAATTTTCGCAAGAGCGCGATGACTTACATGTAGTTGTTTCTGACTGACGGAAGGCCTAAAACTGACAGCGCATGCGCAGCAGAGAGCCATCAACTGACCATATAAGCCAGTGTCAAACATCTCAAGTAACGGCCAGCCAGGTAAAAAAATGGATCTGAGGTGCTTGTTTACGTGGCTTTTGCTACCAGCACTGGGACAAGTCCTGCGCAACATCAACCCAGCTGATTCGTCAACCATCAACAAGACCATCAACATCGGATATCTAAGAGAACCGAAAAGGGCCTCATCAGGTGCCGTCAGTATCGCTATAGAACAAGCTCAGAATGATGGACTTCTTCTCGACTACAATGTCAGGTAGCCTACAACTAATTAATATGCATACTCTGACTCTCTGTGCCGTGCAAATACGTGAAATCGGCAAAACATTAAGTGTAAGTAGTACTATTGGTAAAGGATATCTAGTTACGAATTTTTTTCTTTTTGACAATATCTAGTTTTTGTTATTTTACAGTTAATGTACAGGGTGGTCCAAAAACGGCACAAAGTTTATGGCACCATAATTTTGCAACCGTACATCATAGAGTCATGCGGTTTTCAGCAAAATGTTCTGAAAGAAATTCTCTACATGACTAGAGTCAGTGTTTAAATACAGCAGTTAAATATTCTTTGTTTTGCCGCCGGCAAGTGAACTATTGAAAAACAGAATTACCTTCAATGTACCTTGGTCCATAAAAACTTGCCACTATTATTTTTTCAATAGTTCCGTGAAACATTGGCCGATTTCAATAATTTTTGGCATGCGACATTAAGAAAAAACATGACGCAAAGGTCTGTAGTTTTGGCCACCTCACTTTAACGTTGTCGCTACACTACCGTGTGAAATGCAGAAGTCGCTGTTTGGTCATTGACATTAATGAATTCCTATCAAGTAGCGTATGCGTTGGCTCAGAAATCATAAAGTGAATAGTGACAAAAGAAATTAGCAATTATTATCACTTAAAAAATCACACGCGTCACATCACATCATCTTCATTTCAGCATGTGCTCAAAATGTCTTTCTGCAGTACAAACGCATGCGGTAGACGTTGACACCATTTGCGAACAGCACGTTTAGTAACTGCATGACTCAAGCAGCCCACACGCTGTTGATGCATCATTTCAGTTTGTCGACTTAGAATTTTAAAATGAAGATGAAGCAACAAATTTTCAGTGATTTTGTGGTCTCAGTAATTTTCTGAGCTGACGCATGCACTGCCCAGTATGAATTCATTGTTGTCAATGGTCAAAATATGACTTTTGCATTTCACAAACAACACACAGCGACAACCTTAGGGCGAGGTGGCCAAAACTGCAGACATTTACGTCAAGTTTCTTGTTAATGTCGCGTGCCAAAAATTATTGAAATCGGCCAATGTTTCACGGAGCTATTGAAAAAAATAAAATTGGCTCGTTTTTTATGGAGGGTAAGTGTTTTTGCATAGTTCAACTGCCAGCAACAATAACAAAAAATATTTAACTGCTGTATTCAAATACTAACTTAAGTCATGTAAAGAATTTCTTTCGAAACATTCTGCTGAAAACCGCATGACTCTATGACGTACGGTTGCAAAATTATGGTGTCATTAACTTTGTGCCGTTTTTTGGACCACTTTGTATGTATTAATAGTTTTTATGTTACTTTCAATTTTAGCTGATATTTTAGCAATCGATACATAAGTTTGCAGGCCCATATATGGGCACGTACAAGTGTATATATAAGAAATGTTTTAACAATGTCAAAATATTTTATAGTAAATCTTTATTGATAAGAGCATAGCGTTATTTATAGGCCCAACTTAATCGGCGTGCTATTTCGCACCTTGTGCACATTAAGGACATTTATCACAAATTGTTGCTTGATTTTCTTGCCGCTGTGGCTGCTGCTGCTGCTGCTGCTGATGATGATGATGTTTGTGTGCTGACTGTTCAAGCGTTGTTTACACCAATAGTGACTGTCGCACAAAGAACGGGACGTTCGCAGCGCTGCAACTACTAGAGAGCAACGACGTTGATGTCGTGTTTGGACCCAGCTGCTCTCCAGGTGATCCACACGACCCACTCGAGACTACTTTCATACTACATATACTTTTATACTACGACGTAGCCCTACCTGTGCAAAAACTATTTTTGGCCGTCACGTAAATACATGATTAAAATTAATAGAAAACGAACTCAACTAGATGCTCTCAGTTGCTCGGAGAGCCTACCGTAGTACAATCTGACAACGCAAATTGTGGGACAGTCAGACCCATAATTATTTTTAAAAACGTATCCGTACTGGGTCGGCGACGGTGCCGTTGAATGCATGACGGCTACCAGATTGTCGTGGCATAAGTGTAAAAACCCAATGTATATTCAGTTATTTTAGCTTTCTTGTCGTAGTTGCGATAAAGAAACTATGATTCGACACTAGATTTGTATATCCCAAACTTTGTTTTTAGACTTAAGCGAGATTGTTATCAGACATTGTCAAGACTTTGGTCCGAATAATGAAAATGCTGTCAATTCGGCATAACATTTTCAGTGTGTACTAGCCGTTAAATCACAAGTCGCTCCCAAGGTCAGTAAAATGAGCGCCAGATTCGACTCGCTCGTCGGCTGCATCTACCTGAAATACTACCTGTCCGGAACCTAAGTTCTGGAGCTCTGTTTTAACAAACGAAGTGTGCAGTTCCTATTGTGGTAGGTGCTGAGTCAAACGCTATGAGAGCAGATGGCCACTTTGCGGCGTTGGATGTGAACAACGCTGCATCGTCAGCGTAGACTTCATCGGTGAACTTCGACTGACCGACGCCAATACCATGCAAGTGCCGAAGAGCACTGCGACACCATCCAGTTCAGGGCAAAACAGACAACTATACAGGAACAAGAATGCGTTTCTGTCATACACTTGCATATACTCGTACTGTAGGCTTATGCTGGCCCTTATAGCATATAGCACAAGCACAATATTGTACGATGTTGCAAAAAAGAGACGACCCCTCGCCGCAGTAACAATCCACACTCGCCCAAAAAGTCACCAAGCGCGGGGGCAAAGTATTGAGACTTATACAGACTTTCATAAGCGTTCTCCCAGATGCGATTTCGGCACTATATTCACGAGTGCATCTATACATGTAGGCCTATGTATGATAAACTGGTTGCTTGATCGATTGTAGTGTGCACGACTGTCGGCTATCTTATGTCTTACTGGAATCGACCGTTCTTTCCGGATTACTGTATCGACGGTCTGCTAGACAATCACAAAAATTATGAACAATGGTGCGCATTGCCGGGTCTTTCTCCGAAATCTCCCAAGCATTCAAAGCAATTGCAGACCAGTACGGTTGGACACACATCGTGCTGGTGTCGGATGACCATATGACGTCTAACTGCTGGTACGGAGCGAAGCCTTTTGAAAAAGTTTTCGCCAACTACCGAAACTATCGTCAAAGAAGTAACACAACTGTTAAAGTAAAATACACGTTTACGTGGCTGCGGCTTGCAAAAATACCAACAAACGACCAACTCGACGATATCTTACAGCAGATACGATCACTAACACGAGGTTCGTCGCTGTTTTACTCGATAAGTGTTTAGCTTGTTTTCATAATTTCGGCGCTTTTTATCAATAAATGTTCTCAATAACATTTTACATGTACCTTACTATTTATCCACAATGTTTGTTTTGAATTTACGATGCTATTTTAAGTTAATTTTTAGTTTATTTGACGGCAAGTTGTCCGTTGTACAAGTTTATTGATGGCACAACATAGCACCCATTCTGAGGTTTTACATGTATCTGTTTCACAGTTATCATAATATAATGAACGTTGAACAGTGGTCGGCAGATAATTTCATGCAAGTCAACGCGTCAAAGACAAAGGAGATGGTAATTGGCAAGCGAACTATCACCGAAGCTTTTTTTATTTACTCCCAACTCTCAACTATTGCACAAAATCGAAGAGTTTAAATTGCTGGGAGTTTTGGCTTCAGCCAACCTCACTTGGAACAAACACGTTGACCAGATGATTACCAAAGCAACTTCACGTCTCTACTTCTTAAAGCAAACTAGAAATACGTTCAATCTGTGGAACCATGTATCTGCCCCATTGCTACGCTATGTAGCCTAGCAGCTAGGTTTCAGCGTTTGACGCTCTTGTATATCTGCAGCCAATTTTGTCTTTGAATAAAACGGTTGGTTGCCATGACAACAGGGGTCTTCAGGTGAGGAATTTACAAGACACCATTGCATACCGGGGCCCGAAAATAGGAGGTACTGTAGGTGAAAACAACGTGCAGTTATCTTTTGCGGGAGCCGAGTTATAGCCAATTTTGTCCCAAATTTCGTTGCCATATTAACGGGGGTCGGCATGGGAGAAATTTAAATGACACCATCGGATAGGGCAGGCCCGAAAATAGGGGGTAGGTGCAAACAGAAAGCAATTATCTTTCACAGAAGCCGAGTTGTAGTCAATTTTGTCTTAAAATTCGTTGCCATGGCAACGGGGGTCAGCAGGGAAAAAATTTAAATGACACCATCGAATTGCCCGGGCCCGAATATAGGAGTGTAGGTGAAAACAGCTAGCAATTATCTTTCACGGGGGCCAAATTATAGTCAATTTTGTCTCAAAATTCGTTGCCATGGCAAGAGGGGTCGGCAGGGGAGAAATTTAAATGACACCATCGGATAGTCCGGGCCAGCAAATTGGGGGTAGGTGCAAACAGCGCGCAATTATCTTTTACGGGGAGCGAGTTCTACCGCTTTGAATTCTCTATTGGCTGTAATGCAGAATTTTGCAACTTTTGAATGGTTGCTATGGCAACAGTGGTCGATAGGGGGTAAATTTAAATAACACAGTTAGATTGCCCGATCCCGAAAATAGGGGGTAGGTGCAATTATCGTTATTATCCCAACGCGCAATATTATCTTTTACGGGGACCGAGTTATACCGCTTTGAAATTTCCATAAGACGTAATGCATTTTTTAATTGGGGTAAAATGGGGAAAAGAGTTATCAGATTTTTATTTCAAACAAACTCGATCTTACTTTTCGGGCCCCGAATCACTGTGCAAAATTTCATCAGAATCGAATCAAAAGGAGTGTTTACAGAGAGACTGACAAGAATGACAGAATGACAGACAGACGCATGTGATTTTATAATCTGTTCCTTGCTATGCTATAGCAATGGGACAGATAATCACAAAATAAAACTAAAGTCAATAAAATTTTATTTTTTGCGTTTGTGTTTTCATTTGCTGTGTTTATTTACCGCGTTGTTTTATTTTGGCCAAAAGACTATTCTGATCAAGGATTAAATTTGGTTCCGCAACAGGTGGTCGGGGACATTGCGATAACGACATTAAGCGAGCGACAAGTGGCTTCCAACATTTCACTGACGACATCTCGCTAACGACAACCGATGAACGACAATCAGTTTGTGCATATTAAGATACATGACATTTCGTCACTAATAACTGACAAAAAACCAAGTAGTATAAATGATACAGGACTGTAGAAGTTAATATTTACAGTTGTATACTGTGTTCAAATATGCCTTTAAAAATTCAATAAATGTACGATTATTGTAGTCTGCGACGACGTTAACTATTCTCTCATTTACAATGCGGTAAACACATTTCGGGTTGTGGTTTTAGCCAGCCAGCATCTGAACAACAGTAAGGCTGTTTAGTTCATTTCCCGCATCAGTTGGTCTAGCAGTTTCTACAGCGTAAGATGTGAGCATTGTACAGAACCCTGGTAACCACAATGCCACCCTTCGACACTGTTATTGGCGGGAGGCAATGATTCAAGAACACGCTGATTTACGTTCCACAGAGTTAATGGAAATACTCGATTTCTGCGGTTGTCTATTCTGTCTGGTCGACCAATGAAGTTGTCTTGGAAGTAGTTCACGACTGGGTTAGCACGATCTGGATAGCCAGCATCTACCAGATATATGTCTCTTAAGCTAATGAGTAAAAGTTAATAACTGCCCGGGCGAACATTATGAGACGCTGACGACGCAAGCCAAGTGTTGCCAGCCAATCACGGTGTCGCCGCTAGTCTTGTCGTCAACAAACTGTCGCCAGCCAAATGTGTTTAGTTAGTTGTGTCTAGCTAGTTGTCCCTAGCACCTTGACGCCCGCCCACCTGTCGGGACACCTGTTAATTTGTGGTTAGTATTGGTGATGATAATGATAGTCTATATTGAGATCATTAACAAACGCACTGCTGTTTAGCACAATGAACAACAACCGACGAACTAAGAAGCTAAAACAGCATTTATACAGCACACGATCAATAAAACTACAATCACCAATATTGTTTATTTTGCACGGAAGTTCATAATTATGTGGATGGACACGTGTGTGATAAAAATTATCGTGTGGCCTACTGAGCTCGGGTGGTAACAGTCGACAAAGAAAATTAATGAGTATGTACTTAATAGGACTACATTGTTCATAAAGCGGATCACTGTTCACAAAATGCAGTCTCATTTCAGTTTTAGTGTTGATTTACTGTTATTTACTTTTGACAACACATTTTATACTCAATGTAACTTATTTGTCGTTTCTGAAATTATATGACTTTGCCGGTTATTGATCATGATTTACTGCAGCAAATACCGAAACTTTTTCGTGTTGCGTCATCTGTCCTTATACAGCGAAATATACGACTTTGCAGTGCAATCATATAATGGACGTAAGCGATTATTGTGTGGTAGTGTTTTATGCAAAATGTTCATGCAGTAGTCGTGTACTGTCACTCAAGATTCCATTCTGCGTTGAAGTTTCTGTTTCGAGCTCAGGATAATAACATGACGAATGGCGACTTTGCCTTTTTCACGTTCCAGTTAGCGCGCAGCTCGTTTACAGATTTGCCTTGGAGTCCGTACAAACGTTTCGTTGATGACCCGGACAAAATGGCGAGACGTCGGCGTGCTTTCATTGCCGTCAAACAGGTTCGCGGCCTTTATCCGCTATGTTGATGGATTACGGGGTAGCGCATTAAAACAGAACATACGAATATGTTTAATGTAGATCGGGCAATCGGACATTTTTCATAACGAACACTGCAGTGAAGGTGGTAACGTTGAACACTGTGTTTAAAAGTCTATGTGATTAACGTAAACATTACCTTCCCTCACTGCAATGATCGAAGTGAATCATTCTGAAAACTGTCCGATTGCACGATCTGTGTTAAGCACGTCGTGTGCCCTGAAAAGTAGTACACGTCGACCTAGGCGTTACAGCCTCACTATAGATAGTGTCATACAAACACGCAAAGAAAGAAAACATCTTTAAGCTCCAAAAGTAGCTTAAAATGTTTGCTCAGCAGATTGGTTCTTTAAATCACAACATTGCATTTTGTAAGCAAAGTTTTAACTCTTCTGTTGCTATCACTGCTATCAAAAATACCGTAAGCTATTATTATGATAAATTGATTGATTGATTGATTGATTGATTAACTGATTTCGTAAGTTAATGAGTAACTAATAAATGGACGGGCAGACACACGATTGATCGTTTCATCGATCTAATAACCGCTTTTTAGTTGATCCCAATTTGTCATAACAGTAATCCATTTTTAGCCAACCGTACTTAATTAACGGTCGAGCTTATGGTACGGTCGTCGTCCGTCGTCTCTCTGTCGTCTGTCGTCGTCTGTAACGGATGTATTGTAGCTAAACGGTGCGAAATTGGGCCTAGGTTGCTATTGATCACTAACAGGAAGTCGCATATTGATTTTTAAATGACATGAAGAACCTTGACCTCGGATGATCTTGAAGGGTCATACCGCACTACGGTATGCCAATCATGCGGTATTGTGGCTAAACGGTAAGTCGTAGGGGGTCGGCGATGGCAACATCGGATAGGGCGCTAACGACTTTTTATAGGCTGTCAACAGTAACCATGTTTCCATTAGCAGCGGTTTGGCCGCAATTTTCATTGGAAAGTTTTAAGCTATAAGCGGCCATATTTCGAAAACGATGAGAGATAGGGCCAAAGTTACTATGAGATATTAGTAGGAAATGGCTTACGTTCATTCAGATAAGATAATTACGGACCTTGTATGACTTTAAAGGTCAAAACGCGCTATTGTGGCTAAACAATGCGAGATGGGGCAAAGGTTGCTGTTGATCAGTAATAGAAAATCGCATACGCCCTTTCAGCTAAAATGGAAATTATCGACCTTGGATGACCTCAAAGGTCACTGCCAATCAGTACGGTCGGCTATCTGTTAGTAGAAGCAATAGCTTAACACTCTGCGATAAAGCACCGCTGTACTGCCAGAATGGTACGCCTAGGTATCTCTTTCTATCGGGAAAGTTTCTACTTCAAATATTTAATCTGATTGATGAATACAAACATAACGGTGGAATTGCGTAAAATGACAGATAATACCGGTCGATCCGTTTGGGCCGAGAGTCGAAGAATTTCTGCTGAAAGTAGACAACGCGACTGCTGGTCAGCCATGGTACACCGACCAGCCGACAAGGGTATGATGGTACACAAGTTTTGTGTTTCGTGATTTTATTGTATGATGCACGCACACGCATTTCAATAACAATCTCATTGTCGTTAATATTTGTGAAAAATAGGCCTATAGACTGAAGTTTGATGGCATCTTTTTGTGGCTGAGGTGTAGTATGTCAGTTTGACTTACCGTTGCGACTTCAAATTTACATGTTTTTTTTCTGGTCTAAAACAAAGATAATGAAATTGTTGCTTATCTTACAGGACAAATCAAGAAATACAAAGTTTTACCTGTATGATGCTGTCTACCTACTATTTATATAGTTTTATCTACATATATTATATCTTTATATGTAGTATTATTTACATGTATATAATGATGATGCTGTTTACCTGTACCTACTCACACTGAATCAGACTCTGGCTGAAGGTAACGTGGACCAGAGAGACGGTCATGTCATCGTCAACAAAACTATTGGACAGCGGTTTGTCGGTAAGCTTTCAATAAAAATGACCGACTTACTTGTAAACCCACTACGGCAAAACTAAATAAATCTTTTGAAAGCGCGGACCCTTGGCACTAACTTACCGCGGAGCTTCTGATACGTGACCTGTGATCACACTACACCACAAACTATAGGATAGGTCTAAGTCTATAGCATTTGTGTAATTGTAGGCCTGCATTTTGTGTTTTTTTCAGGCAGGGTCGTCTACGTCTAATAAAGATATTAATCTCAAAGCGTATTACTTTTTCTCAAAGGCAGGGCAACTTTTAGGACTTCAGGGAGCAGTCATCGTTCAATCAGAACTTAACCAGAAACGAGGTGTGACACTAAAAATGCACCAAATTTTTTTTCGGCCGGGGCCCCACTAGAGGAATTTACGACGTTTTATATATCTTTTAATAGGCTGGGAAGAAAAATAGGTCAACCGCTCCCTTTTAAAAAATTTTCTTCGGACACCCACGAGTATGATGTCATCCGTCGTTAGAGGCAATGCAACATTTGACTAAACTTGACACAAAAGGGGTTCCAGTCAACGTAGAAAAGAGTTAAACATTGCCATAAACATAGCGTGAAGCTAATGTCGCTAACCGACAACTCGTGTAAAAAAATTTACATTACCATAATAAACTCCGATATTGCGAAGTTTTGAATACTAACTCATCTACTGCTGATGTCACTGCGTGTTTTTAGAATAGCCATTTTCCGAGAGAAAGTGTATGCGCGTGAATGTGGAATGCAGGCATGAGCGGAAATGTACTGATTAATGAGAAAGCTTATCGAGTGAACAGTTACAATGTTTGGGGATACACGCAAGGAAATGAATCTTACTACCGTTCCATGCTGATAGATCTCACTGAACGTTCTCATAACAGGGTCTGTTATTTATGATAGTCTTTTGCTTTTAGTCGTAGAATACCCATCGATTTGTCAAGCGAATACGCAGGTCTCTTTGCTTGCGCACACGCAAAATTTAATACCCACGATAAGCTTTTACTACTACTACTACTATAC
>Ga0209367_1001574_pt1 | contig 28413 bp, 19 predicted proteins | sample WorMetLIZISLAND2_FD_187412 | JGI IMG/M metagenome (GOLD analysis project Ga0209367, IMG submission 187412) | Marine gutless worms symbiont microbial communities from Max Planck institute for Marine Microbiology, Germany - Olavius geniculatus... ...
CTTTGATGCCGGGGAAATTCTCCCCCTCTTTACCCCCCCTTTCAGTTTCCCCCAATCGGACTTAGGGCGCCGGGCGGACTCACGTTGAGCTTTGCCCCAAATTTTCTAGTGTTGGTTTTGCTTTTTTCAAAAAGTGCAAAAGCAGACTTTGGGTGAAATGGGATACTGAAAATTTATGAAGCCGGTCAGAACGAAAGCTGTCATACGTGTCCGGTAAGAAAATACAGCGTTTCCCCGTAACATTTTGCTGTTGTTAATTACTTGTGAGAATTTGACTGAAATTCTAGAAATTTTTGACGCTGTAAAAACGTTCTGTTGTGGCAATCGTTTCCTATATAGAGGAAAACCAGCATAAACAAAGTACAGACGTGAATCATAATTTAACGTGGCAACGTTACAAGCGGACATACTTTCGTCAACAATGGAGCACAAAATTCATGCACACGATGGATACATGAGGTGGTCCACAAAATGTTCCAACTTGTTTTTGTCAGAACTTCGTCAAATCTTTATCAAAGTTGCTAATTTTTGACGCACAGATGGCCAGAACGATAAAATTATGTGAAGTACATTCACTTTCCACCCCACCTAATTTATGTCAACGCAATACCGTGTAAAACGCAGATGCTCCAAATTGTTACATATACCTGGTGACTATCAGTATCAGATTGCTCACCTTTTCATTATCAATTCGACAGAGAGCGCTGCGTGATTTAATAATTTAGTGGTATTAAATATTTTACGCTAAAAATAACTGACAACAAAATAGCTAACTGAACTTGGACACCAGAGTATCAATCGGTCCGTACTTTCTCGTATTCCGCACTATCCACTGTCCAATGCGCGGCTTGCAATAGAATGATGTGCCCGTTCAAGCAGCGGACCCACCTCTCGACCAGTTTCAGACGGAAACGCATGCAGACAGTATCATTGCTGATTTGCTTCATGATTGATGTTAATTATTAAGTTAATGATTGGGCCTATGCGTTACAGTCGCATAGCAACCATTTAGTTTTAGTAAACTCATAATTTTGTGGCTTTTGTTGTGCATTTTTCGAGTCATTCAAGATTTAGGAGTCCGTACAAGACGAACGGACGGGCAACACACGTAATGCGGCATAGGAAGGCGGCATAATAAGCATATGTAACAAAAATGTTTCGTTAAACTGAACTAACGACTTACCATATCCCGCACTCCAACTGCCGCAGCTCTTCTTTTCTCACAATAAAGTCTGTAGGAACCATCTTTGTACATTTCGCCCCTCCCGACGGTGACAACAGACGCCAAACTCTGAATCTTACGATATCATAATGATATTAAAATGTTATGTTGTTGTTCTTGTTGATGTCGTTGATGCAATAAAATTATGGCGACGATATTGTGGCGTCACGATAATTCTGGGTTTGAGCATTTTGTGATCACATGTTTATGGATAAATAATATAATGGACTTTATATATAGCGGCGCTATCTGATCTATAAAACATTGTGTGATATCAATGCATATAGTTTATGCCAATCACTAGCAAAATTAGCGTCTTAAACTTGAAAGACCAGAAAACGAGGCTGAACGCCGAAAGCGGGGTTAGCTTTCTTGGGAAATGCAGCGATCGTCCTTTTCCTACGTGCTAAGTAGCCCGGAAATTTAGGGCCATAATTAAAATGTAGAACACATCTATTTGACATATCAGTTCTGTTGGCATTTTTGCAGCTGATGACGTATTTTGTGCCGCATTCCCAGTCTCGCGACTTTCACACTTGCATTTTAAAATGCTGCACCCCTTTCTATCTTTGTGCACTTTTAGCCTATGTCACAAATTTCAATCTCGCATTTTCTGCATTTCTTAATGTTTTGTTTTATGCTACTTGTTGACGAACAAATTTATTCATTCATTCAAGATTATACTTCATAATCTTAAGGCGATAATATAATGGACCTTATGTAGCTGCGCTATCTGATCTATGAAACATTGTGTGACATATAATTGATGCCAATCACTGGAAAAATTAGCGTCATATATCGCTCAGAAATTACAAAGAAGGCAGTAAATTTCAGCCGCTACGTGATGTCGTGGACGCTGATTGGTCAGTCGCCGGCCAATCAGCGACGTCACGCTTCAGTGAGCATCATCAACGGGCAGCAGCAGCAGCAGCAAACGCTTAACAGCCGCAGCAATATCAATGACGCATTGAATGTGAGTAGTTAGCGTTAGCGACGAGCGTATCGCACGCTGGGACACCACCATTCATTCTGCCACTCATTAGCCGCGCAATTGACACTGTGCGCCGTCTTAGCCGCCCGCACGACACCTTTCTCCGTACGTCTGTATTCCGTAGCGTATCTAACACTGCCAGACTTCTGACAACTTTAACTTCACACGATAGAGAAAATAGCTCGTTAAAGAGGCGCAGGGCCAATCAGTGACTGCTAAGCAATTATGGTTACACTGTAAACCGTTGCTTGAATGATGTATACCGGGCCTGGGTGATCCCTGGCTGACAGCCCGACACTTTCGCCAGACAGTTTGGCGCCAAGGAACACACCGTCTTCATATCTACCTAAACAGGTATGACGTCACCGTTGCAAATTCACTCTAGAATTTTGGCATTTTTTGGCGTTTGTGTATTAAATATTTTATTATCTGGTTTATGTATAAACATATTATTTTTAGCTTGTGTAGATTCGAACTTAATTTTGCTGTATTGCTATTATTACGTGTTAATTTCAGTGGTCACTGTTAGAGTCAACAGAGCAAAAAATCGCAAAAGGACTGATGGCTTACTTACCATAATGTAATTATCAAATTTAAAGAGTTCACATTTTAGCATAAATGTAGAAAATGCAAAGGAAAGATTTAGCTGTTATTAAAGTGAATATCGTAGCCTACGTTTGTTAATGTTTTTTTTTAATTTTTAGTTGAGTGAGTTTAAACTTCAGGTCTACGCTGTTTCTGCGTGTGTACAATACATTTTTGGCTACCTGTATAGCGAATAAAAATAAATCTCTGAATAATTGATGGGAAACTTTTTAACAGAAAGCAACCGTTGAAGAGTAAAGACCAAAAGTGTTATTCTTATTCTGTAACTTATTTGGTAACATTCTACTTTTAGCTTGTCTAGGTTCGAACCGACGGTACCGTCAATTCGAACTGAATGTTTTAGTTATTGTTACCGGTTCAGAAGTGAGATCAGACAGTGAGCGAAGTGCTGAGTATAAACGATCATTGTGAAGCGGTGAAGATGGAACCCTTGACTGATGATGACGATCACAATAATTTCTTCAGCAGCAGCAGCAACTCGGGAATAGACAACAACAACTACAAGACGACATTGGATGATGTGAGCGTCGCTGAAGTGCAAGGTCAACATTTTTCACGGGTAAGGGTAGACAGATTCGCTATTTAAGAATATAATATTGTTAGTTCTCGCGCTTTTAAATGTTTATTAAACTACGTAAAACACTTTTTTCATTCTGCAGTTTTTTTTTTTAGAAAGAATGACTTAACAGCTTATAAAAATGTTGCTATATGAGCCGATCATATGGAAATGAATTGCATAGCTTTTAAATTTTGTAATTTGTCGAAAACAAACTTGAAGTTTTTTGATTTTACAGTAAATGGATTTGTCATTAAATTATTGTGGACGACTGGACGAGCGGCATGCTTGGATGAAATGTTGTCAGTCAGGGTTTCAGGTCAACCTACTAAATGTTTCTTAAAACATGGAAAAAAATTCTCATGTAGCTGAACTACACAGTGACATGTTTCACGGATAACAGTTTTCCTTCTTTATTGTTTTAAAATAAAGTTGGTTAACTTTTTGCGTGTATTGCGCACTTGTTTAGCTATTTCTGGAAAATAAATAACTATTATTCATGCATTGTGAGGATGTGGAGACACAGTCGAAGCACAGCGTCGAGAACATGGAGAGACACAAGAACGAGGAAGAGAAGACCGAGAATTTTCCATGCACATCTGACAGTCCATCACCTGCAGGGTTTTCGACGACCATTCAACCGCGCAGCGAGGGATCGAACACTATTCGGCCTCTGAGCTTCTCGATAGACCGAATCATAGCCACCACAATCGAAAACGATGACGTCAGCGTCGGCGGAGAAAGGGCAACGACTAATGACGTCACTGAAAGCGACGGTTCGCGTATAAACGGAGACAGGGAGAAGCACAGTGCAGAAAAACGGCGAGGAGACGCTGGACGATGGACAAACTCTGCAGAGCTGCTACCAGCCGCTGCCGCTGGAAAAGCTCCGAGTCACAAGTTCTTCGAGGGAGAAGCGAAGAACCCTGCAGAAGCTCATGTGCCCAGCTGGCTGAGTCGTCTGCAGCAGGAACGGGTGAGTGACTGAGTAGTTTCTTAACGGTGCATAATTTCGCGCCAGCAATCGTACCGCCATAATGTATGTGTCGTAATGTCAGTAGTGAGATATTAACGTGTCGATAATACCCCATTTACACGATCAAGCAAACATCGAGCAAACATCGAGCAAACATCAAGCAGGCTTGATGAAACCCCGTCCCTGGCTCAAACGTAGGCCTAGGCTTAGCCCACAGCTGATCACGTGTTATATAAGCCTTCCAATTACAACCCGCCCGCCCTCCTAATTAGCATGCTAATTACCATAGCTAATCGAGCTAGCTGGATGAATGCTAGCAAACGTCGAGCAATCATCGAGCAAACTTCGAGCAAATAGCACGTGTTTTTAAGTATATTTACTCGACGTTTGCTCGATGTTTGCTTGATCGTGTAAACGGCGTATTATGCATGCTTCATATTTGCTCGATATTTGCTTGACGTTTGCTCGATGTCTGCTCTATGTTTGCTCGATCGTGTAAACGGGGTATAACGCACGAGTGCAGTCATGCGTGACATAACAAACGACAGTGTAGGCACACGACCACGCGATCAACTGTTGGCCAGCGTAGAATAAGCGCGTTAAACAGTTGTTTAAAGTGATGAGTTCGTTTAAATCTCATACCCTGTTCACACGATTAAGCTGGCTCTGTGAGCACTTGACAAGTTGGCTTGATCAGCCAGCTTATCAAGTCAGCTTCATCGTGTAAACAAGACATCACTTTAAAATCCCACTCCAGACAGTTGTTCGACATACACAAAAGCGACTTTGTGATTGCAGCGGCAGGCGGTAGCTGAACGTCAGCAGCTGGAGGCGTCCGAGCTTCGACGTGAGGCAGCGAGGTTTGACTGGATGTCAGTGGCGTCATGGTCCTCCCTGATCAACCGCGTCTCACCTCATCACCTTCAGCTGTACCGGCATCTCCAGTCATCCCTTGCCAGCAGCGCGCATTGGCTTGACGCTACGCGATACACAGCATCATCATCATCATTATCATCACGCAGCAGCAGCAGCAGTGATCAGCGGCAAGGCGCATTGATAGCAGCTGGTAGACTTGCACGGCGCCCGGATCCTCACGCGATCCACATTCCGCGTCTCGATCCACCCAGAACGATCACTGAAAAGCTCAACGGTAGCAACGGCCGGAACTCGAATCAGCAGAACCCGACAGCCGCCAAGTGGTCCGCGAGGGTGGCGAAATATCCAAAGTACGCTCCGTCCGGCGCACTAGACCTCAGTCTCCGTCGATCCGCCGTCGGCCGTCAGACGGATACGTTTGCCCTTGAGACGACTTTGAGCAAGGAAGAAAAACAGGGGGCGGACGGCGAGGGAATGTGGATGCCGGTAATGGATTTGAAGAGCAGTCTGGCAAAGATCGTCAACCAGGACGTGGAGAAGCCGGCGAAGCAGATAGCGTGTCCGGTCTGCTACAAGGTGTTCAACGCACACTACAATCTGACCCGCCACATGCCCGTCCACACCGGCGCCAGACCCTTCATATGCAAAGTGCGTACTGTATGTATTTGCCAACTTCTAGTCCGTGCACAATTCACACTAAAACCTATATACATGTATAGTCTATACGCATTTTCGTAAAATGTTAGTGGTGTATGCATCAGGAATGAATTAAAAATTTATGATAAAACTATGTTGACCATTTGACTGCAAACATCAAAGGGATGAAGCCGCCGAAAACTTCGCCGCTCGTATATAGATAGGCCTATACTCTCAGTCTTAATCCACATGTTGATAATCGATAGTTCGATGATGTCACGAAGCAGAGCTTTTACTCAGAGCTGTGGCGTGTTTAAAAATTTTCGTTTCAAATGTACATTTTAAAAAAAGATATCAACATCATTTATGCTTAAAATTTTGCTTGATCTGCATGGTGGATTAAACTGCAAGTTTCGTGCCCACATTTAGCTATGATTTATTTATTCATTTCATTTTTAGCTGAGTGAAGGATAAGCGCAACCACAACGCAAATACCCCTCTGGCCCAGACCGTTTTTGCGCACGAAAGCAGCTACTGCTTTCAGCGCGTCTTAGCCATCGCAATTCTGTCTGTCTGTCTGTCCGTCCGTTACACGGGTGCATTAGTCAAAAACTAAGCTAGGATCACCGAATTTTCACCATCGGCTGCCTGGAAGAGTCTGGTTTCAGGAACCGTAAAGTTTTTTCATAAATTTGAAGAGGATCACCCTGAACGAAAGCGCTAAATGAGAGGGGGTGGGCAAAATTTACGATTTTTGGCCAATAAGTCGCTGTATCTCAGTAACGGTACAAGATAGGGCCTAGGTTACTATTAATCACTAATAGGAAGTTGTACACTGGCTCTTGATTGGCGTCGAATTTAATGACTTCGAATGACCTTGAACGCCAAAATAAAGGGTTTTATGGATTTTTTGGTGATTTCGGGCTGCGACACAAGTCTATATCATTCACAAGGTGGCGCCACGCTACTATCGTTATGCGATCCAGATACAGAATTTGGTATTTGTATAGTAACTTAACGAGAACACCCCATTTTTCAGCTAAACTACTGAAGCGGAACTGCTGTAGACTTTCGCGCGTCTCGTGAGCATTAGCTCAAATTTTTTGTAATACATGTGAAATATACGATATGTCATATAGGCCTAAAAATTCGTCATCAATCAAATATTTGGGTGCTAAATTAACGTGTATTATCGTGAATAAAGTTGAATACAACATGCAGGTATGCGGCAAAGGTTTTCGTCAGGCGTCGACGTTGTGTCGCCACAAGATCATTCACACGTCCGAGAAGCCTCATCGCTGCGTCACGTGCGGCAAGGCGTTCAACCGCTCGTCAACGCTCAACACTCACAGGCGAATTCACCAGGGCATCAAGCCGTTCGTCTGCGACATCTGCGGCAAGGGCTTCCACCAGAAGGGCAACTACAAGAGTCACCGTCTGACGCACTCCGGACACAAGCCGTACAAATGCAGTCTCTGCGACAAAGCCTTCCATCAGGTCAGCAGTGTTCGTTTTGGCGTGCATAAATTCCAGCCAGGGGCGCTTTCAGACGTAAAGTTATATGAGCAACGGGGCAGCAGACAAATAAGATAAAATGAAGAAAGAAAACAAACAAAAGTAAAAACATGATGTTATGACCATGTGGTGGAAGAGCTAACAAAATAAATACATAGAAATAAGATAGACAAGAAAAATGACAAAACGATAAAGTAAAATATGAGTCAGGAAAAAGAGCTAAAAAGCCAGAAAATTAAAGATGTTTCGGCTTTGCTAAGGTAATTTTTTGCGGGCGATGCAATTGTGTCGACTTTGGTTTCTAGCTCTCCCATAAACATCTGTTTTTGGATGGTTTTTAATGTTTTACACAGCAGTAATTCCGCTACAGTTTCTCACATTTTATTTCAATTGAAAACATTTTTTACTTTTATGAAATTTAAATGCTACATTAAACTGGCAGACTGGCAGTTTGTTTGTCAGATTTCCAGTTCAAATCGCGTATCGTATCGTGCGGTAGTTTGAGTAATAATGGGTGATTTTTTGTATTTTTTTATCAAACCGTGTAATGCGTAAAGAAGCAATCTTTTTACTGTACGCCAGTAGAAAAAAACGAAGGTAATGAAAATGGCAGAGTCTGCATTCTGTGTGTATTTATGGGAAAGATTTCGCGTAATAAAGTCGACGTCTTAGTTTTGCTAATAAGGCAGTTTTTTAAATTTCTAATTGATTGACATTTAGTTACTGATCGACCGATCGGTAATTGATTGATTAATTAATTGGTTAATTGATCGATGTGTTTGCAAAATTGCAGGTGTACAACCTGACGTTTCACATGCACACTCACAGCGAGGTGAAGCCGTTCACGTGTGCGATCTGCTCGCGTGGTTTCTGTCGCAACTTCGACCTCAAGAAACACATGCGCAAATCTCACCATTCCAACGGCAGCAGCAACGGCAGCAGCGTCACTGTCGGTGATCACACACGTGCTCAGCAACTGCTGCAGAACTCGAACTGGCTGATGCGCATATGCGATTAATCTGAAGCGTCTTCGCTGCAGACTGGTAGGCAGCCGATCATTCAGCTGTCAGTGCTTTCGGTTGCCGCAGTCCCTCTTCATTTAGAATTTTTATTCTGGACCCCTAAAAGTATTTCTGCAGTTTTTGTTGGCTTTCAAGCTTTTCGTGGAACTAAACAATTTGCATCTAGTTTGTTATGCTGCAACATTTTTAACTTTAGTTTTCATGGTTACTATTCAGAGTGTTAACTCGTTTCTATGAGCTATTGTGCAATATGTTGCAAAGAATGTCATAAAATAAAATTTTTTAAAATAATAAAAAATATATCCCCCTTCGTCTATGCTTTTTGGCCGTATTGCTGCAACTGAAAACACGGATTTTTTAGGTCCAACTGACTACATACCTACTACCAAGTGCATTTGATGATATATGCTTTTATAGTTATTTTTGGATACACGGTTTATTTTTGTTTCTTAGTGAATATTTGTAGGCCCTATTTAGGTATTGTTTGTATAATTACATCGTATATGCAATATTGCCAAAGAAATGTAACACTTTTAACAAATCATTACATCTAGGTTATGTACAGGCCTAATATTATTAATCAGTTATTGATTAATTACTTTAATTTTAACATTATTTTTTATATACTTTATATATACGCTTGTTTTGCTTTTTCATAAACTAGGCTAATGGATTGTGGTTTATTTGGTTTTATGGCGTTGGAATTTTGCTCACTAACTTGTATTGATTAGCCTTATTTTTATATCAATGTATAAAATTAATTAAAATTAGCTACAAATGGTGTATGGTATTATATGCGTTGAATATGGAGTTGACAGCGTAGTCACGAAATGCATGCATCCTGCAGCATTTTTAATGCAAAAAGTAATTTTATCGCAAAAAATAGGCTACCTTTTGTCTTCGCCGGTAACTTAATTAATCAACTAGTAACAAAATTTTAATTATGGGTTTACAAAATGAACTTTGTCGATTCAAAACCGTGTATCGTTTACAAAATATCCATTTTACTTATTTTTAGCGGAAATAGACGAGTATGTTGTATCTGTTAGTACGTACCTAAATATGACTTCCGCAGAGAAACGATGCGATTTTGACTAAATACTTTTAAAAGCTATCGATCGTCTCTGATAATTCTGGTACTAATTTTTTTAGATTTATATAACTATGTTATACAAGCCAAATATAATATTTTTTCATAGCTGATGAGCGCAAAGGAAGTGAGCCCTCTTTGAAACAAGCTGTGGGCAACGCAGCCAATTGCGCAGGTTAGGCCTATCGTCAATCAATCACTCAATCGACTAACCAATTAATTGATCTGAATCTTTAGTCTTTACTGTGTGGTTCACTGACAATAATAAGCCAAAATTATGACGACGAGTTCTCAGGGCATTGTTTCGAAAATGATTTATACTCCCGAGTCACCTGCATGCAGAGCAATGAATATCGTTCGTTCGATACGGATGCGTTCGTTGTCTTTCGGTGGTCGCAACTCGCTATTGCAAGCTGTGACCACCCATCGCTCAATGGCGACTATCCATTGTGCCCAATCGTCGCCTCTTGTAGCCCAAATGACGGATCAAAGTCTGGTCGGTGCTTTGGCGGCAGGTGTATACGTGCATAGGCCTACCTGTAATGCGTGGTGCCCACTCAGTGTTCTGTCATAAGCGCACATCGACGTAGGTCTATCATGTCGGCGAAGGCACTTGACGTCATGGAACTTACTGTTTCGTCTCTGACGTTGAACAATTTGGTGCTCAGAGTAAACAGGCATGGCTGTTGATTGCTAGAAATATGCTGATAACAATACTTATTGACATATATTCGTTGAACAACGTGAGGTTGCAGTAGGTTACAATATCATAATGTGTGGTGCGCGCACTTACGAAAAAGACTACGTTCGCCCGGCCAATTTCAGTTTTTCTGTATTTTTTTGTTTTCGTGTAGGCCTAAAAACGCGTACAACAGTCTGAGACGGACAAACAGACGGACGGACGGACAGACGGACGGACAGGCAAAATCAGTAATGCGGCCTATTAGAACAGCCGCATAATACTAATAATGCGTTAACCAAAATTTCCAACTTTCTCTTCCGGCCACGCCATGAGAACCAAGCTGTTATAGAATTATTATCATCGATGACGAGCGGCGATCAGTTATTCTGCAGTGAATGGCTGTTTTTGCTGGCTCCGGCTGGCCGTTTAATAGTGAGTGGTGACCTATTGCAGTTCGTCATCATCGGCCAGATGTCGCCACACGACGAAAAGCGTCGCTTGAGCCATTAACTGACGGCATTGCTCTACTAGTAGGTCCTATAATAGCCAGCCAGTAGGTGTGCATTGTGAAATTCGTTCTGCCATTCATTGTACAAAGTCATATCAGTGAGCCATCGATCTGCACCCCGGCAGTCGTCAGTATCATCACCGACGGTAATTGTACGGCAGATCATTTGCCACACAGCTACTCACCGTCGGTGATGTGAGGTAACCGTTAACCATCGCAATATATCACAACTTAAGGAGGATTAATTTTTTTTTACTCCCAGCTTAAGATCGGCATCCGAAAGCGTTTATCGTCTATTTTGAGCTAAAATATAAAATATTTAAGCAATATTTCATGGCCTAAAGCATGCGCATACATATCAATTTGGGCATGGATGTAAAAATGTTTCTTTGTGTTTTTAAATTAAAGTTTGAAAAACATGTTTTTATGTTTAAAAATTTCTATAATTTTTTTTCGTTTTTTTATTGTTGTGTTTTTGTTGTTGTTAAAACATAGCATAAACGTACAAAATGATATATTTGTATTTTTGCAGTCTTAGAGCAATCCCGAGACCATGATTATATAACCAACTTTATGGATTGGAAGATGAAAAAAAGCAGAGAAAGAAAAGGGGGAAAAGAAAAAGTGGAAAAACATAGAATAAAAAGGGGGGTTGATTTTTAAAAATCATCGCCTATGGCGGCTGCGGCAGCTGCATCTCCAAAGATGAGTTTTGCAGCCACAGCTGAGCACGACAGCAGCCTATCTAACATCACTGACAACAGTGAGATGTTACTGTGTTACCGCACACCGGACGACGCGACGATTTTGATAGGCCTATTGACAACGGTGATTGATGGCATTTTAACGGTGGTCATGTCCTGAACCAATATGCTGATTTTTTTCAATACAATCGACAAATATTAACGAAAAAAACTTAAGGCAAAATTGCAATCGTCCCGTTATCTAAATTATCGTTAGACTTGCCAGTGCTGTCGATTACGTCCCACGGCCTATAATAGGCGATCTGTCGATAAATTACAAGCAAACCGAAACAATCGATTAGCAGTAAGCTATAGAAAAGCCCATCAGAGTTATTTTTGTCCAAGAATAATTTTCATTCTAGTCTTATTTACGAATATTCATTTTTTTAAACAAGCGGACAAGGAGCGTAGCGACCTGTCTGCTTAATCTTTGCCATATTATCGGCCTGCGGCCTCCATTTTCGGCCTTTCGAGCCTCACCTCGGACTTCGGCCTCGATTTCGGCATGCGGCCTCAATTTTCGGCCCTTTGGGCCTCATCTCGGTCTGCGGCCAGGAATTTGGATTAAGGTGCACTGCACTTCTAAGGCCCGAAAAGTTCAAATTCGAGGCCGAAGGCCGACAACAAAGAAAAAGTTCGAATATTCATTTTCTTTTAAACAAGCGAACAGGTCGCTACGCTCCCTGCAATTCGGCGCACGAACGTGACGGTTGCAGGCAACAACATTGCCTTTAAAACTGCCGCAAATAGAAAAAAAAACATGGTTACGTTCGACAGCCTATATGAATTTGCCATCGCCCTATCCAGCTGTGCCGTCGCCGACTTCCTACGACGTACCGTTTAGCCACAATACATGCGTTACGGACACACAGACGACAGACAGACGACGTATCGTACCCAAGGCTCGACCTAACGGTCGACCAAAAACAGCGTCAGTAAAATTATGTAAATTTTCACGAAAGCTGAAACATACTGAACTAAGATCGTATTTCAATGCAAATGTGTGTTTATTTTTACTTTTATTAATTTTTCAACAAATTTAAAAGAGAAATGTCAGCGTTTTATTTTTTGGGGGGAGGAAATGGACGCTTTTGCACTGCTGTTTTTTGCAAAAATTTTGGGGCTACATTTACGCGACATATGCGTCTGTGGATATGGACATATCCATGAATATCCACGGAAAATCTGTGGATATGGATATGGATATAAATGGGAAATTTTATATCCACGGCAAGCCTGTGTATTTTGATATCCTCCAAGTCCAATAATGTTTTCGTTTAACTTTTATTTTTTTCTAGTTAGCCGACCATACTTAAGTAACGGTCGAGCTTATGATACGGTTGCCGTCCGTCTGTTCGTCTGTAGGCCTATGTATTGGGGGATGTTTTGTGACTAAGAGTTAGGTCGTGGACAAAAACTTTTTACACGAATAATTAGTCATCTGCTTTAAACCTAGGCACGCATAATGTCAGCGATATAAAGGTACCGACCGTAGGCCTATGTACCGTAGGCCTATGTAAGTGGGTAAAGGTAAAGGTCGTCAATTTTGTATAGCGCATCGTCGCTATGCAAATATATATAGTGCAAAACATTGTCCAATTTGGGATTAAATGGACGGGGGTAAAATGGTCGTTTTCCAACAAAAAACCCGGCCTTATCTCGGAATCGGTGAGAGTCTGAGAAATATGACCAACATTACTATTAATTACTAATAGGAAGTGGGCCAGTGGCATGTGCCCTTTCAGATGAAATGAATATCATCGACCTTAAATGACCTTGAAGAAAGTTGAAGGTCACTGACAACCAGTACGGTCGGTTATTTTAGCGACAGCTAGACTTTTTGTTTTTCATTTACTTTGTTTTAATTTTTAGTCAGCTGTCGTTCGCATAATTATTTCAGTTAGAGTTCTCATTTTCGTGCACAATAATCAGCCAAAATTAATCATTTTTTGCTTTCGTTCTTCTTCGGGAAAACCGCCCCGAAGCCTACGATATACGTGCAAGCGCTGCACGTGAGAGAAAGCGCACCAACAATGTACCGTAGGCCCATGTAAGCTACGTGTATAAAGGCGTAACAGTCTGTTTTATTACCGCTCCATGCATCACTGGCGCATTGTTGGCGACGACTCGCTTCGTCTCGCCGCCAGCAACATTTTATGACCATGATGAGCCAGCGCAGCGAGAAAACAATTAGGCCTATTTGCTCTAAAGAAGTAGTTAACATGGACAACAGCTGTACCGGTTACTGCTGCTGCTACTGCGGCTGACACACGACCTTATGCTGTTGTGAGATCCAGCTACGCTTTCTAACTTATCTCCGCATTACCGAAACAAAGAACAAAGATAAATTATAACGAACGAACTGTGTCTGGTGGCGGCAGATGTCACCACTGGCTCATCATCGGTCACTCGTAAATTTGTCATCGCTAGGCCTACAGATCTGTCGACCCTACTTCGCTTTACTATCACCAAAGCGGGTCCGTTGTCGCGGCCGATTACTCGAATATACGACACGCTTTTATCACATCACATCAATGGACGCTGCGATCATATCGGGACAGGTTAAGTGGATCAAGGTGTGAGAGAGTTTGACGGAAGATGAGATTTATCATTCGTGATTGCTAATTGCCAACCTGTTGCACATCATCTGAAAAAAAGATGAACCGACCTAGATATGTCACGTCACGTGTCGCCTAGGCCTATCTGTAGCGTGTAAAGTTTATCAAAGAGACACACGCATCACTCGTCATGATTTGCTAACTTCGTATCACCTTGTGCAAGTCTGAAAACGCACACAAAAACAGCTTGTGAGGTGGTCGAAAACGCCGATTTTCAGTTTTAGCAATGATAAGGCCAACATTATTATCGGCATTATAGCCTATCAAACGCTACAATCTACGCTACGTAGATGATGGATGCAGACAAAAACTTTGCGTTGAAAATTGCGGCCAAACCGCTGCAGAGAGCGACATGGTTATTATTGACAGCTTATAAAAACTCGTCATCGCCTTATCCAATAATACCATCGCCGAACTCTTACAACATACCGTTTAGCCACAATCCATACGTAACAGACAAACATACAGACGGACGGACAACAGCTTGTGCCATAGGCACGACCCTCAGTACGGCTCTGCACCTGGCTATTTGGCCTCAGATCTTCAGCGCGTGTCACACCTCTACACACGTCGACGACTGCGCTCTTCGACTACGTTATCGCTGGTCTCTCCACGCACTGTGCGTTCTACTATTGGCGACCGCACCTTTCCAGCGACTGATGCATCGGTCTGGAACAGTTTGCTAAAGTCAGTTCAGTCATCGCCGTTGTTGCAAGTTTTCCGCAGCAGACTGAAAACCGAACTTTTTGACCGGTCTTACAGCTATGACTAAGAACGTCTCATTGCATTGATTACTGTTACGTGACTTCACTGTTTAAGCTTATTGTTATACGTGTCCTTGTAGTCTTAGGGCTTGCAGCGTCAAAAAGGGGTGTGGTTATTTTACCGATTTTGGCTCGTCTAGCGTAAAAACAGTTGCAGAATAGGCATAGACATGCTGCTTATCATAACAAGTACCGATGACAAGCTTTTCAGCGGTATCAACATCAATAACCCTGAATGACCTTAAGTGTTTTTGCGATTTTCGGCTGCAGTGCACACTTCAAGGGTGAATTGCGACAAAATGGCTGAAAATAGACCAAGACAGTCTGCGAACAGGAACTGCTAAGGCTTTGCTCAAAAGTCAAATTACTTGTTTTCAACCGATAAAGTCGCCAACTGGCCGTATCCCAGAAACAGTGAGAGCTAGCTAAGATTGCGATTGATCACTTTCCGATGACACGAAAACTATCAACCTGGGATGACCTTGAAGGGTCATTACGCAGTCTGCTATGCCATACAGTCGTGCGGTATTGTGGTTAAACGGTAGGTCGTACAGGGTCGGCGATGGTACCGTTAGATACGAGTTTCTATGTGCGCGGAATTACCGTATCACATAATCGTTTCCTAGCGTTGATTGTAGCGCTTGATATAGGCCTACCTACCATTATGCTTGGGACTGCAGTCACTCTGGAAAATCGCTTTTTTCCGCTACTGGAAATCGGCTGCTAACCTTCGCATAAGCTTGTAGGCGATACGGTCGGCCCACCCTAGCCACAGCTGGGCTTCTTAATTGTTTTCTGTAACAACATTCATATTTCTCATGTGTACATGCAGCATAATTTGTGCAGTGTAAGTACTCAGAGTGTATATAGGCATTGTCACTCGGGCCGAGACTAAATTAATACCATTAGAGCGACACAAACGGCGGTGCGGTCGGCCTACCCTAGCGTAGCGGACGTGTCACAGACTTTGTCGTAACCAGTGGCGTAGCCAGGATCTAGTTGTAGTGGGAGCACTTGAGGGGTGATGTATGGGGAGGGGTGTCCCCTATCCACAGGGAAAAGGTCTGGGGAGGCGGCTGTCCTCCCTTCGCAAAAAAAGTTTTTGGATTTTTTTTCGTGAAAATGACGTGTTTTGGTGCATTTTTGGCACTATTTTGAGTAACTGAGTATAGCTCCTAGGGGGCACGTGCCCCCCAGTGCCATCCCCCATACATGGCTACGCTAGACTGCTATTGGCCACAACCATCTTGACATATCGACTTTTACCGAAACTTTTGCGCTGGGAAGTTTCGGTGGAAGTCGGCGTAATGGAACTTCGATATCGGCTCACTCTGTAGTCCGTAATCGTAAACCACTCGGTTACGTCCATAGTCCGACTTGGTTGCTTACTTACAGTTAGGTGGGTTGGTCGGACGGTTGTTGACATTGACAGGTTGTTGACGATTATTTTCGTCATAGTCGGAGAGAAATTATTTCTGCGTTGTCGAGTGTCGATTAGTGATAATAGAGGTTGAATTTCTTACACAAAACGATGCTACGGATATCTGCGATACTATGTGTCTTAACTACGTTTGCAGTTACTTTTGCAGTGTCACGTGAGTAGATTTCTTTTGTTGTTGCTAGTGATGATTCGATATATCGAAAATATCGAGGTAAAAGGTTATCAACCTGTCCTCAAATTTTTGTCATTTAAAAAGCGTTTTTGCAAAGATTTACGTCTTATGAGTTATTATCTGTAATAAAGTGGTTGGGTTTATGTTATTTTTTGTTGAGGGAGATTTTTTTTACAGTAAAACAGCAAGAATTGGCGTAGACATGGCATTATGCCTTTCGATAGCCAATGCGACGTCGTGTATAATTTTAGCGAAATTCTGTTCGATGTAACGTACTAAACGTACCTTTTTTGATGGTTCAGCGTTGAAGTCTTTGATTTAATTGTATTAACTTGGCATCGTTTGAGTTTTTATGCAAGCGAAACAGAATTTGTCGGCACTCTGTTTCTGTGCGCTTCAACATGCCGAATTGTTCTCTAATCGCTCCTTTAATCAGATTCGGTGATCTGCCAGTTTAAAGCCACTTTTCTTCGCTTTGTCAACATTTCCACCACTTCAGAAACTTCCGTATGCTAGTCTGTCTTACGTTTAATGTATTCGAAATGAATCCTTAGTTAGAATTAATATTACCTAATTTTATAATAATCTTCTTTTGCTCCTTTGTCAATTCTTTGCCTGCCGTATCCACCGCACTTCAATCGGTTCGTTTGTCAAAATTTTTGATTAAAATGATGTCACGAATGACGCAATGCATTTTACATGGATAAAACTTAATGACCATAGATATAAATCAGCTAGAGATGCGCTCAAATTCAACATTTTACTTATTTTACTTGTGGTGCGCTTCACGACGTTCTGGCATCGTCATCGCATTATGACACACTTTTGGTCACCCGCTGTAGATAAAGTGCAGAAGATGATTCTGTATGTTGACACGTACGGTCATGTGCATTTGTGATTATTCCCATTTTCTTATACATTGTGGTTCATTGCAGTCAGCAACTGTTTGCTATTTATTTTGCATTTTGCTGGGTTGTTCATGTGATGTGATGATGTGATTACTTGACAGTGCAGACATTGTGTGTTCGTTGCAGAAGCTGATAATGATATTGTTCAGCCAGCAAATGATACGGTTAAGTTGAACTGCACTCTGCCTCAGAATGACACCATAACATGGCTTTACAATGGCGAGAAGATTGATAAAAAACTAGAACAAGAAAATCAGCTTGAAATAACAGTTGGTGAGTTTTTATAGCCATGGGTTTATGTGTGGACAAGCTACCCGGTACTAATTTTCTGAGTAGTTTTTATGTACCCTGGTAGTTTGTTTATTTGCATATTGAACATAAATTGCTTAAATGCCATTCTTTGTTACCTTGTATTTGGTAATTTTTGATACTTTTTGTTAGCGTTGTTAGTGATTATTCTGATTTCGATTCAATTTCAAATCGATTCTGGCCAAAAAATGATTTCGAATTGATTCGATCCTAGGCGTCAGTTAAACGGTGTGATAAAATTTTCTCAACCATATAGATGCTATACCAAACTTTTTGTGCGGCAGCAAAAGTGGGCATAGTGAAAAGTAGACACGATAGAGTCATGCTAAGTTAATTTTTACTGCATAAACAGAAAAATGTGTACAAAATTACAAAAATTTCCATCACATATAAATTACAAAACAAATCTACATCCGGTTATGTAGACTGCTTAAATTACGCAAACTTGAACTTGACTAATTAAGTAAGTAAGTGAGTATGGTGATTTATATAGTGCACCTAAAAAGACTTCTGCTCATGACCACGCCATATCCATAATTACAATTGAAGGCCTTGGTTGCCTACAAAACGGGTTTGCTAAAACCGCTGCGAATTGTTGGCGTGGCCTTTTACAGAGTATTCCAGAGATCATTCACTTCATGGCAGCAGGCATCAACAGTAGGCTTGTTCATAGCAACTGCTCTTACAGACTGTGCCACTGTCAAGTAATTAGGCATTCTATATAGACGGCCATTGACGCTGTGTTCGCCAGCAATGTGTGAATGTAAACTGAAGCAACCACAACCGCGCCCTTCCTGCAGTCGCACTACAGCCGAGCAGCGGTTACCCAATGCTCGTGGACGGATAAAAGGCAAGTGGTGTCGCCGGAGCTGCACTGTGTGAATGTGTGATTGTATCTCATCACAGCATGGAAGCGTGAATGAGCAAAATGCTGCAATGGACAAAAATCGTTTTGGTGGTGGACGGAAATCACGATTTTGATCTGATTCGATTTCGAGCAAAAATCGCGATTTTCGATTTCGAATCGAATATTGAAACAAAACTACTTTTTGTTCTCATATCAAACTTCTGGTTTGCAGTTTTTTTGCAACCAACTCTTAAGATGTTCTTTTCAGGAAAGTAAAGATTTTTTCGCTCTTGTTATTTATTTTATTTTGCATTTATTTGATATTTGATATTTTCTGCAGGTCATGAAAGCTCTGGTAGATACAGATGCATGGTTGGTAGTTTGGTGGAGGATTTTACAGTATATGGTGTGTACATAGTTTTGTGTCTTTGGTTACTTACATGTACATATTGATTTTGTAATCATGCTCTTTTTTTCTTTTGATGGTTTATATAAACCAAAACCTGGTGAAATGCAGGTACTGTGTGCTGTGCATGTGTCCTGTGAAAATTTCACTGACTAATAATGACAATTGTTATTGGTCATATGATAGTAGCAGTGGAAGAAATGTTCTACTGGTGACATCGTCAGTGATTTTACATTAAATTGCAAATTTGCCTTAAGGTGTATCAGTGAAAGAATTTTGAAAATTATTCAGTATTTGGTGATGGTGCAGTTATGACAGAAATTTGGTATCTGACTTTGTTGATTTGCAGCGTATAATGTTTAGGGACCAACCGAATTCACGGGAAAAAATGCATGATTTCACGGCAGAATTTTTAAAATGTATCAAATTTCACAGAAAATTCACCGAAAAAGTTTTGCAAATTCACGGGAAATTCACGGGCCCCACAGACGTTATTTCGAGGTGCTGTGCTATTGCAAATGAAGAAATTTCAGAACAACGAATATTTACTACGCTAAGTCAGTACTCAAGACAGTCAATGTCAACTACTTAGTGCTGAAGTGTGACATGTAGCAAACAGCAACATCCGTACAAAAGCTGCTGATAACACTCTGGAATTGTCATAAATTAAACTAAAAGCGCTAAAATTCACGAAAAATCACGGATTTCACGGAAATCGGCGTTCTTCACGGAAGAAGGCCAATTTCACGGAAAATGTCACAGCCGTGAAATCGTGAATTAAGTTGGTCCTTAATAATGTTACATACATGTAATGACCATGAATGTGTACATGTGGCAGCTTCTCCAAAGGTGCAGCAGTTCAGCAAGTCGAAGAACGTGATCGAGGATGACCCGTTTCAGGTGGAATGCATTGCTTGGGGAACGAGGCCTCTGTCGGTGATATGGACCTTCAAGGGCCAGATTGTCATTGCCGATGGAGAGCGTGTGATACTGAGGAATAATACGGGCAGTGGTCATCTGTTGGTGAACTCAACATTGAGAATACAGAGTGTGCAGTACGAGGATGGAGGAGACTATGTTTGTGTGGCAGAGAATGAGCACGGCAACGGCACAGCCACGATCACCATACATGTCAAAGGTACGGTAGCTGACTTTAGTCTTGTCTTATCATCTTGCTGCCCATTGCTCTGTTATTACTATACAATTCGACAAAACCCTTGGTATAACAAGAAAGCCAGCTGTCTCTAGGAGAAAGTGATGCATTCTGCCAGAGATTTTTGGTCCTTTTGCTACCTCATCAGTATTTCTCTTTTTGTCCAAATTCCAAAGCCAAGATATAGCAGCACAAAAACAATTTGACATAAAATGACCATTCAGCATACTGTTAAATTTCTGGCCGGTGTCTGTGGTTTATCCAGCAATTAGAGTATCTGTCGTGTTTTACTGTTTTTGCCACTTGCATCTCGGTACGTAATCTGCATTGATGCTTGTATACATTGGCAGACAAGCTGGCGGCTCTGTGGCCATTCCTCGGTATCTGTGCCGAGGTTGTGATACTTTGCACTATCATCTTTATCTATGAGAAACGTCGCAACAAGCGCTTGGAAGAAGAGGCTTCACGCGAGGAGGCTGATCATTTGTGAGTTGAACAACATTATTACTGTTGTTGTTGCTGTGTTTTAAGCCAGAACAAAATCCTATGTAGTTCAAAAATTAGAAAAGGTGATCCGAAATGGTCCTCAGTACAAAAACTGTCATGCAATGAAACACTTTTACCATTTACATGGTAATTATGGGTCATCAAAAGTGGGACGGAAAACCGATGCTTGTCCATTCCACAGAATAATTTACATTCCCTGCCATTTAATTTCCACTGGCTACTGGTGTGAAGAGAGTATGGGTGCTGATTAGTGACTGAGCCATTGTTGATATAAACTGATTGAACCGCAGGCATGCCAGGCGATGCCCATCCAATGGTCAAAAGTCAAGAGCTCTCAAACAGTTACGCTTGCTGCTTATTACTACGCTGAGCTCTCTGCAGTTGTACAATGACCAGTAACGCTCAGTCTTTACCAGCTACTGCTAAATGCTAGTGAGTTTTAATGATTTTGCATTAGCGAAAGAAAGCGAGAACAAAATCTACCAGTAACAAAGAAATAACTAATTTCTTAACAGTATCTAAACAAAAAAAGAACTAAAATGAAACACTGCTAAAACTAAAGCAAAAACTAAGTCATAAGTCAAAACGAAGATCACGCTGCTTTCATTACACGATGAATGTTTCACGTGTGTGCTCTGTAAGGGGGTCACGCCCAGTTACTGTAGAATGGACAATTAGTTTCCTGGCCAGGCGGTGTAAAAGGCCTTTGAACTGGGTTTTAGTTTTCTATTGGCACTTAGATGGCAGCTGTTGCATGTGTGCAAATATCTGGTGAATTTTTACGCGTGAAAGCCGGTACTACCGTAGCACGTCTTAGCCATCGCAATTCTGTCCGTCCATTCGTTTGTCACACGGGTCGATCAGTCAAAAACGGTGCAAGCTAGGATCGCCAAATCTTCATTGTCGGCTGACTGGAAGACCACACCATGACTCAAAAAAAGTCACACTTTGTTATTTTTATATCTTCACGAATGATTAACTGATTTTCAAAATTCTTTCACTAGCACACTCTCTAAACAATTAGCAATAAATCAATTAATGAATATCCCACCAAATCTTAACCGTGTTGCTACACTACCTTGTTCATATTTGTAAAGTGTGGTGTTTATTACTGTGAGCTGACAGAATCTGGCATGTTTTCTCGAAGAAAATTTTTAATTGCTTTGATGCTGTGTAATGGAACGCTGACTTTACAATTAATAATTGGATTTTTAATTTGCCTTACATCATCAAGCAGCATTTAGTGGTGTCATTAATGATGTCACTGAAATTTATAGTTAACTAAGAGTAGATATTAATCTACAAATGCGCAAAAGGAAATTTATCTCCATAAAGTAAGCACACTGTTATAGTTATGCAAAGTTTGGGATGTTTTTTTCAGAGCCAATGGTATTTTGAGGTTGTATGACGGTCTGACTGTTGTCTCTCTGTCTGTCTGTCTGTCTGCTTATCAGCTCAATATTCTAAAATGTTAGGAACAGTGTTTGGTGAAATTTTGGAAGGCGCTGGTCGTAGCTCGAGGAGGAACTGCTTAGATTTTGTCGGCAATACAGAGTCTTTTGTGGTTTTGAGTCTCAATCCATGATTCTTTGCCATTGATAATTAGAGTATAAGGTGACAGTTTGCAGTGTAACTCAGCAAGTTTGTATGGATTTTGATGAAATTTTACAGAGGAGTGAAGAGTGGCCCAGATGCCAAACAGCCATGTTTTTGTGGTGATGTGGTTTTAGGATGCAGATCCTGAAGCTGGATTTGGGTCATATGCACATATTTTATAGTTGTTTCTGTGACGTGTGCAGGAATGCAGTGGATACAAAGCCAAACTCTGACGTCCGACAGAGAAAGTGAGGAAGTTATGTGAATATCACAGAGTGGTGCTGACATCATTAGACCAACTATATTCCTCGTTCATGGTCCCTTGCTCTCGTATAGCATTGCAAGTTGTTCCGTTTAGTTGTTTTAATGAAGTTCTTTGTACCATTTATGTGTATGATCTGATTGCAATCAGATAGCTCGGCAGTTTTTGTTTTGGTTTATTAACATTTTTATGAGTTGCTAGCATCATCAAGCTGATATCAGTTACCCTGTGTCGAAAACATAGTTCTGGAATCCCACAGTATCCAGAATTTTGTTTCTAAACATGGTAAAAATATCCCACAATTTAAGCATTTCACATGTATGCCTAAATTTTCGTAGAAATTCCAGAACTGAACAGCAGAAGTCGAGTTTGTTTGTTGTTCATGTTGTTCTAAACAAAAGAATTTTGTCCCTCTCACGTAACTAGAAGTAACTGTGGTACTGATATATTTGAACTACATTTATGTTGCTGTAATAGCTGACACATTACCGGAAGGTTCTGTGACATCTTGTAACACATACTTTTATATAATTTGAGCTGAGCATAGCTATTAGCCAAGCCCAGTGAACCAAACAAGTGAACATTCAGCGAATATTTCTATTATTTTGGTTGAATTGTCTGATTTTTACTCTTCGATGCTGGATGTCACACGTGATTCGCTGGCACATGGCAAAGTACAATTTGTTCTCAGGAAAAAGCAGAGATCAGCAGAGCCATGCAGGCCATCACCTCTGAAAGGACTTTTCTCTTAATTTTTTTTTATTCTTCAGATTTGTTTAATTTGCTGTGAAATGAAGTCTAGTATGATGGCATGATTTGAGGTTTTCTTAGTTTATTTGATCAGTTTTTGCTTAGCACTATATTGCAATTGTTGGCGGTATTTTGTTTTGGTTTATCACGTGTTTTATTACTGTTCTCACTCTTATCAGTTACTGTTTGTAGTTTAATGATGTTTCTGAGCTTTTTTATCAAACAAGCTCGCATTAACTCTGTGTATGCAATGTAGTTTTGACATATAATACTATTAATATAACAAGTGAGGATGTCAGCCAAGTGCCAGCATAACATGCGACCATCCAACCTAGCTATACGTTGCAGTGCACAGCCCTAACTCTAACCCTGAACTGAAAATTGGCACACCGGTTACTTCTGCCCTGAAGAATTTTTTTACCCCTGTCCTTCAATAGACAGCATTCTGAAATTAATGTCTGTCTGGAGGATAACAGGGAAGATTCTTAGAACTACCATTATTGTTAATTATATATGCACGGGTATAATGGAGTTCTTACAGTTTTAGGTTTAGCTCGTTTTTTGTGTTTTGTGTCTCTGTAAAGGTTAAACTTTTTGTTTTTTACTGTAAAGGTTAAACTTTGTTTTATTATTATATGTTTGTGTGCATTCTGCCTGGAAAGACCATCCTCGAAATGACCTATACAGTGTCAGGCAGGACGTAAAACCTCACTCACCTAAGAATTTTTACACCAAGTTTCGTTTTTTATGCCTTGTTGTTTTTCAGAAATCCTGAGGGACACGTGGATGGATATACAGAGGAGACCAATGTTGCAGCCTAATAAGTATGGCCCACAGTTTTCCACCGAAAATTTTTTATCAGATTCTGTGGGCCAGTTTGCAAAATTCCGCAGCTTACCACAACAAAATTGTCCAAATTCCATGGCTCATTACGGCTTTCTGTTTGTGAGTAAATTCAGCTATGTTCAGTTCATAAAATTCCATTATTAAAGGCTCTCATTGTGCTCAGTTATGCTAGCAACAGACAAAGAAAATTATTTATCTTTTAAAGTGCAATCTGTCAAGTTGCGTTGTGTTTGCTTCATGCGATTTTGCCATATTGCACACATGTATCTGTGTGATAGTTAGTATGGCCCAAACTTTTAGGCAGTTTAGTTTGATTTTTTTCAGTCACATTCTGTGATAAAATTACGTCATCAAGCTAACGATCATACTAATCTTTGGTAATTTCTTAACTTCTGCAAAATTTTGCGGAAAAGGGCAAATTCCGCGACCTGCAGAGAACTGGGTCCTACTAATAAGATGTTTGCATAACAGGTTAATTAATGTGTGTGTGCCATTGTCATATGACAAACAGTGCTGGTCAGCTGTTGTTGAAGATTACTATGATGATATGGCATTGTGCAGAGTTGATTGTCAGATAGAGCATGTCTCCATAACTGTTAGCTGCTGGAAAGTTCGATGATGTTAACTTGTCAACTGTCCAATCTCTGTCTGACTGTCTGCCACTAATCAGTTGATTCAGCACACACAGGCAGACGGGACTCGTCTCTGAAAAAATTGTTTTTTTTACCATAGTCTTTGAGAAATTAGATTCGACTGGCAAAAAATGTTAATATTTTTGAGCTTTGCTTTTTCTGCATAGCTGCTGTATGCTAAAGAAATTCTACCATAGAAGTTTTGGTCAACTTTTTTTTATTGTATTTTAGTTGGTCGTATGTCATTTCAGTTATTTAAAGTCAGACTATGTCTCATGGGCAATTAACATGTATCTGTGTGATAGCTTGCCCATATAATGCGCACTGTAATTACTGATATTTACCATGTGTCTCTTGTGATGCTTATGTTACTTTGGACACTGATTGTTTGCTACATGTACCCTCCTGTGAATTTGTGTCAAAGCTTGGAGAGTTCGTGTAGTGAATGATAATCGAATAGTAACATATATTAATAATATTATGCTTCTTTTGCACTGTGCAATTGTAGTTTTCGTTTTGTTAAAGAAATATTCGCTTTGGTTTAATTTCAGACAGATGATAGAGATGATGTATTTGCATATGATATGGACTTTATATCTGCGTCACTTTTTCTCGTGCTTAAACGTGTATATTTTCCATAAAAATGTGGCAGTTTTTTTCGTTTGTTATTAATTTTAAGATAAGAAAATGTATCTGTCAAACTTCCAGCTACTTATTTCACAAAGAATTTTTATTTTAAAAACATTGATCTGCCACATTTTGTCGACCATAGTGTATGTTTGTACTATATGTGGTGCATAAAATACCATTAATTTTGATGCCAGCTGCATCCCATGTTGATGCCAGTCTCTAACATAATCCGGGTACTATACAAGTACCAAGCAAGTTGACACTGTTTCAATAAAATCTGGGTTTTTAATACAATCTGTTTTTCTGTTACAAGTAGGTCATTATTTTATTTTAGTAGAAGCTGGGGACTTGATGTAGAAGTTTTATGGTACCAGCATTTTGCTGCCTTGTACCGGGACATGCAGCGCTTGTCTGTGATGTATGGTGGGTGTATGTAAATACATGTCAGGATCTAGTTGTTTGAGAAATAGTATGCATTTCAACAGAGCACTGTTGTGTTATGCTATCAGTATAGTTGCATCTTCGTTGTATACTGATTACATCGTATGTGCCTGCTTCATTTTCTGCAGCCAGATTTTGGTGTTTTTTTGCTGCCATGCCAAAGCCAGCTAGAATTTCTATTTTCAGTTAGGCTATTGCAGTTTTTTGTTGTTGAGTAAAATTAAATGTATTGTTTGGAGGCGCCCTAACATAGAGGTATCATTCTGGTCAACTTGATGACTGTTTCTTCAGTTCTTGTCTGTTCAAGGTGCTCTGATATAAATGACTGATTATTTCCAGCAGTGGGTCTGAATATATTTTAGTTGTCTCGTCAGTTTTCACGTAAGTACTAAATTAGTAACACAAGGCATTAATTGACAAAAAACACTACACAAGCAGATTATAGCTGGGCAGGGCTCTAAGCCACAGCAGGGAATGGGGTTGAATCCCTTCGTAGCCCTCTTAGTTTACCCACCCACCACTGCTGTTACATATAATTAGTGTAATTTAACATTTCATACTTATTTACTATAGCTATCCAGCTTGACGTTATATATTCGTTATAATTATCAGCTAGTGTTGACACTGATGCAGTATTACTGACACGCCCAGTAGCCAGCAGTGACTCTGTGCTTCATCAACGGTACTAGTGCTATAGTGGTTTGTTCTACTGTTCAACGTACATTTTAGTGCAGCCACTTTATCTAATGTTGTCATTGTTTTAATACTGTTAAATTATTGTGATCATTACAGGTATATATTTAACTTAAATATATACCTGTAATGGTCACAGTTTGATGGCAGAATAGCAGGACAGATGCTGGTGTTATTGGCTTGCTTCAATGGTGTGTTTGTTCATGACTACTGTACTTTCCGTTTATAATAGTGTGTGCATGTTTAGGTCAACTCCTCGGAGTCAGCCTATTAAAGCTAGTTTTAATGTCCGTCCATCTGTATTATGTTACAGGCAAGCGGACGTAAGTACGCAGAAAGTTTTTTTCGATTCGAACGAAATTTGGTCTGTGGCTAGAAGTCATTGAGTGATACCTGATGGCATACCGTGTGACCTGATTCGAGGTCAAGATCGTAAGACCTATAAAGTTGGGAATTCTTCCTTTTTGAAATGGATCTCCTGCACCATTTGCAATGTGACTACTGATTCTTAAACTAGAGCACCATATCTAAATCTGTCCGGGCCATATTTTCGATATTTGGCTTAGTTTTTTTCGTGTCACGTGACTTTATTTTAAACTTGAAAGTAAATTATGGTGTGGCGAGATCACTTCTGCACAGAGCTAATTTTTCTGATTTCCCAATTTACAATAATTGTTGTGTTTTGTGAATGTTTTGTTAAATGCTTGTTTAAGCAGTTACATTGGCTATACCTTATCCAGTGACACTGCATATGTGGTGACTGAATTTTAAAATTTTAAAGTCTGTTGATACACGTTATGTAGTTAATCCCTCCAGTATCCAGCGCTCCTGATCACTAGTTACATTTTGACACTAATGGCGCAGTGTGTAAAAATTCGCTTTTATGTTTATGTTTAATTTCATGTTCATGTAATTGCTGCAATAAACGTAATAAATATGACATTACGCTGTTCTGTAATCTTCTGTATTTCCTGCAGTGCGGGTAATAGGTTATGGGCCTAGTGCCGACATAGTATGCGGCCGTCCGCCGAATTATTCGTACTCTCCAACTGCACTTAGTAACACCTGACTCTGACCTTTGACCTTTTGGGCGGAAAACTGGCACACCGGTTATTCCTGTCATGGGGAACGTTCACACTAATTTTGGTTTTTCGGCGCATTTTAGTTTTTTTCAATTAGAAGCCCGCACGGGACGGACGGAGGGACAAGACACGCAGTTCAGCCTGTTTGGACGACCGCACAATAAAGCGATCATCACACGTTGGCAGCAGTTAATGGCCACCTGCTGATAGGCCCGTCGAGAGGGTGGAGTAGGGTGTAAGCTACCCCGGCCCCGCGACGTTTGGGGTCCCCGCCGTCGCTCAGAAATAAAGTAAACCAGAGTGCTCCATTTTGACCTAGTTGCATATGCGTAACCAGGGAGTGCAAGGGTGCATGTGCAGTGCACCCCCAGAACCCATAAATATGCAAATTTGCAGTAAAGCTAACGTTTTAGAGCTTTTTCACGGCCAAAAACGTCTACTGCCGGGGCCTAGCCTCGGACCCCACTGGGGAACCTTAGGCTTACAGCGCTTCCCCTGATCTCTTAGGATAGAGTATGACATCGCTGTTTTATCTCCAAACGCCCCGCCCCCACCTTTGGCCTTCGGCCTCGATTTTCGGCCCTTCAGGCCTCAAACCGCCCCTCCCAACTCCAATTTTTGACTAAGCATGTGTCGCACGATTGACTAGGCCTTCTAGGCCTTCTACTCCGAGCTCATCCATGGAGCTCGGTGGCCGAGTGGTTAGAGTGTTGGACTCAGGTCAACTTCACCAGAGCGAGAGGTCTTGGGTTCGAACTGTAGCGGAGCTTTACCCCGGGAACATAGAAATTCTGGCTTGAAAACCGGCGGGGCGCTAGTCCTTCACCAGTCCTCACCCAGGCATAAAGGTAGCGGTCAACGGCTTCTTCTTCGAAGAAGGCGGATGAACTGCGCCTCGTTGGTGCGATGGTCGAACACCAGCGGGAAGCCTCT